>ENA-ORRW01002101-ORRW01002101.1-human-gut-metagenome-genome-assembly--contig:-NODE-2101-length-17162-cov-3.201730_pt1 | contig 17162 bp, 17 predicted proteins | sample MGYA00242183_ERZ509150 | MGnify/ENA primary metagenome ERZ509150 (study PRJEB26280, sample SAMEA2338639) | human gut metagenome | biome: human gut; feature: human-associated habitat; material: faeces... | reverse complement strand
GGAAAGAGTTCGGTAGGAATACGTTCCCATGAGTTCGGGCGCATTCCGTTCGGGTCATCCGGTGACCCTCCGGGATTAGCATCCAGATAAGCGTTGTCATGACCATCCTTTGCAAATTCGGCAAACTGATATGCATTCATCATTGAAAGTTTCTTCGAAACACTCTGGATGCCATAATATCCATCATACTGCACTTTCATCTTTTCCGATTGTCCCTGCTTGGTCGTGATAATAATGACACCGTTGGAACCGCGACTACCATAAATAGCTGCCGACGAAGCATCTTTCAAAACTTCCACAGATTCGACATCATTATTATTCAGATTGGCAAATCCACGTTCTACCGGCACGCCATCAATAATATAAAGAGGATCACTACCGGCATTAACCGTACTGATACCACGAACACGGATACTTACACTTCCCTCCGGATCACCACTTGGCTGTGTAACCTGTACCCCCGGCATCTTACCCGCCAACGCCTGACGAAAGTCTGAAGCAGAAACGTCCGCAATTTGTTCAGCTTTCACGGAAGAAATAGAAGTAGAGACGTCTCTTTTCCTCTGAACTCCATATCCCACCACTACTACCTCATCAATCATCTTACTATCTTCTACCAACGTGATTTTCGCCGTATTTTTATCCTTTGCAGAGATATTTACCGTTTTATATCCAATATAAGAGATGGTCAATGTTGCAGACTCCGGTACATTCATGATTGAGTAACGTCCGTCGATATCGGTAATCGTACCACTACCCTCTCCCTTAATCTGCACACTGGCACCAATCACCGGTTCTCCTTTATCATCTGCAACAATACCTTGTATAGTACGTGTACGTTGAACAGTTTCTTCTTTCTTAAGCGGCTGTTTGCTAACAGCAATTGTATGATCGGTCCTATTGAAATAAAGCTTGGCCTGGGAAGTAATTTCTCCCAGAATCTGTTTTAATGAAGCATTTTTAATGTCGAAAGAAACTCTCGGAGCCTTGTTCACCGTCTCCTGATCATAGAGAAACTTAAAATTAGTCTGTTTGCTGATTTTATTGAAAACACTCTCTACCGGCTCGTTTTGCACACGAAGCGTAATATCATGCTCTTTCAATGTCTGAGCAGCAGCCGGAGCTATTAAAATGAAGGTGAATAGTAAAAAAGCTAAAAACGAACAGCTATTTTTACTTATCCCTTTACAAATAAGAAGATTATTCATAAATTTGTGCGTTTTAGTAATTGACTAAAGTTATTAAAAACAAGCAATGCGCGATACGTTATTCATTTGGGTCGAAGCTTATGAATATCCGTCCGGATTGCGGATAGAGGCATTCCTTTGGAGTGCTTCTATCATTTTGGGGAGGTTCATGAAGGAGCTGTTTTCATCTATTATTTTTTAAAAGGTTAAACATTATCTATTATTCATCTCATTCTTTATAAAGAAGCACATGGATGCCCTCTTTCTTATATTTGATATCACCGCTGATAAATTCAATGGATTTAAGTACCGCTTCCAAACTCTTGTTATCATGTTCGCCGGTAATCAAGTTGTTGAAATCCTGACCGGAAGCAAAAGTAATCCGGCAATTATATACCCGTTCCAGTTCCTTTGCCACATCGCGGATAGGTGTACTGTAAAAACGTAACCCGCCTTTCATCCAGACAGCCACTCCCCTATCCTCCGTTTTCTTACTATATTCTCCGGAAACAGTATTGATAAGCACCTGTTCTTTAGCAGTCAGCCTCATCATCGCTTCCGGTAAATCAACCTGTACCTTACCACTCTCCACACTCACAGACACTATTTCATCTGTTGAATAGGATTTTACATCAAATCGGGTACCTAACACCTGAACATCCAGCCGCTTCGTCCTCACAATAAATGGCATCTTTTCATTGCGGGCAACACGGAAATATCCCTCACCTTCAAGTTCCACTTCACGGAGATCTCCAACAAAACGATCCGGATAACGCACTTGCGAACAAGAGTTCAGAACCAAAAGAGTTCCGTCCGGCAAAGTCACTTGTCTTTTCTCACCAAAGGAAGTGGTGATTTCAGCCAGTGTGACCTGTTGTGCATTCATATACCGGAAAAAGTTGACACTCCCTATGATAATGGCTATTACAGCCGCTGTACTGACTGCCACCACAGAAGCCCGGCGGAACCATGTACGTTTTTTGTGTTCAATACGCTTCAGTAATTGGCGTGCCTCTCTCTTATATTTTTCCCGCTCCAAATCATTACCAGGTTGCAGGTTCCCGGATTCTTCCCAAACCTCTGCTGCCAGTTCGTCCAATATATCTTGGTTTTCTGAATCCTTAATACTTTGCAACAACTGTGAAGCATCATCCCGGGTATAAAGATCATCCAGATAGCGATGCAATTTATCTTTTTCTGTTTTAGTATCTTTCATCATATATTCAAAATAAGGATATTAATTTCCTTCCCTTTGTATAAGTAATACACAAAAGTAAGAAAGAGCTAGGGTGTGATTAACATTTATTATAAATTCAAGCACAATAGAATCAAAAGTACATCGGCTGATGTACTTGAATATTTAGTCAAATAGGAACGAATCACTTTTAGAGAAAGAGAAATATGTTCTTGCACTGTATGAACTGAAACGCCCAATGCTTCGGCTATTTCTTTATGAGACATCTGTAGTTCACGGCTCATTTTAAATACCTCACGCTGGCGGGGCGTTAATTGCTCCAATGCACGGGCAATAATCTCTTTCAAATCATTGAGCAGAATATGATTATTCGTTTCGTTCGTTGAATCGATCGCTTGAGAAAGAATCTGCTCTTTCAGCTGATCTTCATTAGCCATATCCCGCAACTGATTCAAAATACGATTACGCACAATAGTATAAAGATAGGAAGAAAAAGAGGCTTCGGGATTGATGAAACGACGGGTTTGCCAAACTACCGTAAACGCATCCTGAAATATATCCTCCGCAAATTCATGCGACTTGACGAATTTCAGGGCGAAGTAGAGCAAACGATTCTTATAAGCGGCATAAAGTTCGCAAAAGGCCTCTTCATCTCCGTCTATCAGACGGAGAACCACTTCCCGTTCATCCATTAGAGTGTCTGTTGCGTACATACTTTCTTTATTTTTGGCCACAAAGGTATTGTTATGATGTTACAAACGTATGTATTTTTTCTGAAATAAAAAAATAAAGCTCCCTTCTTATTAAATCTCCCGTTAAGAACTTTATCTACCTTTCCATTGTTATTAGTAATAGTAAAGTGCAAATAAGACGCACACCAAAGTTCTATTAAAAAAGAAAGGAAGATTATGAAAAAAGTAATCGACAGAGCTTCATCAAGAGGCTATTTCAATCACGGCTGGCTCAAGACCCATCACACATTCAGTTTTGCCAACTATTATAATCCGGAAAGAATTCATTTCGGAGCATTACGAGTGCTGAACGATGACAGTGTAGACCCGTCTATGGGATTCGATACACATCCGCATAAAAATATGGAAGTGATTTCCATCCCCCTAAAAGGATACCTGAAACATGGTGACAGTGTACAAAACACAAAAACCATCACTCCGGGTGATATTCAGGTTATGAGTACAGGCAGCGGCATTTATCACAGTGAATACAATGGCAGTGATAAAGAACAACTGGAATTCCTGCAGATATGGGTATTTCCACGAGTTGAAAACACCAAACCGGAGTATAACAACTTCGATATTCGTCCGCTCCTGAAACCAAATGAACTGGTGCTAATCCTGTCTCCGAACGGGAAGACTCCAGCTTCTATCAAACAAGATGCATGGTTCTCTATGGGAAGTTTCGATACGGAAAAAACAATCGAATATAAGATGCATCAGGAAGGTAACGGGGTATATATCTTCGTACTTGAAGGAGAAATCACAGTGGCGGAAGAACGGCTGTCCAAACGTGATGGTATCGGTGTTTGGGATACAAAAGAATTCCCGATACATATATTAAAAGGAACCCAACTTCTATTAATAGAAGTACCCATGTAATTTTCGCTAAAATTTCAATTTATTCTATTCAAAAAGCGGCCTCATCGAAAAGATGAGACCGCTTTTTTATTCATTATCCAAGATTGGTCATTATCGGAGAAATCATTATTTTCCTTTCTTATAATTCTCCAATCCGGTCTGTAAGAATTCAATATACTTAGGAATATCTTCGTTATAAGCATACGACTTATTCAACGGTTTACCCTGATTGTCCAGCAATACATAGAAAGGCTGGGCATTAGCTCCGAATTTCACACGTTGCAGATAGCTCCATTTATCGCCGACAGTACGCAAAGTACGTTCTGTACCGTTTTCGATAATCTTCACAGGTTCAGTCAACGGAGTTTTATTATCTACATAAAGTGTAATCAATACGTAGTCGTTATTAATCAAATCACTCACTTTCGGGTCAGTCCATACCGCTGCTTCCATCTTACGGCAGTTTACGCAACCATATCCGGTAAAGTCGAGCATAACCGGTTTTCCGTTCAGACGGGCATATTCCATTCCTAAATCATAGTCATCGAATTTCGCGTGTACATCATTCTTATGCAGATTGAAATCTTGCGTCTGCATAGGCGGAGCAAATGCAGATACGGCTTTCAATGGTGCTCCCCACAAACCGGGAACCATATATACGGCAAATGCTAAAGAGATTAACGCCATAAAGAAGCGGGTTACTCCCACCTTATTATCATCGTCATCGTGCGGGAATTTGATCTTGCCCAACAGGTAGAATCCAAGCAAAGCAAAGATGACAATCCATAAAGCCAGGAATGTTTCGCGGTCAAGCAATCTCCAACCATAAGCCAAATCAGCAACTGACAAGAATTTAAGTGCAAATGCTAATTCGAGGAAACCCAGCGTAACCTTGATAACATTCATCCATCCGCCGGACTTTGGCATCGATTTCAGCCAAGACGGGAACAGGGCGAAGAGTGTAAACGGCAATGCCAAAGCGATGGCAAATCCTAACATACCGATTGCCGGAGCAACTACGCTTCCTGTTGTAGATACCTGTACCAGCAAGAAGCCGATAATCGGACCTGTACAAGAGAAAGATACCAATGAAAGCGTGAAAGCCATCAGGAAAATACTTAGCAATCCGGTCGTAGATTCAGCTTTGCTATCTACTGCATTTCCCCACTTCGACGGCAGCCTGATTTCAAACGCTCCAAAGAATGAAGCAGCAAAAATCACCAGCATCAGGAAGAAGAGAATGTTGAAAATAGCATTGGTAGATAAAGCGTTTAATGCACTGGCTCCGAAAATCAAAGTAATAGCCAAGCCCAATGCCACATAAATCACTACGATAGATGCACCGTATGTCCACGCATCACGAATTCCTTTCTTTTTGTCTTTACTACGTTTTAAGAAGAAACTGACTGTCATCGGAATAATCGGCCATACACAAGGGGTAAACAATGCCAATAATCCACCCAGAAAACCTGTTATGAATATATATATCCAGGACATGTCTTCCTGACCATGTTCTTCTCCTAAGGCTTGTAAATCACTGATTACCGGTTTCCAAAGATCACCCGATGCAACAGCAGGCTGAATATCCGTAGCAGCTTCGGTTGTAGTTGCAGGCACCAGTTCCATCATCGCAGAAGAATCTTTCGTAGCAGCAGGAACGGGTTCTTCTTTTTGCTTATCCGCTACCTTTTGCTCCGGTTGCTCTGTTTTTGTTGCAGCGGCATTTCCGGCTTTTGCTACTCCGGAATACTTAAACGGCACCTGAGTAGGAGGCAGACAACTCTCGTCATCACAAGCTCCATATTCCAGATAACCTTCGATTGCGTAAGCTCCACCCGTGAATTTTACTTTCTGCACAAACTTTGCTGTATTCTCGAAATAGCGTACCTTCATTTCGAACAATTTATCGAAAGTAGATACTTCTTTGCCTACAGGCTTCAGTTTGCCTACAAGCTCGACACCCGATTTATTATCAACATTGAATGTTGCGGAAATAGGGCCGCCATCTCCCAGATCGGTAGAATAAACATGCCAACCTTTATCCATGGTAGCTGTAAACACCACCTCTGCCTCCGTATCGGAGAGAGCTGTCAGCTCTGTTTTAAACTTTACCGGATCTTTGATCTGCGCTTGCAATGCATATACAACAAAGCTTAAAAGCAGGAAAGAAATTATTTTTCTCATCTTTATTTTTGGGGTTTATAATTCATAGTCTACGCACGCACGGCTCTCCTTCGTTTCAGCCAGAATCTTTCCGGCAGCTACGTGATCGGGATGTGTTGCGTAGAATCTAACATCTTCTAGTGTATCAAACTCACTGTAAAGCGCAATATTCCATGTTTCACCAGGATTCATATTCAATCCGACCTCCACTTTGCGAATTACAGAAATTTTAGCAGGAAGAGCTTCTATCGCTTCCTTGAATTTAGTCATGACTTCCAGTTTCCCTTCAGCAGGAACTTCGTCTTTTAACTTAAATAATACAATGTGTTTTACCATTACGTTGTTATTTTAATGAATTGTTTCTATATTTGTCTTGTTAATGCGTTTACCACATTAATAGTAATGCAAAAATACTCTATTTGGTTCAAATATACATTTAAAGAGATGTTAATTATAGGAATAGCAGGCGGAACGGGCTCCGGAAAGACCACCGTCGTACGGAAAATTATAGAAAGCCTCCCCGCAGGAGAAGTAGTACTCTTACCACAGGATTCATACTACAAAGACAGTAGTCATGTCCCGGTTGAAGAACGCCAGAATATCAATTTTGACCATCCGGATGCTTTTGAATGGAGTCTGCTATCCAAGCATGTCATGACGCTGAAAGAAGGGAAGAGTATCGAACAGCCCACCTATTCTTATCTCACATGCACGCGCCAGCCCGAAACCATTCATATCGAACCTCGTGAGGTGGTTATCATTGAAGGAATCCTTGCCTTATGTGATAAAAAGCTGCGCAATATGATGGACCTCAAAATATTTGTTGATGCCGATCCCGACGAACGCCTGATTCGTGTCATTCAGAGAGATGTCATTGAGCGCGGACGTACTGCCGAAGCTGTAATGGAACGCTATACACGGGTTTTAAAACCTATGCACCTGCAATTTATCGAACCTTGCAAACGATATGCCGACCTTATTGTACCGGAAGGAGGCAGTAATAGGGTAGCTATTGATATACTGACTATGTACATCAAGAAGCACCTTAAGAATTAAAAATTAAAAATTAAGAAATGAATGTCAAGACACTGAGTATTCCTTTATTTCTTATTCTATTTTGTTGTATGCTCGGATGCCGGAATAAGCATCATAACAAGATGGATGAGACAGCGCGTGATCTTCCACAAATAAAAGATAGTGGCGAACTCGTTGTATTGACATTATATAGCTCTACTTCCTATTTCATTTACCGGGGACAAGAAATGGGGTTCCAATATGAACTTAGTGAACAGTTTGCCAAAAGCCTGGGACTAAAACTTAGGATTGAAGTAGCCAACAGCGTCGACGAAATGATCCAAAAATTATTGGCAGGTGAAGGAGACATGATTGCCTATAATCTGCCAATCACCAAAGAGTGGAAAGACAGTCTTCTTTATTGTGGCGAAGATGTAATTACTCACCAGGTAATTGTTCAGCAAGGAAGAGGAAAACAGAAGCCGTTGAAAGATGTAACCGAACTGGTCGGAAAAGATATATACGTAAAACCAAGGAAATATTATGACCGCCTCGTCAATCTGAATAGTGAATTAGGAGGAGGTATCCGGATTCATGAAGTCACCAATGACAGTATCACTATTGAGGACTTGATTACGCAAGTAGCGCAAGGAAAAATTCTGTATACGGTGGCCGACAATGATTTAGCCAGACTTAATAAGACCTATTATCCCAATTTAAATATCGGCCTGTCCATCAGTTTCGATCAACGTTCTTCGTGGGCGGTACGAAAAGACAGCCCCGAGCTCGCAGCCGCTGCTACCCAATGGCATCAGGAAAACATGACTTCTCCTGCTTACACAGCGAGTATGAAACGTTATTTTGAGAATAGTAAAATGATGCCGCACTCTCCTATCCTCTCCTTAAAAGAAGGAAAGATATCTCATTATGACCATTTATTCAAGAAGTATTCCAAAGACATCGGCTGGGACTGGCGCATGCTTGCATCATTAGCGTATACAGAATCCAATTTTGACACTACCGCTGTATCTTGGGCAGGTGCCAAAGGACTCATGCAGTTAATGCCTGCCACAGCACGTGCAATGGGAGTACCTCCCGGCAAAGAGCAGAATCCGGAGGAAAGTGTGAAAGCGGCTATCAAATATATTACTGCCACCGACCGGAGTTTCAGCATGATTCCCGATAAGCAGGAACGGCTCAATTTTATCCTGGCATCTTACAATGCCGGTTTGGGACATATATATGACGCAATGGCACTAGCCGAAAAATACGGGAAAAACAAATTAGTATGGAAAGATAATGTAGAAAACTTCATCTTGCTTAAAAGCAATCAAGAATACTTCAACGATCCTGTCTGCAAAAACGGATATTTCCGTGGCATCGAGACTTACAATTTCGTTCGAGATATTATGTCGCGCTACGAATCCTACAAAAAGAAAATAAAAGCATGAGATAAAGTATTAAGTATTAGGTGTAATACCTAATACTTATTTCCTATAGGTCATCAGACTGATTACGACAATAGCCAATACAGATAATGGTAAGGCAAATAATATCGGGTCAATCACAGGGAAAGGATAAGTGGTAATCAACACATCCCGTCCGAATAACGCTTTACAGATACCTAATGCTTCAGATTCTTTCTGATGAAGAAACACAAGAGCAAACAGACTGCCGATTGTTCCCACCCAAAGACTTGCCATGACACCTTGTTTAGTAGCTTTCTTCCAATATAAAGCACAGAAATAGGCCGGAAGAAAAGCGGCTGCACAAATTCCCATAAAGATAGAAGTTCCGCGGGCTATAATATCATGAGGCAACATATAACAAATAATATAGCTGACCAGGATAGAGAATAATACGCCCAGACGGATCACATTGGTAAGTTTATTCCGTGAACGGGGTTTATAAGTTCCGTAAATATCAGAGCCTACCGAAGCACCCATCGTATGGAACTGCGAACTTAACGTAGACATACTGGCTGAAAGGATGCACAACATAAAGAGTGCGGCAAACCAGTCGGGCATCGCTTTATTAATAAAATATGGAATTATCTTATCAATATCCTGCACAACTTCGGTAGCAACCGCTCCTTCTGTTTTCAGGAAGAAAAGATTACTCAAGGCTCCAGCATGATAGATAGCCCCTACTGTTATAATCAGAAAGAAACAACCGATAAATACACCGCGGTTCAACTGCTTGCTACTCTCCACGGTCATAAAGCGAACCACTAACTGCGGCTGTGCAAGACAGCCGATTCCTACTCCTAAAATGAGAGAAGTTACCAGCGAATACCATTGTGGAGAACCTGTGATGGGCATTGCAGTCCATCCTTGATGTCCTAGCGCTTTAAACTTTTCCGGAACTAGCGGAGCAATGGCAGTCAATTCTTTATTAGCTTCGATAAAGTTCATATCAAGCACCTGATACAAAGAAAACAACAGAAATAACATACAGCCAAACATGATAACTCCTTGCAAAGCATCTGTATACATTACTCCTTTCATTCCCCCTGCTATGACATAAGCAGCAATAACCAAGGTAAATATCAATAAGGAAACATTGAAATCAATCTGAAAGATTTGTTCGATGAATACGGCTCCACCTTTCATTACAACCGCTGCATAAAGCGGCATTCCGATGAAAATAACAGCAGCAATAAATACCTGTATATTACGGGAACGGAAATGACGGCCTAATAATTGAGGGAAAGTACTCACATTCAACTTCGCCCCCATACGCCGGGTACGCAAACCGAAAAAGATAAAAGCTATAACCACCCCAACAAACATATTGAGGAAACAGAGCCACTGAATACCCATTCCAAAAGCAGCCGCCACTCCTCCAAAACCTACAATAGCAGATGCAGAAATAAACGTAGCACCATAAGAAAGTGCCATTACGATAGGATTCATCTGACGTCCGCCTACTAAATAATCACTGGTATTCGTTGTTTTCTTATATCCCAAAAAGCCGAGGTAGGCCAGTGACAGCAGATAAGCTACCACAATTAGTCCAAGAGTAAATGTATTCATCGGGTTTCGTCTTTTTCGTCGTCCTTATTCCAATATTTCAGCCCAAACCAGGCAGCAAAAATCACACATACCACCGAAAGCAGGTAAGGCAGAATAATAAAAGGGTCGTCTATTCCAAACATTTGCGTATCAGATTTTAATCAATTTGGACGCAAATGTAAGGAAATTATTGAAAAGACAAAACTTTTGTTTACTAATACTGATTATAATGTATCTTTTTCTCGTCAAATTTCTGTTTCGGGTTCTCTTTTGTAGCCGGATAGCCAAAAGGAATGACACAAAGCGGAAGAATATTATCGGGCAGGTTAGTATATTTACGCACTACTTGCATACGGTCTTCATAAGGATAGGCCGCTGTCCATACAGCACCCAATCCCAGACTTTCAGCAGCCAACAAAATATTCTGTGCTGCTGCAGAACAATCTAAATACCAATATGACGAGCGTACTGAATCTCCACAGACGATGATGGCGTTACGGGCCTGCGTCAGCATTTTGGCATAAGGAAGTGCTGCTGCCATTGAATCTAGTTTGGCACGATCAGATACTACCACAAATTCCCATGGACGGATATCCCTACCCGTAGGAGCAGCCATTCCGGCACGAAGCATAAAGTCGATTTTCTCTTTCTCTACTCCTTTATTCAGATAAGCACGCACACTTTTGCGCTCGAAAATATTATCCAACACAGCATTTCCGGTTCCGGATGTTCCTTTTTCTTCTTTTGCAGAAGAACAGGAGGTCATAGCAGTGACTGCTACAATCAGACATAAGAAAGAGAAAATCTTTTTCATTGTGACAATGTTTAAAACAGGTTCAACTTATTTTTCTGTGCTTCTTCCAACGAAACAGTTTCACGCTTCATCAGCCCACTCTTTTCACGGAGTGCTTCATATTCTGTTTCCAATTCATTCACCAGCTCGGCTTTTGCCTGCGGGTTGAGCAATTTGGAAGCGACACTTGCATTTTGGGAAGCATCTTTCAGGTGTACTACCGGAGCATGATAAACAGGAGCAATCTTTAATGCCGTATGCATCTTCGATGTAGTGGCTCCACCAATCAAAAGAGGAATATCCAAACCTGCTTTTTCAAGTTCAACAGCCACGTGAGCCATTTCTTCCAAAGATGGAGTAATCAGTCCACTCAACCCGATCATATCTACCTTTTCTTCAATAGCACGCTGAACGATGGTTTCTGCAGGAACCATTACTCCTAAATCTACAATATCATAACCATTGCAGGCCATCACTACAGCTACAATGTTTTTTCCGATGTCGTGCACATCCCCCTTTACAGTTGCCAGTAGCACTTTACCTGCCGAAGCACTTCCTTCCACTTTTTCCGATTCAATGATCGGTTGCAAGATAGCTACGGCTTTCTTCATGGTGCGGGCAGTCTTCACAACCTGGGGAAGAAACATCTTACCGGCACCAAACAGTTCACCAACATGGTTCATTCCATCCATCAGCGGTCCTTCAATTACATCGACAGCTTTATCATAAAGAGGCAATGCCTCTGCCAAGTCCTGTTCCAGAAAATCTCCAATTCCTTTCATCAAGGCATACTTCAAACGTTCCTGAACAGTTCCTTCTCTCCAGGCATCTTGCTTGACAGCCGGTTGTCCGGCAGTTTCGCTCATGTTTGCTTTCAGAGATTCCGCTAATTCGATAAGCCGTTCCGCCGCATCCAGACGACGGTTTAAGACAACATCTTCTATCTTTTCCAAGACATCAGCCGGAATATCAGTGTACAATACGGAAGTTCCCGGATTCACAATCCCCATGTCCATTCCTTGTTGGATGGCGTGATAAAGGAACACTGCATGCATGGCCTCACGGATATAATTGTTGCCACGGAAAGAGAAAGAGAGGTTGCTGACTCCTCCGCTGATGTGTGCACCAGGGAGATTTTTCTTTATCCAAGCGGTAGCTTCAATAAAATCTACAGCATAGTTATTATGTTCTTCAATCCCCGTAGCTACAGCAAGCACATTGGGGTCAAAAATAATATCGTGAGGATTAAAACCAATTTTGTCAACCAAAAGAAGGTAAGCCCGTTGGCAAACTTCGATTTTACGGGCGGCTGTATCTGCCTGTCCTTTCTCGTCGAACGCCATGACCACAGCAGCGGCTCCATATTGCCGGATGATTCGGGCATGTTCAAGGAAAACTTCCTCTCCCTCTTTCAAAGAAATAGAATTGACGATTGATTTGCCCTGAAGACACTTCAGTCCGGCTTCAATAACTTCCCATTTGGAAGAATCGATCATAATCGGAACACGGGCTATTTCCGGTTCGGACATGATAAGATTCAGGAAAATAGTCATCTCTGTCTTTGCCTCCAACAATCCATCGTCCATATTGACGTCAATCACTAAAGCACCGTCCTCCACTTGTTGGCGGGCGATAGAAAGGGCTTCATCATATTTCTTTTCATTGATGAGACGAAGGAACTTGCGCGAACCGGCTACGTTGCAACGTTCGCCGACATTCACAAAGTTTATTTCCGGCTTCACCTCCAACAGTTCAAGTCCGGAGAGCCACATACAATCCGGCGCAGAGGCAGGAACGTGTGGTTTAGCTCCTTCTACAAGGGCGGGATATTCAGCAATATAAGCATCTGTCGTACCACAACAGCCACCAATAATATTGATTAATCCTTCTTCAATATATTCTCTCACTTCATGAGCCATATCCGCAGGTGTCTGGTCATACTTACCCAGACTATTCGGTAACCCGGCATTCGGATAGGCACTAATATAATAAGGTGCACGGGATGCCAGCTGTTCCAGGAACGGCTTCAACTGACGGGCACCGAATGAGCAATTCAAACCGACTGAAAATATATTGGCATGTTGCACAGAAGCCAGAAATGCATCCAATGTTTGTCCGGACAATGTTCGTCCGCCAATATCAGACACTGTTACAGATAACATGATCGGCACTTCTATGCCTGTCATTTTCATGGCTTGTTCGGCAGCAAAAATTGCAGCTTTGGCATTTAGGGTATCAAAGATTGTCTCAATCAGAATGGCGTCTACCCCACCTTCGAGCATTGCTTCCATTTGTTGCTGATAGGATGCAGCCAGTTCGTCGTAACTCAAAGCACGATAAGCCGGGTTGTTCACGTCCGGGCTCATAGAGCAAGTCTTATTGGTTGGTCCCACAGAACCGGCTACAAAACGCGGTTTATCGGGATTCTTTGCAGTGTACTCGTCGGCAAGGTCACGGGCTAGTTTTACGGCTGCCAGATTCATCTCACGCACGTATTCTTCTACGTGATAATCAGCCATAGAAACTGTAGTCGAACTGAATGTATTGGTTTCGATGATATCCGCACCTGCTTCCAAGTATTTACGATGAATATCCTGAATCACGTCGGGACGTGTAAGACACAATAAGTCGTTATTCCCTTTCAACTGTCCGGGGATATGCGCAAACCGTTCACCACGAAAATCTTCTTCCTTGAGGTTATATTGTTGAATCATTGTACCCATTGCCCCATCCAGAATAAGGATGCGCTCGGATACGACTTGAGAAATTGTCTTTTTCATTACCCTATCACATTAATACCTAATTACCTACTCTGCCATCTTCTGCCAGACTCTTCGCAGTCCGGTGTTTATCTTATAGCGGTTTTACTTACCGCTTGAACATTCTTGCCATATCTCTACGGTCGTCTTTCTCCTTTATAGATTCTCGTTTATCGTATTCTTTCTTACCTTTCGCCAAAGCGACTACCAGTTTCGCCAAACCTTTTTCATTGATAAACAAGCGTACAGGAACAATCGTAAAGCCGGGATTTTTCATCTCCCGCTGAAGTTTCTCCAATTCTTTTTTACTAAGCAACAACTTCCTCTCTCTACGTGCCGTATGGTTATTGTACGATCCATAGAAATATTCGGCAATGTGCATATTCTTCACCCACAATTCGCCTTTCGTAAAATAGCAAAACGTATCTACCAGACTGGCTTTTCCCAAACGAATGGACTTTATTTCCGTACCGGTCAATACAATACCTGCTGTGTAGGTATCTATCAGCTCGTAATCAAACGTAGCCCGTTTATTCTTTATATTTACAGGAGGTTGTTTCATCTTTACTCATTAATTAAGTATAGCCGTCAGTCTATTAAACACGATCTGTATCACCGCCGGACATAGTATTAACAATACAGACGACAAAAGGGTGTATTTTAATCGTTGTTTTTCTTCTACTCCCATCAGTATAGGAACTCCCTCCCATACCACATAGACGATGTAGAACTGCAGCAACCAAGCAATAATTCTAAAATCAGGTAATAGTCCGGTTACTATCTGAAGCAGGAAAGACACAACCAATGCATATCCTGCAAACTGTTGTGTCAACGGCATATTGCTATGCATGCCAAACATTCTTGTTCCCATTTCATTGATGGCATAAGCTGCCAGAAAATAGCCACCGAACAAGGCTACAGCTACGGCGCAACAATTGGTCATAGCTATCTGGAAACTTTGCGGACCTCCCCATCCATTCGTCAATAACGAACCGATGAATACGGACAGACCGCATAAACCAATCATAGGATAGACAAAAGCCATATATACTTTTCGCCTATCCTCTTCCATAGAAATTTCCTCCCAGGCCTTGGCCGGAGAGGAAATCAATTTCATTGCTATGTTAAATAGTTCCTTGTAGTTCAATGTTATTCTCTAAAAGTATAAGTCACAGGAGTTGTAGTTGTTGTCTTGGGGACATCATTATTGCTTGAATTCGCTTCTGATACAATCGTAATATTACTTGGATATCTTCCTTCATTTGCATTCTTATAAGCCTCTATAGCACTTCTTATATCAAAGACTCTATACGAAAAAGCTCTATAAGTTTCTTTAGCCTTTTCTTCTGTAGAAGTATGACGTAAAAACAGTTTTAAATCTGTTTTACCTTTAAGCTCGTTTTCATCACTATAATATACCATAAAAAAAGTATGACTGGCTATTTTCTCAAAAGCAAAATATTGAATAGGAACAAGCAAGTTATAGTTATCAATCATAGCCGGAGTCAAATCCGTAATACTTATGACACCTCTATCTGAAACATAAGAAGGATGCTCTCCTTCATCTTCTGCTTTTGTCGTACTATATACAGCATTACCCGAGATTTTTTCAGTAGATCCGATGTTGCATTGATAGTGTTTGTTGTATAATCTATATCCACCTCTGTATCATAGCTACACGTTGCAACAATAAAATCACCTGGCATAAAGTTAGTTGTACCTTCAACCGTATTCTTTGATTTAAAAGTAAATCCATCCAATGAAGTGAAAGTTAACCCCAAAAAGCTATCTTTTACTTTACCTAGAACAGGAAGGTCATTTACCTGTGTATTATCATCCCCATTCATACAAGAAGTAACCGACATTCCCATTACTACAGCCATCAAAGCCACCAAGAAAAATTTCATTTGTTTCATAAACATATTTTTTAGATTTTGCAAAGATATAAATTCTAATTCACAATTGATAAATGCAGATACTTAAAAAATACTGCATCCGTTACTTTATTATTTTTGCAAAAAGTTCCAAATGTTCATCTACATAGCTTGCAATCAATGCTGTGACCTGTTCTTCCATTTCTAAATAGGCTTCTTCCAAGTCATCAAAAGCTTCATATTGCTCGTACATAGCCATAAATTCATCATCCGTCCGTTCCTTTTCCAAGTCTTTCCGGTTGGCATCAAAGATTTTCTTAGCCTTATAAACTAATTTCGAAAACTCTTCCGCTCCCCATAAACGCATCACTTTCGCAAACGGATTATCAAATATATAACCACCATAACCATTCTGAATCAATTGGCAAAATCCCCCCGCCATCACCTCATCACGAAAAATCTGATAAGCCAGCAAAGAATGTTGTTCCCCTGTCAGCAGAGGCATTGTTTCAGCGGTTAGTTCGCCACCGATAATCTCTTTATATTTATCTGTAAACGCCTGGATAAATTCATCCATTCCTTCACCCGCAGCCTTTTGCAAAGTAGATTCTACAACTTCGATCATAACTTTCTTATATAAATTATGCAGCAAAGCTACGAATTTTATTCTACATCCAGTAATAATCCTTCCACAATCTTACCTGTCTTAACTTCATTATCTATCCTCCACTGCCTTCACACGACGCATATCAACTCATTTACAGACACTTCCTGTGAACAAATTATATAAAACACGGTATTCACATCCTTCACAGAATATGTATTTCACAGTTTCACCACATAGTGAGAACCAATACTTGCTATATTAATAGAAACAGGCAAATAGCATATATATCCCGAATGGAAAGCAACTGTTTAATAACAGACGACTCCAGTTGGCTATCCAGTCAACTCCAGTCGGCTAATCAGACAACGATAGTTGTCTGAATGGCCGGCTATAGTCAGCCGACAAGAATATTGTAAGGTGATTTATGAATAGCCGGCTCTATTCAGGCTATTTATTATACATGTAATCGCATCCCCAAATAAACTCCTATTAAATAAGGTATAAGCCAAATGCACCAAACTACAATGCTGAAACGATTAAAATGTCTCTTTTCTATAGGCGTTCCCTTCACATAGGTCCATATCGCCCATAACGCATGTACAAACATCAGAAGAATAGCAATTGCCCCTGTCACCGTATGCATTTCGTCATGCAGATGAGTCAGTTCGGCAATATGCTCCATCAGGCTGGTCCCGACTGCATCTTGTACCCACCGTGTCGGCCAGCAACCCGAGAAGAAAGAAAATGATATGCCAAAACTTTAATTTCCTTTGAAGACGTTCTCCCCAAACACCTATCGTATAAAACACAAGCGCAGATGAAATAACGCAAATTGCCGCTATTAAATAATGTATATCTATCTGATTCAGTTCCATAAATTTTCTTTTTCTAATAACAACAAAGCACAGGATAGATAGTTCTCGCGGTCTCAATCTTTCACAAATGCAATCCCGACTTTACAAAC
>ENA-ORRW01002076-ORRW01002076.1-human-gut-metagenome-genome-assembly--contig:-NODE-2076-length-17376-cov-3.751516_pt1 | contig 17376 bp, 16 predicted proteins | sample MGYA00242183_ERZ509150 | MGnify/ENA primary metagenome ERZ509150 (study PRJEB26280, sample SAMEA2338639) | human gut metagenome | biome: human gut; feature: human-associated habitat; material: faeces... | reverse complement strand
GGGAGCAGCCGTGCCGGGGGATGCGGCTGGCGTTTATGAGCCAGGGAATACGGAACCAGGGGACAGAAATGGCGTCCGTGGATCCGTGGAGAAGGAAGCAGAGGACACAGAGGGATCCTGCGGACCAGCAAAGAAGCGGCTGGCTGGCGGCCCGGTCCGGACAGAGGAGAGGATCGAAATGGTCTGCCGGGCTGTGGTACAGGAGCTGAAGCGCCAGGGCTTGACCGGCGGGGACTGGGATTATCTGGAGCCCCATGCTATGGAGCTGACGGAGCGCATCCGGGACGGAGAGCTTCGGAACCTTCATGTGATGGAGGGGTAGGGAGCCGTCGGCCAGGATCCGGTTTCAATTTCTCTCTTAGCTGGAGACAGCAGCGGCAGGCAGCTGTCTCCAACTCCATCAGTCCCCGGGCTTGCGAGATCTGACAAATGAATATAAACAGATGACCAGAACGGTAAAAATACCAACGGCCGCAGCGCCTGTCTTCCAATTAAAAGTACCACTCGGATACGTGATTCCGATACCGCCATGGCCAAACAGGCCAGCTTTTCTGGATGCCCGTGCAACGTCGCTGTAATTATATAATGGCATACTGCTGTCATTCTCTTCATTTGAAGCAGAAAGCAGATCCGTATTCTGAGCTGCAGTGGGCCAGTTACCCTCAAAAGCACGGGCTGCTGACGGTTCAGCAGGTATTATAAACTCAGCTTTTTCTTCGCTGTTAAATACGATCGCTGTGGGATATCTTATTCCTGGGATACCTGAAACGATTTCATATGTATAGTTTCTGGGATCATATCCCGCATGCTCCAGTGCATCTTTAACGGTTTCCGCATAGTTTACAGTCTGGCCATCAAAGATATGGATTGCGCCAACATGCCATTGATTTGAATTTTTTTCTAATTCTATCCTCACATCTTTTGGAACATCTTCAGAAATAGAAGTTACTTTTGTAATATCAACCAGGATTGTATGGATATCTGTATATACAGGAACCTGCCATTTATATTTTGCTTCCTGAAGCGACGACTTTACCTTTTCTGCGTGATTTAATTCTATATCAGCATACACTTTAAATGCCTGTTCCATTTTGAGCTCATCTTCAGAAATATCTTTCCCTGTTTCTGAATGGACCAGGCCATGATTCAGGGAATCCAATATTTCATCGTTCAGAGACAAGATTTCTGAATATTCACGGTCATTCCTGTCTATCAGATGTTCCATGGCGTAAATATTAAAGGTTAATACATTTATCATTAAAATAACAGTAAATACCCCGGATAATTTTTTATTCATGCTTTGCCCCCTCTCATTTGCATTATATCAGTTTTTAGTATCATGCCGCAATAAAACACTGAAAATCAACGCCCGATTTTCAGCGAAAAAACACTTGCACTCAAAAATAAACTATGCTATACTTATTTAGCTGTTCTAAGGGAACAGGTATATAAATAAACGTGACTGTCAGTCATGTACCAAAAAATAAAGAGGTGAAAATCATGAAAGAGGGAATCCACCCAAATTACTATCAGGCCAAGGTCGTTTGCAACTGCGGTAATGAATTTGTAACTGGTTCTACCAAGAAAGACATTCACGTAGAAATCTGTTCCAAATGCCATTCATTCTATACCGGTCAGCAGAAGGCTGCTTCCGCTCGCGGACGTATCGAGATGTTCAACCGTAAGTATGGTGTGAAAGCAGACAAATAAGGTTTGATAAAGCAGGGTTGAGCTTTTGGATATTTCTGAAAACTCAGCCCTTTTTGTTTACCCGGAGGCCAGGCGGAGTGGGAACGCTCCCGGCAGGCCCCGGAGGCAGACGGGCCGGAGACGCGCGTCTGCGGGATCTTATAGACATGGAGGTTTAAAATTGAAATATTCCGGTATCGGGGGACAGGCAGTCTTAGAGGGGATCATGATGAAAAACAAGGATACCTATGCCACCGCCGTCAGAAAGCCTGACGGGGAGATCGTGATCCAGAAAGACACATATGTGAGTATGACGGAAAAAGTGAAAATCTTTTCCCTTCCGTTTGTACGCGGGATTTTCAGCTTTGCGGATTCAATGATCCTGGGGATGAAGACCCTCACCTGGTCGGCCAGCTTTTTTGAGGACGATGAAGAGGACGAGGCTCCGGGAAAATTTGAAAGCTTCCTGATCGATAAATTCGGAGAAAAAATGGAAAGCGTCGTTATGACGGCGGTGATGATCTTTTCCGTGTTCATGGCCATTGGGATCTTTATGGTGCTCCCGCTTCTGATCGCCGGCTTTTTCCGCCGGTTCATTCAGTCGGAAACGGTCATGGCAGTACTGGAGGGAGTGATCCGCATTGGGATCTTTATCGCTTATATTAAGATCATTTCCAGGATGGATGACATCCGCCGCACGTTCATGTACCATGGCTCCGAGCATAAATGCATCAACTGCCTGGAGAACGGGCTGGTATTAAATGTGGAAAATGTCCGGAAGAGTTCCAAGGAGCACAAGCGCTGCGGCACCAGCTTTCTTCTGATCGTCATGGTCATCAGCATCCTGTTCTTTATGGTGGTCCGGGTGGACACCATCTGGCTCCGGATCGTCAGCCGGATCGTACTGATCCCGGTGATCGCGGGCGTGTCCTATGAGGTGCTGCGGCTGGCAGGCACCAGCAATTCAAAGATCATGGACATCATAAGCCGCCCCGGCATGTGGATGCAGGGACTGACCACCAAGGAGCCGGACGATTCCATGATCCAGGTGGCCATTGCTGCTGTGGAGGAAGTGTTCGACTGGAAGAAATACCTGGAGGAGAACTTTCCGGAAACGTATCCGGCCGGGTATTTTGAAGATCAGGAGAAACTGGCATGACCTGGGGGGAGCTGTTAAAACAGGGCCAGGAGCGCTTAAAGAAGGCCGGGATCCAGGAGTATGAGCTGGATGCCTGGTATCTGTTTGAACAGGCATTTTCCATGAGCCGGGCCAGGTATTTCCTGGATGCAAAGGAGGAGGCGGCGCCGGGGGATGAGGCGCTTAAGGCTTATGAGGACGGCCTGGAGCGGCGTTCCTGCCGGGTGCCCCTCCAGCATATCCTGGGCACACAGGAATTCATGGGCATGGAGTTTTTTGTCAATGCCCATGTGCTGATCCCCAGGCAGGATACAGAGACGCTGGTGGAAACTGTGTTAAATGAGCAGAAAAACAGAAATATTTCCGTGCTGGATATGTGCACCGGCTCCGGCTGCATCGCCGTCAGCTTAAAGGCCCTGGGCGGATACGCCCGGGTGGCAGCGGCAGACATTTCTCCCGAGGCCCTGGAGGTGGCAGAAAAAAACGCCGGAACGTATCCGGTGGAGTTTCGCCAGAGCGATATGTTCGCTGCCTTTGAGCCGGGAAGGGACATGTTCGATGTGATCGTTTCCAATCCGCCCTATATCCCCAGTGAGGTGATCCGGGGCCTGGAGCCGGAGGTGCGTGACCATGAGCCTCTGGGAGCCTTAGACGGGAAAGAGGACGGCCTGTATTTTTACAGGATCCTGGCGGAGCAATGCGGGGATTTCTTAAACCAGGGCGGTTCCGTTTATTTTGAGACGGGTCATGACCAGGGGGCGGCGGTGAAGACGCTTTTAGAGTCCCATGGATTTCAGGATACAAAGGTGATAAAGGATCTGGCGGGCATGGACCGGGTAGTGCGCGGAACGTGGCCGGGGCAGATCCGGAAATAAAGAAGGAGGTTTCCTATGTTCGACCGTTTGGAAGACATTGTTAAGCATTACGAAGAGCTGATGTTTGAGTTAAACAATCCGTCCGTGGCAGAGGATCAGAAAAGATTCCGGAAGCTGATGAAGGAACAGTCGGATCTGACGCCGCTGGTGGAGACATATAAGGAATATAAGCAGGCAAAGCAGGATGTGGAGGACAGCCTGGCCCTTCTGGAGGAAGAGAGCGACGAGGAAATGCGGGAGATGGCCAAGGAAGAGCTTTCCGACGCGAAAAAAAGGATCGAGGAGCTGGAGCAGCAGCTTAAGATCCTTCTGCTTCCTAAGGACCCCAACGATGATAAGAACGTGATCGTGGAGATCCGCGCAGGCGCAGGCGGAGACGAGGCAGCCCTGTTCGCTTCCGAGCTGTACCGGATGTATGTCCATTACGCAGAGCGCCAGCGCTGGAAGGTGGAGCTGATCAACGTCAGCGAGAGCGGCATCGGCGGCATGAAGGAAGTGGAATTCATGATCACAGGCCAGGGCGCATATTCCAAGCTGAAATACGAAAGCGGCGTACACCGGGTACAGCGTGTGCCGGAGACTGAGTCCGGCGGCCGGATCCATACGTCTACGGCCACTGTGGCGATCATGCCGGAGGCCGAGGAGTTTGACGTGGTCATCGACGAAAAGGATATCCGCATCGACGTGATGCGTGCCTCCGGAAACGGCGGCCAGTGCGTAAACACCACGGACTCTGCGGTGCGTCTGACCCATATTCCCACAGGCATTGTGATCTACAGCCAGACGGAGAAATCCCAGCTGCAGAACAAGGATAAGGCGTTCCGCCTGCTGCGTTCCAAGCTGTATGACATGGAGCTGGAGCGCCGCCAGAATGAGGAGGCCGAGGCACGCCGCAGCCAGATCGGCACAGGCGACCGGTCCGAAAAGATCCGCACCTACAACTTCCCCCAGGGACGTGTGACCGAGCACCGGATCAAGCTGACCCTTTATAAGATCGACTCCATCATGGACGGCGATCTCCAGGAGCTGATCGACAGCCTGATCGCCGCAGACCAGGCGGCCAAGCTGGCGAAAATGAACGAGAATTAAAAATGGATATGGATATTTACCGCCGTATCGGTCTGGTATGCAGCCGGATCCCCAGAGGGAGGGTGGCCACCTACGGCCAGATCGCCCTGCTCTGCGGGAAGCCGGGGAACTCCAGACAGGTGGGATACGCTTTGAAAAAGGGGCTGGCAGGAGAGGACGTGCCGGCCCACCGGGTGGTGAACGCCGCCGGGATCCTAAGCGGGGCCGCTCATTTTGCGTCCATGGATCTCCAGTGCCTTCTTCTGCGGGAGGAAGGTGTGGAGGTGCTGTGGACCCCTAAGGGATGGAAGACGGATCTGAAGCGTTACGGATGGAAAAATACCATGGAGGAGGCCCTGGAACTGAACCGGGCCTTTTTTTCTATGAACATCTGAGTCCCAGGAAAATCAGAAGGATTTAAAGAAATTTTAAAGATAATCCAATAGGTTTGTAACATCCGGCCTTTCAATCACTCGGGTTTTATGCTATAATGACGCCATATATACGGGGAAGGTGCGTCCTTTTCCGGCCGCAGGCGGGATCATGCTGTGCGGCGGATGCCCCCCTTTTGCAAAACGGACTATAACAGCAGAAAAAGAAGGAGAACAGATATGAAAGGTATCATTCTTGCCGGCGGCAGCGGCACACGTCTTTATCCACTGACGAAGGTGACTTCCAAACAGCTTTTACCCATCTATGATAAACCAATGATCTATTATCCCCTTTCCGTTCTGATGAACGCAGGGATCCGGGATATCCTGATCATCTCCACTCCCGACGATACGCCCAGGTTTGAAGCTCTTTTAGGCGACGGCCATCAGTTCGGCATCACCCTCAGTTATGCGGTGCAGCCCAGTCCCGACGGACTGGCCCAGGCCTTTATCATCGGCGCAGATTTCATCGGAAACGATTCTGTGGCCATGGTCCTGGGAGACAATATCTTCCACGGCCAGGGCTTAAAGAAGCGTCTCAGGGAGGCGGCTGCCAGGGAAAAGGGGGCCACTGTATTCGGATACTACGTGGACGATCCGGAGCGGTTCGGCATCGTGGAATTCGATAAGGACGGAAAGGCTGTTTCCATTGAAGAGAAACCGGAAAAGCCCAAGTCCAACTACTGCGTCACCGGCCTGTATTTCTACGACAACCGGGTGGTGGAGTATGCGAAGAACTTAAAGCCCTCTGCAAGAGGCGAGCTGGAGATCACGGACTTAAACCGGATCTATCTGGAGAGCGGAGAGCTGGATGTGACGCTTTTAGGCCAGGGCTTCACATGGCTGGATACGGGAACCCATGAATCACTGGTGGAGGCCACCAACTTTGTTAAGACCGTGGAGACCCATGAGCACAGAAAGATCGCCTGTCTGGAGGAGATCGCCTATACCAACGGCTGGATCACCAGGGACGAGGTCATGGAGGCCTATGAGATCTTAAAGAAGAACCAGTACGGCCAGTATCTGAAGGACGTGGTGGACGGCAAGTATATCGACAAGCTGCCGGGCCATGCGGACAGATAAAATGCCCATGCCCGCAGACCGGTAAAACGGCCCTGTCCGGGGAATGGAGTATCTTCCGGCCAGAACGCCGGGGAGTTTGAAGAAAGCGAATAAGGAGAAACAAAAATGAAGATCATCGTAACAGGCGGCGCCGGTTTCATCGGCGGCAACTTCATCCATCATATGGTAAACAAATATCCGGAGTATGACATCGTCAATCTGGATCTGCTCACCTACGCAGGCAATCTGGAGACCTTAAAGCCCGTGGAGGGAAAGCCCAACTATAAATTTGTAAAGGGCGACATTGCGGACCGGAAATTCGTATTCGATCTGTTTGAAAAGGAAAAGCCCGATATGGTCGTAAACTTTGCGGCCGAGAGCCATGTGGACCGCTCTGTGGTGGATCCGGAGAGCTTTGTCCGCACCAACGTGATGGGGACCACCACGCTTTTAGACGCATGTAAGGAATACGGGATCAAGCGCTATCACCAGGTATCCACCGACGAGGTATACGGAGACCTGCCTCTGGACCGTCCGGACCTCTTCTTTACCGAGGAGACTCCACTCCACACCTCCAGCCCCTATTCCTCCAGTAAGGCCAGCGCCGACCTGTTCGTCATGGCATACCACAGGACCTTCGGGCTGCCGGTGACCATTTCACGCTGCTCCAACAACTACGGCCCCTACCATTTCCCGGAGAAACTGATCCCGTTAATGATCAGCCGCGCCCTGGCCGACGAGTCCCTTCCGGTATACGGAACAGGCGAGAACGTGAGAGACTGGCTCCATGTTTCCGACCACTGCGAGGCTATTGATCTGATCATCCACAATGGCCGGGTGGGAGAAGTATATAATGTGGGCGGCCACAACGAGCGCACCAACTTAGAGGTTGTAAAGACCATCTTAAAGGCCCTTGATAAGCCGGAGAGCCTGATCAGATTTGTAACGGACCGTCCGGGCCATGACCGCCGGTATGCCATTGATCCCACAAAGCTGGAGACCGAGCTTGGCTGGAAGCCCAAATACAATTTCGACACCGGGATCCAGCAGACCATCCAGTGGTATCTGGACAACGAGGACTGGTGGAAGCACATCTTAAGCGGCGAGTACAGCAATTATTTCGATAACATGTATGGAAAGAGGCTGGGTGAGAAATAATGAGGATCTTAGTAACAGGCGTCAAGGGCCAGCTGGGCCATGACGTGGTAAATGAAATGGTAAAACGCGGCTTGGAGCCCGTGGGCGTGGACCTGGAGGAGATGGACATCACCGACGCCGGGGCCTGCCGGAGGGTGATCACGGAATCGAAGGTGGACGCTGTGATCCACTGCGCCGCTTATACGGCTGTGGATGCGGCCGAGGATAATGTGGATGTATGCAGAAAGGTCAACGCAGACGGCACCAGGAACATTGCAGAGGTCTGCCGCGACCTGGATATCAAGATGATGTACATCAGTACGGATTATGTGTTCGACGGCCAGGGGACCCGCCCCTGGGAGCCGGATGACGAGCGCCATCCCTTAAATGTATACGGCCAGACCAAATATGAGGGAGAGCTGGCGGTGGAGGAGCTGGTGAAGAAATTCTTCATCGTCCGCATTGCCTGGGTGTTCGGCGTCAACGGAAAGAACTTCATTAAGACCATGCTCCGCATCGGAAAGGAACGGGGCGCGGCCACGGTGGTGGACGACCAGATCGGCTCTCCCACCTATACCTATGATCTGGCCAGGCTCCTGGTGGATATGATCCAGACCGAGAAATACGGCCGGTATCATGCCACCAACGAGGGCTTATGCTCCTGGTATGAATTTGCCTGCGAGATCTTCCGCCAGGCGGGGATGGATGAGGTAAAGGTGACGCCGGTTCCCACCAGCGGGTACCCGGCCTCCAAGGCGAAGCGGCCCATGAACAGCCGGATCAGCAAGGAGAAGCTCACAGAAAACGGCTTTGAGCGGCTTCCGGACTGGAAGGACGCAGTGGGCCGTTATCTCAAAGAGATCACCTGGTAGGATAAAAATATGGACAGGATCTGCGGCAGAGATCTGCCCGCAGAGGTCCTGGCGGCTTCCATCTGCGGGGGCTGAGTCATAGAATAATACAGGGATCAGGAAGGCGGGGGGAAACCTTTTTCAGGAGGATGAGAAAAATGGGAAAATATTTTGGAACAGACGGCTTCCGGGGAGAGGCCAACGTGGATCTGACGGTGGAGCACGCCTATAAGGTGGGCCGTTTCCTGGGCTGGTATTACGGGCAGAAGGCCAAGGGAGAGCGGTGCCGCATCGTGATCGGAAAGGATACGAGACGGTCCAGCTATATGTTCGAGTACGCCCTGGTTTCCGGCCTTACGGCTTCCGGCGCAGATGCATATCTGCTGCATGTGACCACCACGCCCAGCGTGTCCCATGTGATCCGGACCGAGGACTTTGACTGCGGGATCATGATCTCTGCCAGCCACAACCCCTATTATGACAACGGCATCAAGGTCATGAACGGCAGCGGAGAGAAAATGGAGGAGTCGGTGATCCTGGAGATCGAAAAATACCTGGATGGGGAGATGGGAGAGCTTCCCCTGGCAAGGAGGGACCAGATCGGCCGCACCCAGGATTTCGCAGCGGGAAGGAACCGCTACATCGGATATCTGATCTCCATTGCCACCCGTTCCTTCAAGGGGAAGAAGGTGGGGCTGGACTGCGCCAACGGAAGCGCCTCCTCTGTGGCAAAGAGCGTGTTCGATGCCCTGGGAGCCGATACCTTTGTGATCAATAACGAGCCCGACGGCTTAAATATCAATACGGACTGCGGCTCCACCCACATCGGCAGACTTCAGGCCTTTGTGAAGGAAAATCATCTGGACGTGGGCTTTGCCTACGACGGCGACGCAGACCGCTGCCTGGCCGTGGATGAAAACGGAGAAGTGGTGGACGGCGACCGGATCCTTTATATCTGCGGAAAATATATGAAGGAGCAGGGAAATTTAAGGAATAATAAGATCGTCACCACAGTCATGTCCAACCTGGGCCTCTATAAAGCTCTGGACCGGGAGGGCATCGGCTACGACAAAACGGCTGTGGGCGACAAATACGTGTATGAAAATATGTCCCAGACCGGAAACTGCCTGGGCGGCGAGCAGTCCGGCCATATTATTTTCAGCAAATACGCCACCACCGGCGACGGGATCCTGACCTCCTTAAAGATCATGGAGGTGATGCTGGAAAAGAAGGAGGCTCTGTCCAGACTGGCTTCCGAGGTGACCATCCTGCCCCAGGTCCTTAAGAATGTGCGGGTGGCCGACAAGGCGGCGGCCCTGGGCGACGAGGACGTGAAGCAGGCGGCGGCTGATGTGGAGAAGGCTCTGGGCAGCGACGGAAGACTGCTCCTGAGACAGAGCGGAACTGAGCCTCTGATCCGTGTCATGGTGGAGGCCGAATCCACAGAGATCTGCGAGAAGTACGTGGACCAGGTGATCGGTGCTCTCAGAAAAAAAGGCCACGCAGTTTCATAGAACGGCGGCCTTCATAAATAGTCCCGGCATAGCTCCCATAATCAAAAGATATGGGAGCTTTTGTTGATATAACAGAAATCAGATGCTATAATGTGTTTTACATAAAATCTGAGCAGAGGACTGATGGATATGGGGTTAGACCTAAGAGCGTAACACAGTTTATCGTAGAGAAATACAGCGTGATTTACCGACTCCGGCCTTAAAATGGTTCAGAAAGTAAAAACGCCAGTACAGGACTTAAATGGAGGAAGCAGATCATGAAAAATGTTGAACGATATCAGAGAGTACCGGTGGTCCATTACCCGGAGCGGGAATGGCCTGGAAAAGAGATACAGAAGGCGCCTGCATGGTGCAGTGTGGACTTAAGGGACGGAAACCAGGCCCTGGTGGAGCCCATGGTGGTGGAGGAAAAGATCGAAATGTTCAATCTCCTGGTGGAAATGGGATTTAAGGAGATCGAGATCGGCTTTCCTGCCGCCTCCCAGATCGAATTTGACTTTTTAAGACAGCTGGTGGACCGGAACCTGATCCCCGACGACGTGATGGTCCAGGTGCTGACCCAGTGCCGGGAGCACCTGGTGAAGCGCACCTTCGAGGCCATTCAGGGGATCAAAAAGGCTGTGGTCCACATTTACAATTCCACATCCACTTTACAGCGGGATGTGGTATTCCACATGGACCGGGAGGAGATCAAAAAGATCGCCACAGACGGCGTCGCCATGGTAAAGAACTATATGAAGGACCATGACGGAGAGGTGGTACTGGAGTATTCACCGGAGAGCTTTACAGGCACGGAGCTGGACTTCGCCCTGGATATCTGCAACGCGGTCCAGAGAGCCTGGGGACCGACGCCGGAGCATAAGATGATCATGAATCTGCCATCCACGGTGGAGATGACGACTCCCAACGTGTATGCAGACCAGATCGAATGGATGAACAGGCATCTGGAAAACCGGGAAAGCATTATCTTAAGCGTTCATCCCCACAACGACCGGGGGACCGGAGTGGCGGCCACAGAGCTGGCGCTCCTGGCTGGTGCGGACCGGGTGGAGGGCACCCTGTTCGGAAACGGGGAGCGGACCGGAAATGTGGATATACTGACCCTGGCTTACAATATGTTCTCCCAGGGCATCGATCCGGAGCTGGAGATCTCCGATGTAAAGCGGATCGCAGAGGTGTATGAGCGGTGTACGAAAATGCACATCGATCCCCGTCACCCCTATGCCGGAAAGCTGGTGTTCACCGCCTTCTCCGGTTCCCACCAGGACGCCATCAACAAGGGCATGCATGCACTTTTAGAGCGTCAGAGCAAGGTATGGCAGGTGCCGTATCTCCCCATCGACCCGTCGGATATCGGCCGGGAGTACGAGCCCATCGTCCGTATCAACAGTCAGTCCGGAAAGGGCGGCGTGGCCTTTGTCATGGATACCTTCTTCGGCTTCAAGCTGCCCCGCGGCATGCATAAGGAATTTGCCGACATGATCCAGAAGATCGCCGAGCGGCAGGGAGAGGTGGCTCCCGAGCAGATCATGGAGGAATTCCAGAAAAACTATCTGGACCGGAAGGAACCGTACCACTTCAAAAAGTGCAAGATCACAGATTTCGAGTCTGCCGGAGATTTCACCACCGTGGCCGTGGTCACCTATACCGACCATGGAGTGGAAAAACAGTTTGAGGGCGTTGGAAACGGCCCCATCGACGCCGTCCAGCGCGGCCTGGAGGAAGAGCTGGGCATCAACATCAAGGTCCTGGATTACAGCGAGCACGCCCTGACCTCCGGTTCCGGAGCCCAGGCGGCCTCCTACATCCACATGATGGACCAGGACCGGAAGCGCGTCACCTACGGCGTCGGCATCAGCTCCAACATCACCCGCGCCTCCCTGCGCGGCATCTTCAGCGCCGTCAACCGCTTATACGGAGATAATTGACAGATTCCTTACATTTACATACCCCTTCTTATGGACCGGAAGCTCCCCCCAAAAAGCTCCCGGTCCCTTTTATGCCATAGGAAAGAGCGGCCTGTGACAAAAAAACTCTGTGGAGCCTGACGTCAGAAAACAATGACTGTATGATGGTTCCATGGTATAATGTCCATGAAACGACATTATACCACCTGCTGTTTTAGGCAGAAAAAAGCATACAAAAATGATCAAACATACAGACCAGGGAGGATCAAATGGAAAAGAAAGTTATAAGAAGCGGCATATTTGTAAAAGTCATCGGCATCATCACCACAGCCATATTTTCACTGGTCAGCCTTTTCCTTGCCATAACAGGAAACATCATGGCTTCCATCTGCTTTTTACCATTTGTGGCGCTGGGGATCCTGCTCCTTCTGGCCTATAAAAAAGAAAGGATCCTCGTGGAAGAGGACCGATTGATCTTTTTCCATTTATTCAAACAGCCGAAACAGGTAAAATACAGCGATATCCGATGCCTGCTCCTGGTCCCTCTGGGCAGCCGGACACAGATGGTCCTTGTGGACCGGCAGTATAACCGGCTCGTCACGCTGGACTATGCGCTGGCCGATCTGGAAATATTGTTTGAAGCTCTCCTGGAAAACGACATTCCCAGCGTAGATCTTGGCGAAATGACAGAAAAGGGAGAAAGCATATCCCAATACATAAATACATTAAATGTCATGGAGAAAAACCATTACAGATCCATTGCAGACGAAACAAAAACGATGGAGATCCTGTCAGAAGGAAACGAGCCCTTTCACATTGCCGGCGCAAAGAAATTTTTAAAAGCAGCAGGCTGGATCCTGATATTTCTGAATGCAGCGGCCTTCCTGGCAGGCGGTAAGCTCATGGTCGCTATCTTTCTTTTTGTACTTCTGGCCGCCTACGGGATCTACCTCTGGTATTACCCATACATCTATATAGAAACCACCACAAAAAAAGGAGAGCAGAACGCGCTCCAGATGCCGGTCCTGGGCCCTGTAATCGCAATGCTTTTATGCCTGAGCGTCTCAAAAAGCTTTGATTACGATCTGGGAAGCCTGCTCAGGATAACCATTTACCTAACAGCTTTGCTGTCCATTCCATACATCATCAGATCAGCAGGCGCAAAGGCGCCCCAGAGACTGTCCCGGAAGCTATCAGTTATTCTGGCTGTCCTTGTTATCTCATTCACGGCCACATTCCCCCTGAACTTCCTGCTGACCTTCGACAAATCGGCCCATGAAGCCATATCCGTTACAGACAAAGACATAAGCACCAGCGGCAGCACCACCGACTACTATCTATATGGAAACTGGCACGGAGAACAAACAAAATTCAAGACATCCAGAAGCGTATACAACAACACAGCCATCGGAGACACAAGAAGGATCTGCCTGAGAAAAAGCGCCCTGGGTCTAAAATACCACACAATCCACCAATAGATCCTGCCCCCTCCCTCCCCGCTTCCTCCCCCTGCTCCCGATATCCCCAGGCCCCGTCCCTCTGCCACTTTTTTGCCATAAATGCTTCATAGAATTGTAATGAAAATGTGAAGAAAAAGTGATGAAAAAAATACAGAAATATGATATACTCCATACAACAGATGAGAAAGAATAATTTTGACAGATTTTTTATAAAGGAGGAAATGATATGAGAAAAGGTTTAATGGTTCTGACACTTGCAGCGGCGTTCACAGCCGGAATGGCAATGACTTCCTTTGCAGGCTGGTCCCAGAAAAATGGAAACTGGTATTACTACAATGATTCCACAGGAAAAATGGTCCAGGACGACTGGGTGAAGGTCAACGAAAAATGGTACTATATGGATTCCAACGGCGTGATGCGGACCAACAGCCTGATCGACGACACCTACTATGTGAACAGCAGCGGCGAAATGGTGCTCAACGAATGGAGAGAGCTGAGCGACAACTGGGATCATGAAGGCGGCTGGAGATACTTCGGAGCCAACGGAAAGGCTTATGAGAACGGCTGGAAGCAGATCCATGACGTATGGTACTATTTCAACAATTCTGTAATGGCCACCGGCTGGCAGGATCTGGACGGAGATATCTATTATCTGGGCAGCTCCGGCGCAATGGCAGCCGGCTGGAAGCAGCTTCCGGATCCCAACGATGACTGGGGTGAGTACTGGTTCTATTTCGGCACCAACGGCAAGATGGTGCGGGAGACAGAAAAGAGCATCGGCGGCACCGCGTATATCTTTGATCATGAGGGACGGATGCTGACCGGATGGGTAAACCCGTCAGACTATACCTCCACAGGCCGCGACGATCTGTCCAGCTCGGATACCGCCCACTTACGGTATTACAGAAGCGGCGGACAGCAGGCGGACGGCTGGCAGTACCTGGCTTCTCCGGACGATGCAGAGGAAAGCTGGTATTACTTCCGTGACGGCCGCGCATACTCCACCGAGTATAAGACCACAGTCATTGGCGGACACTACGGTATGGCGAAGATCAAAGGCGAGACCTACTGCTTCGATACCCAGGGCCGTATGGTGACCGGAATGGTAGAAGTGGAAGACGGCAGAAAGTTCTACTTTAACCCCGATAACGGCGAAATGATGACAGGCCGCGTAGTTGTAAACGACGATGACCATGACAACGAGGTATTCTACTTCACGACCACAGGTTCTCTTGGAAACCGCGGCGACGGCTACACCGGCATCAAGGACGGAGCTCTTTATGAGGAAGGCGTTCTGATCCGGGCAGAAGAAGGAATGAAGTACGAAAAGGTAAGCGTTGACGGCAAGGATTACGTAGTAAACGAGCAGGGTAAGGTAAAGACCAGCGGTACCGTGACCGACGCCGACGGCGTGAAATACAGGATCACAAAACAGAGTGACGGCACATACAAGATTGAAATCACTGATTAACGATCATTTCCTCTTGAAGAGAAAGGGTCCCGGAAACGGGACCTTTTCTTTTTGGAAACAGCGAACAAATGTTTGAATCCGGGAGAGAATCATGGTATAATGTCTGTAAAACAGACATTATACCATGGCGCATCTGGTTTTCGCGTTCACCGCGAAAATCCAGGCGCTCAAATCTCCCGGAGGGGTACCATGTCCGAAGGACATGGTATAATGAAAATACTATGCAAATGGAAAAGGGTGCTGCCATGGACCGATATAGCGGACGGCTTTGGGCTGTTCTGAGAAATGAAAGGAATATTCTAGTTGCTGAAGAGACCACATCTGCCGGCAGATGCGGTTTCACAAGCGCGGCTTTTTCATGCCCTGCGCCAGCCTGTCCCTGAGACAGAGCGGCGCGGGGCTTTTTTTACGCGGGCAACGAGTCAAAGTCCGTGCCTGCATGAGACCCTGGCGGCTGCCGCGATAACCATAAGAAATCCGCGCAGCGCGCTTCTTATGGCTATCATTCAGAAGGAGGGAGTACACATGAGACTTAAGTATACATGTCCCGTCTGCGGGACGCCTCTGGGCTATAAGGGACTGTGCTGGAAATGCAGGTCTGAACAGGAGAGGGATACGGTCCTTCACTGGAGTCCGGAGCAAGTGAAGGAAAAACAGGACGGGCTGGTCCGGAATATCCGGCGGCTGGCAGATATGGAGGATCCGGAGCTTACGGACTTCTGGAAGCTTCTGGGATACCGGGACGCCATCACGCCCAGGATCCAGCGGGCGGCGCTGGCCGCGGAGGTTTACTATCCCTGTGAGCTTTATTATCACGCCCCGGAGGATGTGCGGGACGGCCTGATCCACGCCCTGCTTTCTGCGGAGAATTCCAGCGAAGCGTCTGAGCTGATGTGCTGCCTTGCCATGCAGGGAGATGACCGGGCGCTGGAAACGCTTTTGGAGCTGGAGAAACATCCGCGCCCATGGAGAAAGAATCTCTATGTGGACCCGTCCATCTACGCCCAGTGCGGCGGCTGGACCTTTGATAAGGAAGGGCAGCAGATGCAGCTTAACTTCGATACCTGCTATCCGATGGTGAAGGGAGAGCCAGGAGAAGGATCTCCTATCCGTATGGGCCGGATGCGGGAGGACACCTGTCCCCACTGCGGCGGACGGATGGTGGATATTCTGGTGCTGGATGGACGGGATGAAAGGCTGAGATTCCTGGGGCTGGACGGCATCCTTACTGCCGCCTGCTGTCCCAACTGTGTGGGATTTCTGGATGGGCCTGCATTCAGCCGCTTTACTCTGGACGGCGGTGTGGAGGTGTTTCCCTCCAGGACCTTTGATGGGACAGGGAAGATGGACTGCTATGTCCGGCCGGAAGAATATAAGGCATTAACGGAAAACCGTTTTATACTGGGGAAATCGTCCGTTCCCCTGTTTTATGGCGCGGCCTGCGAGGATGTGAACACCATCGGCGGTTTTGCCAACTGGGTGCAGGACTGGGAATATACGGCCTGTCCCCACTGCGGAAAGCCCATGAAATATCTGGCCCAGATCCAGTGGGATACCCTGATGGACGGTACGGAAGGAACGCTTTATGTGGAGTTCTGCCCGGACTGCCATGTTGTATCCATGCAGCATCAGCAGACCTGAGAGGAGACATGGAGATAAGTTTACCCAAAAGTCCAGATACTGGACGAAGAGCTGGCATGAGAATGGTGACCGGATTTACAGGTCTGCGGGCCCGGGAGGTGGAACTGCAATGTCCATAACTGCCTATAAAGTGGAAGCCAACGGGCATGACCGGACCGGTAGGGATTTTGGTTATGTGAATATCATGCACCGCTACGGCAGCAGGCAGCCCTGTCTCCGGCCGGATCCGTGCGAAAAGATGGAGGTCATGTGGGCGGATGAGAGCGTTTACGGACCTCCTGCCCCCGGCAGCAAGGTGGGAGACTTTATCATGACATGGTTAATGGGCTCCTGGAACTGCGGGGTGTTTACCCACCGGGAGATCGCCCGGCGGCTGTCTGATACCTTCACTGGACTGAAGATCAAAGAACTGGAGTGGTTCGAGAACCCCAGGGAAAAGACACTGAAAAACGGAAAGCCCCGTGTGCGCCGGGCCAGGTGGCTGCCGGAGCGGGAGGTGGATCTGGTGTACCTTTACGCTGACCACACGATTGACGCAAGAGATCCGACTCCTGCTGAAACCGACTTCTTTACCGTCACAAGGATGGATCCCTGGGGCGTGAGCACCTGGTTCATGTGTACCCCGGAGACCACCGGGAAGCTGGCCGCCATGGATTTTGAGAATCTGGACATCCAGGAAACTACCATTGTGGGATAGGAGTGATACAGCATGATCGGGACAGATGAAAACCGGGCAGTGCTCCATGTGGAGGTCATCTTCTGGAGCGGTAAACGAAAGGTGCCCCCCAGCCTGGTCAGCGGAAAATATTGTCCTCATTTTGTTGTCACAGGAACTGCGGAATATCTGGGTGTATGCTTTCTGGACGGAGCTGTGTGTGCATTTGATGGACCGGCTTTGGGGAATGCCCAGCCTCTCTATCCGGATACTGTGGATTACAGCTCGTTAGAAAACAATGCGGAGTTCTTAATTTATGAGGGAACAAATGTGGTTGGAAAAGGCCGGGTGCTGGGCCGGACGACACCATATAAGGTGAGACAACAACGAAAGCAGGTGTCTTATGTACCAAATTGCATATCTTGGCCGCTGGGAGACCCTCCCGGAAACGGCTGCCGCCATCTGTGACCATGACAC
>ENA-ORRW01002075-ORRW01002075.1-human-gut-metagenome-genome-assembly--contig:-NODE-2075-length-17381-cov-4.117569_pt1 | contig 17381 bp, 14 predicted proteins | sample MGYA00242183_ERZ509150 | MGnify/ENA primary metagenome ERZ509150 (study PRJEB26280, sample SAMEA2338639) | human gut metagenome | biome: human gut; feature: human-associated habitat; material: faeces... | reverse complement strand
TCATCCGCTCCCGGATGACCCGCTCCATGCGGGAAAAGCCGATGCGGAACTGGTTTTGCAGCAGCTCGCCCACGCAGCGCAGGCGGCGGTTGCCCAGATGGTCGATATCGTCCTTCTGCACCAGGCCGTGGGCCAGGACGTTCATATAGTTGATGGAGGTGAGGATGTCGTCGATGATGATGTGCTTGGGCACCAGGCGGTCCGCCTGCAGGCGGCACTGCTCGATGAGCTCCTCGCCCTGATACTGACTCAGCAGCTCCTGCAGCACGTCGAAGCGCACCCGCTCCTTGATGCCGCAGGCCGTCTTGGGGTCAAAGTCCACATAGCGGCTCATGTCGCACATGCGGTTGGTGAAAATGCGGATGACCTCGCCGTTTTCCAGCTGGACCTTCACCATACCCACGCCGATGGCGTCCAGGGTGCGGCAGTCGTCTCCGGAGAGGACGTGGCCCTCCTCCAGCAGCAGCTCGCCGGTGGCGGGGTCGGCTACGGGCTCGGCCAGCTTCTGGCCCTTGGCCTGGGTCCACAGGGTCAGCTTCTTGTTGAACTTATACCGGCCCACGGTGCTCAGGTCATACCGCCGGGGATCGAAGAACAGGTTCTGCATCAGGGTCTCGGCGGAGTCCAGCGTAGGCGGCTCGCCGGGGCGCTGCTTGCGATAGATCTCCAGCATGGCCTCCTCATAGGATTTGCAGGTGTCCTTTTCCATGGTGGCCACAATGCGGGGATCGTCGCCGAAGCGGTCCAGGATATCGGCGTCGGTTTTCAGGCCCAGGGCCCGGATCAGGCAGGTGATGGGCAGCTTGCGGTTCTTGTCGATGCGGACCCAGAACACCTCGCTGCTGTCGGTCTCATACTCCAGCCAGGCGCCGCGGTAGGGGATCACCGTGGACGTCAGCAGGGGCAGGTCCGTTTTCAGGTCGATCTCCTTGCCGTAGTAGATGCCGGGGGAGCGGACGATCTGGCTGACCACCACGCGCTCGGCACCGTTGATGACGAAGGTGCCGCCATGGGTCATCAGGGGGAAATCGCCCATGAAGATCTCCTGCTCCTTGATTTCGCCCGTCTCCTTATTGTGCAGGCGGACGCTGACCTTCATGGGGGCGGCATATGTGGCATCCCGGGCCTTGCACTCCTCCACGTCGTACTTGGGCTTTTCGTCCATGCTGTAGTCGATGAAGCTCAGCTCCAGGTTGCCGGCATAGTCGCCGATGGAGGCCACGTCGGCAAAAACCTCCCGCAGGCCGGTGTCCAGGAACCACTGATAGGATTTCTTCTGGATCTCCAGCAGGTTGGGCATCGCCATGACCTCTTCGTGTCTGGCAAAGTTCTTGCGCAGGGTCTTGCCATAATACTTGTCCTTGGCCATCTTCAATACTCACGCCTTTCTTTTCGCATTTTCTCCGTGCTTTTCCTCAGGGAACGGCTCTCCACCGATTTGACACGCGGGGGCGAGTTGCTTGTTTTCTCACTGTTCCACTTGTAATTTCGGGGGAAAGCTGGTATCATAACAGCAGATTGAAATGGGGCTTTAGCCCCATTTTCCCAATATAGCGTCTCATTGTACCATAGACGCGCCTGCTTTGTCAACATAAAACACTGCCTCGCCCGAATTTTTTTCGTGGCTGCGGTGTTTTTTTATTTTCCGCCTCCCGCACCTCCGGTCCATCCGCAGGGGCGGACGACTCTGTCCGCCCGCATATCCGCACTCCCTGCGGCGCATTCCACAGGGGGGCGGCGTCCCCGACGCCCCAAGGCAATCCGTCATTTTTCCATACAAAAAGCAGCCCTTCGGCTGCTTTTTATATGAGCTTGTCAAAAAAGGGCGACGCCCTTTTTTGACAAGCTGTTTTCAGAACAGGCCGGGAATGTTCAGCCCGCCGGTGACGGAGCCCATGGCGGACTCCATGGCCTCCTCCGCCTGGCGCAGGGCCTCGTTAACGGCGGAGATCACCAGGTCCTGGAGCATCTCCACATCCGCCGGGTCCACGGCGTCGGGCTGAATGGTCAGCGCCGTCACCTGCTTCTTGCCGGATACGGTGGCCTGCACCGCGCCGCCGCCTACGGAGGCGGTGAAGCTGCCCTCCTCCACGTTCTTCTGGGCAGCTTCCATATCCTGCTGCATCCTGGCCAGCTTCTGCTGCATTTGCTGCTGCTGGCGCATCATCCCGGCGCTGCCGCCGAACCCGTTGCGGGCACTGTATCCCTTAGCCATGTCGCATTCTCCTTTATATTACGAAATATTGCTTATTTGATCTTGAAATTTTCCAGCTGCTGGCCCTGGGCCGCCACCTCATCCAGCTTATCCGGGGTCTTTTCCGCCGGAGGCTCCTCCCAGGGCGGCGTCTGATCTCCGGGAGCCGCCGTTTCCGCCGGAGGCTGGGGCTCCGGGGCCTTTGGGGGAGCCGGTTTTGGCTCCGGGCGGGGCTTCCGGGGGGCGGACTTTTTTCCGGCAGGGGCCGGTGCGCCGCCAACGGTCAGCACCACCCGGACGGTTTGTCCCTCTGCGGCGGAGGCCACCTCCTGAAGCACATGGAGCACCGAGTTGTTGTTCAGGGAGTCCCGGACGAACTCGTTCTGGCAGTACAGCGTCAGGCAGTCGCCGTCCACCGCCCCCCGGACCATATTCAGAAACACCCGGTGATTCACCGCCAGGCGGCCCTTGCAGTGCTCCTTCATGGCGTCCCATTTGCCGGTGTCGCCCACCACGGCGGCGGCCCTGGCCGCCGGTTCGGGAGCGGGTCTGTTGGCCGGACGCTTGGCGGGCGGTTCTTCGTCCGGAATATCGAATATCTGTTCCCGGTTCCCGGGCTCCTGGGGCAGGGGCGGCTCCTCCGGCAGGGGAGGACGATCCTCCGCCGGTTCGTCCCGGCTTGTCCCGGTGCTGTCCCGGGACACAGGGGCCGGTTTCGGGGACATCCCACTGTTTTGCGGGACAGTTTTTATTGAAATTCCGTTAGATATCTGATCCTCCAGCCGGTCGATCCGCTGGCTCAGGGCCGTCAGGTCGCCGGAAAGACCTTCGTCGCACAGGCGCAGCAGACACAGCTCCGCATCCGTCCGGGGCTGGAAGCTGTCTCCCAGCCCGGTGCAGCAGGCCTGGATGGTCTCCGTCAGATACAGAAACCGCCGCATGGGTTGGCTGCCGGAAAGGGACTTCAGGGTCTTGGTATCGTATATACCCGTCAGCAGGGCGGCGGCCCCGTCGGGGGCAGCCTTGAGAATGGTCATGTCCCGGGCCAGGTCCCCCAGCTCCCCCAGCATGGCGGCCACATCCTTGCCGCCCCGGTACAGCTCATCCAGCCGGGTCAGGGCCCCGGCGGCATCCCGCCGGAGGATGCAGTCCATCAGCTCCACCGTCTGGACGCTGCCGGCCAGGCCCAGAATGTCCAGCACCGTGCGGCTGTCCAGCCGGCCCTGGGCCACCCGGCACTGGTCCAGCAGGCTCAGGGCGTCCCGGAGGGCGCCGTTGGCCATGCGGGCCAGGATCTCCGCCCCGTCGGGGGCCAGGGGAATATTTTCGGCCCCGGCAATGCGCAGCAGGTGCTTTTCCATATCCCGGGGCAGGATGCGCTTGAAATTGAAGCGCTGGCACCGGGAGAGAATGGTGGCCGGAACCTTGTGCAGCTCCGTGGTGGCCAGAATGAACATCAGGTGCTCCGGCGGCTCCTCAATGGTCTTGAGCAGAGCGTTGAAGGCCTGGGTGGACAGCATGTGGACCTCGTCGATGATATAGACCCGCTTTTTCAGCACCGTGGGGGTATAGACCGACTCGCTGAGCAGCTCCCGGATGTCGTCCACCCGGCTGTTGCTGGCAGCGTCCAGCTCCGTCACGTCCAGCAGGGAGCCGCTGTCGATGCCCCGGCAGGCCTCGCACCGGTTGCAGGGGGCCCCGTCCTCCGGGTGCAGACAGTTGACGGCCTTGGCCAGGATCCGGGCGCAGGTGGTTTTGCCGGTGCCCCGGGTGCCGGTGAACAGATACGCGTGGGCCGTGCGGCCCTCGGCCACCTGGCGCTGGAGCGTGCCGGTGATGTGGTCCTGGCCCACCACCTGGGAAAAGGTTTTGGGCCGCCATTTGCGGTACAGTGCCTGATACATGAAGCAGCCCTCCCTTTGCGTTTGCGTAAAAATAAAACTCCTCCGCTGCCAGCCGCGGGGCCGGTGGACTCGCGGCACATGGATGATCCCTCTTAATGCTGCTCGGTTCCCCGCCTGACATGATTCGTGGGTATCCATTGCGCGAGACCGGCTCCGCAGCTGGCGGCGGAGGAGTCGTCATGCAGATATCCTATCACATTTCGCTCCCGTTGGCAACTGGAATTTTTTTCGCAGGGGGATTCATAGAAATTTAACACAAAAGCCGACGTTCCGCGCTTGTGAGAAAAAATTTTTTATGGTATACTCCAATAATACTGAGAAAGTATCTGCCCGGCGGGCAGTTTTTTTAACGGAAGGAGACCGATATGGACTCAAACAACAGAAACAATCGAAACGGCGGAAACAAGAAAAACAACAAAAACCTGCGCAGCGTCATCTCTCTGATTGGCTGGGCCCTGGTGCTGACGCTGGTATTCAACTACATCCTGGCCGCCACCAGCGGCGGAAGGAGCTTTGAGGTCCCCTACAGCGAGATGATGGACCTGGTGGAGCAGGACCAGATCAAGGAGATCCAGCTGAAGGACGGCGTACTGTACGCCACCCCGGTGGACGGATATACCTATACCGAAAAGACGGACAACAAGTACCGGGAGCCCAAGACCTATACCCAGAGCGAAAAGTCCAAGCTGACCCTGTATACCACCTATCTGACGGACACCCGGCTGCTGCCGCTGCTGGATGAGCACAATGTGGAGTATTCCAGCCCCGTCAAGAGCTCCTGGAGCGTCCTGGGAGACATCCTGGTGATGTATGTCCTGCCGATGGTGCTGATGATCGGACTGTTCCTGCTGGTGATGCGGATCGCGTCCAAAAACGGCGGGGGCATCGGCGGCATCGGCAACGTGGGCAAATCCAACGCCAAGGTGTATATGGAAAAGCAGACCGGCGTCACCTTCAAGGACGTGGCCGGTCAGGATGAGGCCAAGGAGTCCCTGGAGGAGATCATCGACTTCCTCCACAACCCCGGCAAATACACCGCCATCGGCGCGAAGCTCCCCAAGGGCGCGCTGCTGGTAGGCTCCCCCGGCACCGGCAAAACGCTGCTGGCCAAGGCCGTGGCCGGCGAGGCCAACGTGCCGTTCTTCTCCATCTCCGGCTCGGACTTTGTGGAGATGTTCGTGGGCGTGGGCGCGTCCCGGGTCCGTGACCTGTTCAAGGAGGCCGCCAAGGTGGCTCCCTGCATCATCTTCATCGACGAGATCGACACCATCGGCAAATCCCGGGACGGCGGACGCTTCGGCGGCAACGACGAGCGGGAGCAGACTCTGAACCAGCTGCTGGCGGAGCTGGACGGCTTCGACCCCAGCAAGGGCGTTATCGTTCTGGGCGCCACCAACCGGCCGGAGGTGCTGGATAAGGCGCTGCTGCGGCCCGGCCGCTTCGACCGGCGCATCACCGTGGACCGGCCCAATCTGGCGGGCAGACTTGCCACCCTGCAGGTCCACACCCGGAACATCCGCCTGGCGGAGGACGTGAACCTGGACAAGATCGCCCAGGCCACCGCAGGCTGCGTGGGCGCGGACCTGGCGAACCTGGTGAACGAGGCGGCCCTGCGGGCCGTGCGCAAGGGCCGCAAGGCCGTGAACCAGAACGACCTGCTGGCGGCCTTTGAAACCGTCATCGCAGGCTCCGAGAAGAAGGGCACCGTCATCACCCAGGAGGAAAAGCGCATCATCGCCTATCACGAGGTGGGCCACGCCCTGGTGGCGGCCAAGCAGAAGAATGCCCAGCCCGTCAGCAAGATCACCATCGTGCCCCATACCCAGGGAACTCTGGGCTACACCCTGCACCTGCCGGAGGAGGAAAAGTTCCTCATGTCCAGGGAGGACATTCTGGCGGAGATCCGGACCCTGCTGGCAGGCCGGTCCTCGGAGGAGATCGTGTGCAACACCATGACCTCCGGCGCAGCCAACGACATCGAGCGGGCCACGGAAATGGCCCGGAATCTGGTGGCCCGCTTCGGTATGTGCGACGACTTCGACATGATGGCCCTGGGCACCGTGCAGAGCCAGTATCTGGACGGCGGGTACTCCATGACCTGCGCCCAGGAGACGTATGCCGCGGCGGACCGGGCCACCATTGCCATCATCCGCCAGTGTCATCAGGACGCCAGGAAGCTCCTGGAGGAAAACCGGGAGCTGCTGGACAAAATCGCGGCGTATCTGCTGAAGAAGGAGACCATTACCGGCCAGGAGATGATGGCCATCATCGAGGGACGGGATCCGGAAACCGTGGACAACTACGGCGCCACCCGGGAGGAGGACCAGAAGCTGTTCCGTCCCTCCACCCCGGACGTGATCGATCCCCCGGCCAGGCACATCAATATCGTGTCCCAGCCTATCCCCATGCCGGACTTTGATAAGAAGGACGAGAAGCCAGAGGGGCAGCCCCAGGATAAGCCGGAGGACCAGAGCGAGCATGGCCAGAGCAAGGAATAAACAGCGGAAATAAGCATACCAAAAGGAGACGGGCCGCGGCCCGTCTCCTTTTGAGCTTGTCAAAAAAGGGTGTTGCCCTTTTTTGACAGTCTGGTCTTCCAGGGATTGGCCCCAGTGTGCCAGCCGATAAAGCGAAAACGTTTCCACGGATTCACCTTATTGAAACAACGTTTTTCGACTTGATTTTCTCATTGTTTTGTGCTATATTGGGATGGCATCTGAAAAGAGGAAGCGGAGGATGACTCCGCCTTGAGAAAGGGGGCGCCGCCGGATGGGCCTGTACATAGGAAAAGTGGATCGCAGGTGGCTGTCCCGGGTGCTCCTGATCATGCTGGCGGACATCATCGGCATCATGGGCTCGTACCTGTTGGCCCTGTGGGCACGGTTCGACTTCCACTTTACGGATATTCCCCAGGAGTTTGTGGACGGATATCTGCACACCATCTGGTGGTGGGTGCCGGTCTGCCTGGCGGTGTTCTGGCTGTGCAACCTATACAACAGCATCTGGCGGTTCGTCAGCGTGGACGCGCTGATGCGGATCATACTGGCCTATGTGCTTCTGGGCGGGCTGAGCTTTGCATGCGTGGCGCTGTTTGGGGTGCATATGCCCCGGTCCTATTATGTGTGGGGCCTGTTCTTCAGCTTCTTCTGCACCTCCGGCATCCGCTTTTTCTATCGCGGGATGCGGTACCTGCGCAACCGGGCGCCTCTGGCCCGGAAAAATGCGGAAAACGTCATGATCATCGGCGCAGGCCAGGCCGGGCGGCAGTTGATCCGGGAATACGCCGTCAGCAGTCATCTCAACAGCCGGGTGGCCTGCATCATCGACGACAACCCCGCCAAGCGGGGCCGCATTCTGGAGGGTGTGCGCGTTGTGGGTGCGCGGCGGGACATTCCCCAGGCCGCCAGGCAATTCGATATTGACAAGATCGTGTTCGCCATTCCGTCGCTTCAGGGCGCCGGAAGGCAGGAGATCCTCAATATATGCAGCACCACCGGCTGCCAGATCCAGGTGGTGCCGGGCATGTATCAGCTGGTCAACGGTGAGGTCACCATCAGCAAGCTCCGCCGGGTGGAGCTGCAGGACCTGCTGGGCCGGGACCCCATCCAGGTGAACCTGGAGGAGATCTGCGGCTATATCAACGACAAGACGGTTCTGGTCACCGGAGGCGGCGGCAGCATCGGCAGCGAGCTGTGCCGTCAGATCGCCCGGCACAGGCCCCGGCGGCTGGTGATCTTCGACATTTACGAAAACAACGCCTACGACATTCAGATGGAGCTGCGCCGGGAGCATCCGGAGCTGACGCTGGAGGTGTGCATCGGGTCCGTGCGGGACCAGCAGCGGGTGGATAACCTGCTGGATACATACCGGCCGGACCTGATCTTCCACGCGGCGGCCCACAAGCATGTGCCCCTGATGGAGGACAGCCCCAACGAGGCCATCAAGAACAACGTGTTCGGCACCTATAAAATGGCCCGGTCCGCCGCCCGGCACGGGGTAAAGCGCTTTGTGCTGATCTCCACGGACAAGGCGGTGAACCCCACCAACATCATGGGCGCGTCCAAGCGCCTGTGCGAGATGGTGGTGCAGATGATGAACCGGCGCAGCGAAACGGAATTTGTGGCGGTGCGGTTCGGCAACGTCCTGGGCAGCAACGGCAGCGTGGTGCCCCTGTTCGAGCAGCAGATCGCCCACGGGGGACCGGTGACGGTGACGCATCCGGAGATCACCCGGTTTTTCATGACCATTCCCGAGGCGGTGTCCCTGGTTCTGCAGGCGGGGTATTATGCCAGGGGCGGCGAGATCTTTGTGCTGGACATGGGCCAGCCGGTGAAGATCGACGGCATGGCCCGGCAGCTGATCCGCCTGTCCGGCTACGAGCCGGATGTGGATATCCCCATCATCTATACCGGCCTGCGGCCCGGAGAGAAGCTGTATGAGGAGCTGCTGATGGACGAGGAGGGCCTGCGGGAGACCGCCAACCAGCTCATCCACATCGGCCAGCCCATCGACATGGACGACGAGGCCTTCTGCCGCCAGCTGGCGGTGCTGGAGCGGGCCTGCCAGAGCAACAGCCCGGACATCCGCCAATATGTGGCGGACATGGTGCCCACGTATCACCCCAAAACAGATCAAAGAGCATAAAAGCATCCCTTTGGCCGGAAACGCCAAAGGGATGCTTTTTGCGTGATGCGGCGGTTTCGCCGGCGGAGGGATGCAGGGGAGCGCCTTTCCTATTTTCCGGCGGCGATCTTGTCCTCGGTCTCCTGGCGGATGGCCTGGCGCAGGCGGGTCAGATACGGGGAGAAGGCGGCGTTTTCCTGAGCGTAGGTGCGGTTCAGGTCGTACTCCCGGGGCTCCCAGGTGTCGATGGGGGACTCGTTGTGCTGGATGACGGCCTCAAACTTGTCCAGAGCCTTGTAAATACGGGCCTCCGTGGTCTCCAGCGCCGCCATCTCCCGGTACAGTGCCCGCATCTGCGCATCATACGGGGCGGGCAGGGTGTCCACCCATGCCAGCAGCTGCCGCTCCTCGTCGGCCTCGTCCGCCGCCGTTTTGCGGAAGGTGGGGATGTCGCCGGTAAAGCACTCGCCCAGGTCATGGATCAGGCACATGCGGATAACCTTGTCCATGTCGGCCTCCGGAAACTCGTCCCGCATCCAGTAGGCCATCAGGGCAATGCGCCAGCTGTGCCCGGCCACGCTCTCCGGCCGGCGGCGGGAGGTGCAGCAGTGGCGGGTGGTGTCCTTCAGCCGCTCTGCCGTGTGCAGGGCGGACAGCAGCTCGGTGGGATTCATAACGGTTCTCCTTTTTTCTCTCAGATCTCGACCAATTCGATCTCCGTGCCCCGGTCCCGGAGCAGGGACAGCAGGGTCCGGACGGACAGCCACACCGTGGCGGTGTTGTCATTGGGATGAACGCCGATGCGGCCGCCGTCGAAATCCCGGTCCAGGCAGAAGCGGACAGCGTGGTCCCGGTCGTTCAGCAGCCCCAGCGGCGTCACGGAGCCGGGGGTCAGGTCCAGCAGCCGCAGCAGCTCCTCCGGGGAGGCAAAGCTCAGGCGGCGGGTGCCGTGGCGGCGCTGGAACTCCTTCAGGTCCACCCGCTTGTTGCAGCGGACGGTGATCAGGTAATAGCTCCGCTTTTTGTCGTCCCGGACCAGCAGATTTTTGGCGTCGTCCTCCGGATACGGCATGTCCACGGCGGCGCACTCCTCCATGTTGAACACCGCCGGGTGCTCGGTGATCTCAAAATCCACGCCGTGGGCGCGGAGATAGTCATAGGTTTCCTGCTTGGTCATTGACCGGTTCCTCCTTAACGGGTTTTCTCCATTGTACCAGGCAGGGGCGGCGTTTGCAAGCCGTCTGCGGATGCCATGCAAAAGCTGTCTGCCGGAGCGGAAGCTTTGTGCAGTATGCGAATTTTCTTTTGCAGGGAAAAGCGTTATAATCGGGCGTAGATTACACCGAAGGGGACAGGCTATGAGCATCATTTTCTTCGATATTGACGGCACCATCATGGACGTGAACGGCAGCATCCCGCCCTCCGCCGCAGAGGCGGTGCGGCAGCTGCGGCAGGCGGGGCATCACTGCATTATCAATACCGGGCGGCCCCGGATCGCCATGGAGCCCCAGCTGCTGGAGCTGGCATTCGACGGGCTGGTGTGCTCCTGCGGCCAGTATATCCAGCTGGACGGCCGGGTGCTGCGGCACGTGGGCTTTGACCGGGACACCAGCCGGAAAATCCTGGAGGCCGGGCGGCGGTGCCTGGTGGATATGTACTTTGAGGAGGCGTCGCACATCTGGGTGGATACGCCCCACCACCACCTGAACCGGGAGCTGGAAAATGCCGTGAAGCGCCTGGAGCGGGGCGGCGTCCGGGTGGGGCGGCCTGACGGCGACCCGGATTTCCACTTTGACAAGGTGTGCGTCCTGGTGGGGCCGGACAGCCGGAGGGAGGAATTTCTGGCGGAGATGGCGCCCCTGTGCCAGATCATCGACCGGGGCGGCGGCATGTTTGAGCTGCCCATGCGGGGCTATTCCAAGGCGTCCGGCTGCCGGGCCGTGGCCCAGGCCCTGGGCGCGGACCTGGCCGACTGCTACGCCATCGGCGACAGTCCCAACGACCTGGAAATGCTGGCGTGTGTGGGACACCCCCTGGTCATGGGCGACGCCCCGGCAGAGGTGCAGGCCCAGGCGGAATACGTCACCGCGCCCCTGCGGGAGGACGGCCTGTACCGGGCCATGGTTCATATGGGCCTGCTGCACGAATAACAAAAGCTCCCGGTGCGATGCACCGGGGTGGTCGTAAAACAGTTTCAGTCCCCGCAGCCATGCGGTGTTTACCTGACGATCGTTCAAGGGCAGTTATTGCAGCAGATGGACAAATAAATCGTGCACTTCTATGCACCTTTCGGTGTACGGTGTGGGTATCCCTTGCCTCTCCCTGTGGGAGAGGTGGCCGAGCGCGGCGAGGACGGAGAGAGCAAACGGTGTGTGCACACAAATTGATCTTATTATTCAAAAAAGGCGGCAAGACCCTCTCAGTCACCTGCGGTGACAGCTCTCCCAAAGGGAGAGCCAAGGGGCTGCGCCCTGCTGCATAGTATGTCGGCATGAGAAATGGAGCGTATCTGTATCGATACGCTCCATTGACTGTTTTACGAACGCCCTGCCAACCGGCAGGGGGGATTTCATCTGTTTATTCTTCTGTATGGCGGTTCTTTTTGGCCAGCTCCGCGATCTGGCCAAACTTCCCGGTGACATAGCTGTAGCTTTTCCGCCCGTGGGGCAGGAGACAGGCGCTGCAATCCTTGATGCCGTCGCCGACATAGCGGAAGTTGCCGCCGCACCGGTCGCCCAGGGCATACAGAGGACAGTAGCAGAACAGGCAGTTGAAATCCTCCGGATGGGCCGTCTCGTGGCAGGGAAAGAACTCGCAGGCCGTGTGCTGGAAGAAGGAGTAGCGGCACTCCTCGGGCTTGGTGGACAGGGCCTCACACTTCTCCATGGTGCACCTCCGTTACAGGCTTGCCGGGCCAATAGATGACATAGCACTCCGCCATCTCGCCCATGTAGAAAAACACGTTCTCGCCCATTTCAATGTGCTTGCCGAAGGTCAGATCCGGCACAAACAGGCGGCCGCAGGTGCGCTTGGGCCCCTTGATGGTGTAGCCCTCGGGGTTGGGGTTGTCCCGCAGGGCCTCTGCCGCCTCCTGAAGGCCGGGAAAGCGCAGAGTTTTCTCCAGCTGGGCCAGCTGGGTCTCGCCGTTGATATAGACCAGGTGATCCTGGTCCCGGAACCAGTTGATGAGCATTTGTTCGTCCTCCTGACAGAAAATGAGGTAGGGGGCGGGCGGGAGTGGCTGCCCCTGCCCGCCCCGTGGAAAGCTGCGGCTGTGCCGCGCTCAGGCTTGCAAAAAAACCGCGCCAATGCTCCATTGGCGCGGCCGGTTTCCCGCGATCGAACCCATCCTCCGCCGTAGGGCGCGCAGCGGGGACAGCATGGCGGCAAGCAGGTCTTCTGACTGGCGGATCAGCAGCGGCGCACGGTCTTCCCGGTTTCCCAGTGACGGACTTTCGTCCCATGTGCGCGGCCTCCCCGTATACAGCGGCGGTACCGTTCAGGATTCACACCTGATTCACTATTCTCCCGCGCCGCCCAACCGGCGGCACAGGCACTTGCGCATTGTATTCTTTATATACGGATAGTGTACCATCCGGCGGCGCTTCTGTCAAGGGGGCAGATGGGACCGGGGATTACTTTGGCAAAAACACTTGCCATCCGGCGCCGTCATGGTGTATGATAGAGGAAAAACAGGAAGGGAGCTCTCTCAAATGACCGCCGAACAACGACGGAGCCGGATCAGCGCCCGGCTCCATGAAGCACAGCAGCCCATCAGCGCCACTGTCCTGGCCCGAGAGCTGGGCGTCAGCCGCCAGATCATTGTGGGGGACGTGGCCCTGCTGCGGGCCGGAGGCCAGGCCATCACCGCCACCGCCCGGGGCTATGTGATCCCCGCCCCCGGAGACGGCACGGTGCGCCAGGTGGCCTGCCGCCACGACGGCGCGGGTACCCGGGACGAGCTCAACGCCATGGTGGACTGCGGCTGCACGGTCATCGACGTCATTGTGGACCACCCGGTATACGGCCAGCTGTCTGCGCCGCTGCACCTGCACAGCCGCCTGGATGTGGAGCAGTTCATGAACCGCATGAAGGGGGCCGCGCCCCTGTCCCAGCTGACGGAGGGCGTCCATCTGCATACCCTGTCCTGCCCCGATGAGCAGGCCTACCGTCAGCTGACGGACCGCCTGCGGCAGCTGGGCTTCCTGGCGGAGTAGCTGCCCCCGGCAGCCGAATCTGCCGGCAGCGGCCTGACAAAATGGATTCTTGACAAGCTCAGCGCCGCATCCTTCCGGGTGCGGCGCTGAGCTGATTGTCTTATACGCCCAGCTTTTCCAGGGCCGCCATACGCAGGCAGTCGCACAGAATGGCGATGGCCTGCTCCAGCTCGTGGATGGGCGGCAGGGACGGGGCAATGCGGATGTTGCTGTCCTGGGGGTCCACGCCATAGGGGAAGGTGGCCCCGGCGGCGGTCATGGTGACGCCGGCGTCCCGGCACAGCTCCAGCGTCCGCTTGGCGGTTCCGGGCATGGCATCCAGACTGACGAAATAGCCGCCCTTGGGATGGCTCCACCGGGCGATGCCGCAGGGGGACAGATGGCGGTCCAGCTCGTCCTCCACCGTGCGGAACTTGGGCCCCAGAATGGCCGCGTGACGCCGCATCAGCGCCAGGGTGGTCTCCTTATCCTTCAGATACCGCACATGGCGCAGCTGGTTCATCTTATCGTAGCTGATGATCTGGATGTTCAGCAGATTCTTGAAGTATTCCACGTTGGCTTCGCTGACCGCGCCGCAGGCGATGCCCGCCCCGGGGAAGGTGATCTTGCTGGTGGAGGCAAACTCATACACCATGTCGGCGTTGCCGTACTCCGCGCACAGGGACAGAATGTCCGGGAAGGGCACGAAATCCCCCTCCAGCTCGTGGACGCAGTAGGCATTGTCCCACATGAGCATAAAGTCCGGCGCGGCGGGCTTCATGGCGGCCAGCCGGCGAATGGTTTCGTCGGAATAGATGATGCCCGTGGGGTTGGAGTATTTGGGCACGTTCCACATACCCCGGACCTCCGGGTCCCGGATCAGCCGCTCCACCTGGTCCATATCCGGCCCGTTCTCCGTCATGGTCACGGGGATCAGCTCCATGCCGAAGGACTCCGTCACCTTAAAATGCCGGTCGTATCCCGGCACCGGGCACAGCCACTTCACCCGGTCCAGCTTGCCCCAGGGCTTCTCGCTGTGCAGCAGGCCGTGGGTATACGCCTTGGACACGGCGTCGAACATCAACTCCAGGGAGGAGTTTCCTCCGGCGATGACCTGGCCGGGCTTGCAGCCCAGAAGGTCTGCAAACAGCTTCCGGGCAATGGGAATACCCGCCACATAGCCATAATTTCGCGCATCAATGCCGTCGGTGATGAAGTCGTCGGCAGTCAGGGGGATGTTGTACATCTCCATGACCATATCCAGCTGCTCCCGGCCGGGCTTGCCCCGGGCCATGTTCAGCTCCAGCCCCAGGGCCTTCTGCTCCTGGTGGGTCCTGCACAGGGCGGCGTATTCCGCCTGCCGCTCCGCAAGGGTCATTTCCTGATAAGTTTTCATGATGCTTTCCCTCTTTTCCCGTAGTGGCGCCGGGTTTCCGGCCCAACGCCTCCCCAGCATAGCATACATTCCCTCAAAAGGCAAATGTTACTTTTTCGCAGGCGGCACACATCCGCTTTCTCCCCTAAAATTCCCGCAGCACCAGCTCCGTGGAGCCGCTGCCGGTCACCAGCCGCAGCACCCGGGGGTGTCCGGCGTATTCCCGGCACAGGTCCCGCAGGGCCGTGCCGCTGTGGTATCCGTGAATCAGCCGCAGGCGGTATACCCCGCCGCCGCAGCGGCGCAGGGCCGCGTCGATGGCCACCCGGGCCTGGTAGGTGTTTTTTCCGTGAAGATCCAGCTCCATGATCCCCGGCTGCATATGCATCCCCTCTTTCTTGTCCCATTTTACCCCGGGACGTCCCGGTTTGCAAGCGGCGTTTCCCATAGAAGAAAAAACGGCGCCTCTCCCGGGAGAGACGCCGCTTGCAGGCTTTACAGATCCAGGGCCAGGTCCCCGTCCTTGATCCATTTCCATTTCCGCAGGGGAAGGGCCAGCAGCCATGTGAGCACCGCCGGCAGCACAAAGGAGATCAGCACCAGCCCCAGCCAATCCATGCCGGTGATGCCGGCCTTGACCCCGGCGGCCACATCGCTGACCCAGCCGGTGTACACGCCGATCTGGCCCACCAGGCCGCAGGTGCCCATGCCGCTGGACACCGCCGCGCCGTTCATCTCCAGGCGGAACAGGCAGGTGGCAATAGGCCCCGTAATGGCGGAGGCCAGCGTGGGCGGGATCCACACCCGGGGGTTGCGGACGATGTTGCCCATCTGCAGCATACTGGTACCCAGGCCCTGTGCCGCCAGACCGCCCCACCGGTTTTCCCGGAAGCTCATCACGGCAAAGCCGATCATCTGGGCGCAGCAGCCTGCCACGGCAGCGGCGCCGGCCAGCCCCGTCAGCCCCAGGGCCGCGCAGATGGCGGCGGAGGAGATGGGCAGCGTCAGCGCCACGCCGATGACCACAGATACGATGATGCCCATGAAGAAGGGCTGCAGCTCCGTGGCCCACATGATGAACCGGCCCACGGCGCTGGCCGCCGTACCAATGGGTGCGGCGATCAGGGCGGCAATGCCGATGCCCGCCAGAGTGGTGACGATAGGTGTCACCAGAATGTCGATCTTCGTCTCCTTGCTGACGGCCTTGCCGATCTCAGCTGCCAGAATCGCCACGAACAGCACCGCCAGAGGCCCTCCGGCCCCGCCCATATAGTTGGTGGCAAAGCCCACGGGAATCAGGGAATACAGCACCAGGGGCGGCGCCTCCAGCGCCCGTCCGATGGCCACCGCCATGCCCGGGCCCACCATAGCGGAGCACAGGCCGCCGATGGTATACGTCACGGCGCCCTCCCCCTTGCCCAGGGTGACGATCACCTCCGTCAGAAACCCGATATGAAGCTGCTGACCGATGGTGTTGAGGATGGTCCCCACCAGCAGGGTGCAGAACAGCCCCTGGGCCATGGCGCCCATGGCGTCGATAAAGTACCGCCTGGCCGAGAACACGATGTTCTTCCGGGCCAGGAATTTGCGAACCGCTTCCATAGCATTGACCTCGCATATGTAAAGTAATAGGGTACACAGGTGTCATGACACCTGTGTACCCTATTATAGCGTGTGGTTTCCGTTTGTCAACCCCTTCAGGGTCCTATACGTTTTATTCCCCGTATACGCACCCCTTCGCCGGCCCTCCGGCCAGAGGAATATCCGCCACCGTCAGGGGAATGCGGTACATATCCCGCAGCAGCTCCTCCGTCAGGGTCTCCTTCACCGGGCCCCAGGCCCGGACGCCGCCGTCCTGCAAAACCAGGGCGTGGGTGGCAAACCGGAAGGCGTGCTCCGGATTGTGGGTGGACAGCAGCACCGTGTACCCGCTGTCCGCCAGAGCCCGCACCTGCCGCAGCAGCCGGAACTGGTTGCCGTAGTCCAGGCTGGCGGTGGGCTCGTCCATCAGAAGGATCCTGGCCTGCTGGGCCATGGCCCGGGCAATCAGGGCCAGCTGCCGCTCGCCGCCGGAGATCTCGTTGACGCCCCGATCCCAAAGGTCCTGAATGCCCAGCTGCTCCAGGGCCCGGTCCGCCGTCTCCTGCTGCCGCCGTCCCGGCGCGTGAAAGGGGTCCGCCCCCATCAGCACCGTGTCCCGGACGGTGTAGTTGTATACCGGCGCGCTGGTCTGGGGGATATACGCCGCCAGACGGGCCAGAGCTCTGCGGTCCAGGGATCGCAGAGCGTGGCCGCACAGGGCAATTTCTCCCCGGTATCTGGGCAGAAAGCCCAGAATGCACCGGAACAGGGTGCTCTTGCCTGCTCCGTTGGGGCCCAGCACTGCCACCAGCTGCCCCGGCTTCGCCCGGAAGGTCACGTTCCGCAGCACCTGCCGCCGCCCGTAGGCGAAGGACAGCTCCCTTACGTCAATGGACACGGCGTCTACCTCCCGTCGCAATGAGATACAGAAACAGCGGCGCGCCCACAAAGGCCGTGAGAATGCCCAGCGGCAGTTCTCCAGTGGTCACCAGCCGGGCAATGTCGTCCACTGCCAGCAGAAATGCCGCTCCGAACAGGGCCCCGGCGGGGATCAGCCGCCGGTAGTCGTACCCGAACAGCATCCGGCAGAAGTGGGGGATCACCAGGCCCACCCAGCCGATCATGCCAGACACCGCCACGCTGGCGGAGGTCAGCAGCGTGGCGCACACGATCACTGCGCCCCGCAGCCGCCGGGTGTTCACGCCCATGGACTGGGCCTCCTCCTCGCCCACGGTCAGCAGGTTCATCCGCCACCGCAGGAAAAACAGGGGGATCATCCCCAGGGCCACGGGAATGGCCAGAAATACCACGTCCTTGTCCTTGATGGAGGACAGGGATCCCATGAGCCAATAGGTGATGGCGGGCAGCTGCTGCTGGGTATCCGCCACCAGCTTCACAAACGACGTTCCCGCCGAAAACAGGGACGAGATCATCATGCCCGCCAGGATCAGGGACACCGCCTGGTCGGCTTTGGACAGGCGGCTGACCAGCCAGGCCGCCGCCACCGC
>ENA-ORRW01002070-ORRW01002070.1-human-gut-metagenome-genome-assembly--contig:-NODE-2070-length-17440-cov-3.772160_pt1 | contig 17440 bp, 19 predicted proteins | sample MGYA00242183_ERZ509150 | MGnify/ENA primary metagenome ERZ509150 (study PRJEB26280, sample SAMEA2338639) | human gut metagenome | biome: human gut; feature: human-associated habitat; material: faeces... | reverse complement strand
TGCCGCGCCGTCGGAAAGCGCTGCGTTCATGTAATCATGACCGTCGAACCGCGCGCCCACCAGGGGAATGAACAGGTCTCCGGGGGCGATGCGGCGGCTGTCGCTGGTGATGCCGGTGACGGTGTCACCTCCGGCCTGGAGAAAGGTCCCGCTTACGGCGCGGCAGACGTCCGCCACCGCCAGGGGCCTCATGCCCGGCCTCCCTTGCGCAGGGCCAGGGATTCGTCCACAATGCGCTGGCACAGGTCGCCGTAGCTGAGGCCCACCTGCGCCGCTTCCTGGGGCACCAGACTGGTGGGGGTCATGCCCGGGAGGGTGTTGATCTCCAGGCACCAGAAGCGGCCCTCCTCATCCAGAATGAAGTCCGCCCGGGAATAGACGCCCAGGCCCAGGGCACGGTGCAGGCGCAGAGCCAGCTCTCCCACAGTATGCCACTGCTCATCGGTAATAGGGGCGGGGCAAAGCTCCTGGGCCCCGTCCTTCTGGTATTTGCAGAAATAGTCGAAATACGCGCCCTTGGGGATGATCTCCACGGCGGGCAGATACCCGTCGCCCAGAACGGCCACCTGGATCTCCCGGCCCCGGATCTTCTGCTCCACGATAACGTGGTCGCCATAGGCCAGCATCCGCTCCAGAGTCTGGGCCAGCTCCTCCCGGGTATCCGGCAGCTCCACGCCGATGGAGCTGCCGCCGTTGATGATCTTCACGGCGCAGGGCACCGGCAGCTCCTGAGCCAGACGGGGGATATCCTCCCGGGTATAGCGCACATCGTGCCAGGGAGCGGTGGGAATCCCGGCGGCATCCATGATGCGCTTGGTAACGGACTTGTCCATGGCCATGCCGCTGCCCAGATAGCCGCTGCCGGTATAGGGCACGCCCAGCAGGTCCAGGGTGGCCTGAATGCGTCCGTCCTCGCCGCAGGAGCCGTGCAGGGCCAGGAACACCAGGTCCGCCATGGCGCACACGGCCAGCACATCCTTGCCCAGCAGGGACGGTCCCTGGTCCCGGCGGCTGCGGCGCACGGCCTCCAGATCCGGCTCCGTGGACAGGACCCGGTTATCGCCGCACAGGCCGTCCGGCGCGTCAAAAACATCGGCCAGCCGGCCCGTATACGATTCCAGACCCAGGAACATATCCACCAGAATGGCCTGGTGGCCCCGCTGGCGCAGGGCGCGGCACACGCCGGTGCCGCTGGTCAGAGATACCTGCCGCTCGGTGCTCAGACCGCCGGCCAAAACAACGATTTTCATAGAGATCCCTCATTTCTCAAGGGGACAATGCCCCAAATCACACATTATATCAATGTAGCAGTATACCACACTGGCGAGGCAAATACAACTGTTTCCTGCAAAAGCCCCGGGGAGAAAAGGGGAACGGCACACCCCGGCCCGGGATATTTTAACTTTTTCATGGACAAATGAGCCGGAGCGTGGTAAAATAATCCGAATGTATACGCACGGACCGAGGGAGGAAGCATAGCATGAGGGGGAAATTGATCGTATTCGAGGGGACGGACGGCTCTGGAAAGGCCACCCAGACGGCGCTTTTGTGCCGGGAGCTGGAGACACGGGGTGTGCCCTTCCGCAAGCTGGAGTTTCCCCGGTATGGGGAAGAGTCCTCGGCGCTGCTGCGGCTGTACCTGAACGGCGCCTTCGGCACAGACCCCGCCGATGTCAATGCTTACGCCGCCGCCACGTTTTACTCCGTGGACCGATTTGCCTCCTATAAGCAGGACTGGGGCGGCTGGTATGAACAGGGGGGGCTGGTCATTGCCGACCGGTACACCACCAGCAATGCCGTGCACCAGACCTCCAAGCTGCCCCGGGAACAGCAACGGGCCTTTCTGGACTGGCTGTTTGACTTCGAGTATCGGAAGCTGGGGCTGCCGGAGCCGGACCGGGTGATATACCTGGACATGCCCACGGAGCTGTCCGAGCAGATGATGCGCCACCGGGAGCAGGTGACCCACACAAAGGCGGATATCCACGAGCGGAACGAGGCGTATCTGCGGGCCTGCCGGGAAAGTGCCGCCATGGTGGTGGAATATGGCGGGTGGACCTGCATCGACTGTGCCCGGGACGGTGCGCCCCGCACCGTGGAGGATATCCACCGGGAGGTCATGGAGAAGCTCCGGGACCTGCTGGTGGACATAAAATAAGGAAGGGACGCCTGGGCGCCCCCTCCTATGGATGATGTACGTTCAGCAGGAGCAGCATCCATCGCCGCTGTTGCCGCCGCAGCCGCAGCCGGACCGGGTGCCGCTGCCGCAGCAGCAGAATACCAGCAGTAGGATCACGATCAGCCAGATGCAGGAGCAGTTGTTGTTGTCAAAGCACATGCCGTTCACCTCACTTGTTTTCTGTATGGGCTATTCTATGCCGGACTTGGCTCCGGCGTATCTTGTCCGGGGCAGACCCGGCGAAAAAACAGAAAGGAACCAAACAAGATGTCCGATTATCAGAATTCCGATACGGCCAAATGGGATGCCGATCAGGTTCGCAGACAGACCGGCGAGACGCAGAAGGCCGCCAAGGGAAAGAAAAAACGCCGCTTTGGCTGGCTGATCTACCTGGCATGCGTGATCGTGGGGTCGTGCCTGCTGGCCGGTCTGGGCTGGCTGGCTGTCAACGATGTGTGCGCCCTGAATAAAGCGCCCCTGACCGCCACCATTGAGGTGGAGAGCGGCGATTCCGTGGGAAAGGTGGCTACCAAGCTGAAGAAAGCCGGGCTCATCGACTCCAAGCTGCTGTTTATGATCACCAGTCCGGTGTTCCATGCCAGCCGCTATATTCAGCCCGGCGTGTATGAGCTGAACACCGACATGGACTTCAACTGTCTCATCAAGTCCATGCAGCCCACCGGCGGCGTGGCGGCTACCGTGACCGTCACCATTCCCGAGGGCTACACCGTGGAGCAAATCATCCAGCTGCTGGCGGAGAACGACGTGTCCGATGCCGCAGCTCTGGAGGAATCTGCCAAAAATCATGTGTTTGACAAGTTCGACTTTGTGGACAACGAAAATCTGGGCAGCGTCAGCCGCCTGGAGGGATACCTGTTCCCGGATACCTACGAGTTCTATGTGAAGGAGAATGCCGATTCGGCCCTGAGCCGCCTGCTGTCCAACTTCCAGGACCGCATTATGGACGACCCGGATATTGCGCCGCTGCTCGCCAATTCTTCCTATAGCCTGAAGGAGATCGTCATCATGGCGTCCCTTATCGAGAAGGAGACGGACGGTACCGACCGTGCCGTGATCTCCTCCGTCATCCACAACCGGCTGGAGAACGTGGGCGAGACGGCCCACCTGCTCCAGATTGACGCATCCCTGGTGTATGCCGCCGGACGGGAGATCACCGAGGACGACTATCAGACCCTGGACAGTCCCTATAACCTGTATACCCACCAGGGCCTGCCCCCCACGGCCATTGCCAACGCCGGTAAGGCGTCTATTGCAGCTGCCCTGAAGCCGGATAAGACCAACTACTATTTTTATGTGCTCAACCCCGATACCCAACGTCATGTGTTCAGCCGGACTCTGGCCGAGCACAACGCCAACCTGCGTAAGTTCGGGTGATGGCCGAAGTGAGAAAGAAGCCGGAGCTGCTGGCTCCGGCCGGGGATTGGGAAAAGCTGCAAATGGCCGTTTTATACGGGGCGGATGCCGTGTATCTGGCGGGCACGTCCTTTGGCATGCGGTCCTTTGCGGGAAATTTCAGTGATGAAGAGCTGCCCCGGGCGGTGGAATTTGCCCACCGCCGCGGAGTGAAGGTCCACGCTACCGTGAACACCATGCCCCGCAGCGGCGAGGTGGACCGCCTGCCCGAGCACCTGGAAAAGCTCAACGACGCCGGTGTGGATGCCTTGATCCTGGCAGACCTGGGGGCTTTTACCCTGGCGGGAAAGTACGCTCCCCGGTGCCAGCGGCACATCAGCACCCAGCAGTCCATTGCCAACTATGCCTGCGCCCAGGCGTGGTTCGACCTGGGGGCGCAGCGGGTGGTGCTGGCCCGGGAACTGGGGATGGACGAGATCCGGGAGATCCGCCGCCGTGTGGACCCGGCGCTGGAGATCGAGACCTTCTGCCACGGGGCCATGTGCGTATCCTACTCCGGGCGGTGTCTGCTGTCCAACTACATGACCGGACGGGACTCCAACCGGGGTGCCTGCGCCCAGCCCTGCCGCTATCAGTACGCACTGATGGAGGAGAAGCGCCCCGGGGAGTATTTCCCGGTGTTCGAGGACGAGAAGGGCACCTACATCATGAATTCCCGGGATATGTGCATGATCGACCACTTGGACGACCTGATGGATGCCGGGGTGGACTGCCTGAAGATCGAGGGCCGGGCCAAGTCCGCCTATTACGCGGCCATCGTAACCGGGGCCTACCGCCACGTGCTGGACGATGCGGCCGCCGGACGGCCCATAGACCCGGTGTGGCGGGACGAGGTGGAGCATGTCAGCCACCGGCACTATTCCACGGGCTTTTTCTACGGCCAGCCGGGTCAGTTCTATGAGGATGCCCGGTACATCCGTGATTGGCAGATCTGCGCCGTGGTGACGGACTGCACGCCGGAGGGGCTGGCCACCCTGAGTCTGCGCAACAAGTTTGGTGCCGGAGACGCCGTGGAGGTGGTGGGGCCGGATACAAAGCCCTTCTCCATGACGGCCCCGATGATGACGGACGCCGAGGGCCTGCCGCTGGCAGAGCCGAAAACGCCCCAGATGGTGTTTACCATGCAGCTGCCGCGTCCGGTGCCGCCTATGAGCTTTATCCGCCATGCGGTGGATCTGGGCGGAAAATAAACAAAGCGGCGGACCGGTCGGGACGCCGCTTTAACGGTTCAGGAACAGAATAACAAACAGCCGCGCATGCCCAAGCGCGGCTGTCTGTTATGTTTGGGGTAGGAAAATCCCCATGGAAAAGATGGGCAGCAGGCGCTGCCAGGTATTTTTAGCGGCGAAGGAGGTAAACCATAGCCGCTCTCGGCTGCAAATTCAAATCTGGAGACGGTTCTCCTTGGACCAGGTAGTCAGGTCCAGCCGGGGATAGCGCCGGCGCAGTTCCTCGGCGGTCTCAGCATCGCCGCCGGTCATCATAATGCGGTTGATCGCTTCCACATCCGCAGCAGGCATGCCGTGGTCGGCAACCTTTCCGCAGTCCTTACAGGTGTAGGTTCCGTTTTCGGAGACAACCACCTCGCTGCTGCCGCAGAATGCGCAGCGGTTCATTTTCGTAATCAGAGCCATTTTCGATTTATCCTCTCTTTCCTCAAATCTATAGGTAGGGTATCATAAAATTTTGCATTTGTAAAACGCATATTTTCGATTGAAACCATGCGAAAAAGGGTGTACAATAGGGAAAACATCAGAAAAGAGGCAGGTGAGGGCAATGAACGCCACAAAATACCAGATTTTCCTGAAAACCGTGGAATGCGGCAGCTTTACCAAGGCGGCGGCGGACCTGAATTTCTCACAGTCCGGCATCAGTCATGCCATCAACTCCCTGGAGGAGGAGCTGGGAGTAACGCTGCTGAGCCGAAACCGGGGCGGCGTGACCCTGACCGGCGACGGCCGGGCCTTGCTGCCCCAGATCCAGCAGCTGTGCACGGAATATCACCGCCTTGCCCAGCAGGCGGCGGACCTGCGGGGCATGGATGCGGGCCTTGTAAAGGTGGCGTCGTTCTCCAGCGTGTCTGCCCAGTGGCTGCCCATGATCCTGAAGGCCTTCAGCAAGCAGTATCCGGCCATCGAGTTCGAAATACAGACCTGTGACTTTTACGACCAGATCGAGGAGCTGATCATCACTGGGCAGGCAGACTGCGGATTTCTGCGGATGCCGTCGCTGAAGGGACTGCAGGTGTATCCTCTGCACCTGGACCAGCTGAAGGTGATCGTACCCTGCGGCCACCCCCTGTCCCACTGCGACCCCTTCCCGGTGGAGGCTCTGGCCACGGAGCCGGTGATCCAGTTGGAGGAGGGCGACGATTACGAGATCCGAGCTGCTTTTGATGAGATGGGAGTGCGGCCTCACGTGCGCTATATTGCCCGGGAGGACCGGACCATTTTGTCCATGGTGTCCAATGGCCTGGGTATCAGCCTGCTGCCGGAGCTGATGGTGCGGCACAGCCCCTACCCCCTGGTGATATGCCAGCCGCCCATGTCGTTTTACCGGCGCATTGCCATCGGCGTCAAGGATGAAAAGGCGGTGTCCAACTCCACCCAGCGCTTTGTGGACCATGTCCGGGCCTGGGTGCAGGTAAATGGGTTCAAGTAAGAATAGCTCTTTACAAATGCACCCCACTGGGATATGATGGAGAAAGTATAAAGATAAAGGAGAAGCTCCCATGATCTATTTCAACAGCGACTATCTGGAGGGTGCCCATCCCTATGTGATGGAGAAGCTCAACGAGACAAATATGGTCCAGACTGTGGGCTACGGCGAGGACGAATACTGCGAGGCGGCACGGGAGAGGATAAAGGCCGTGTGCCAGGCACCGGAGGCGGATGTCCACTTCCTGGTGGGCGGCACCCAGACCAACACCACGGTCATCGCCTCCATTCTGCGTCCGTGGCAGGGCGTCCTGTCCGCCGTCAGCGGACACATCAACTGCCATGAGGTAGGAGCCATCGAGTCCACCGGCCACAAGGTCATCACTCTGCCCACCGCCAACGGCAAGATCACCGCCCGGCAGGTGCAGGACTATGTGGAGTGGCACAAAAACGACGAGTCCACCGAGCACATCGTTCAGCCCGGCATGGTGTATATCTCCCACCCCACCGAGGGCGGCACTCTGTATACCAAGGCGGAGCTGACAGCACTGTACGACACCTGCCGCCGGTATGGCCTGCCCCTGTTCATTGACGGCGCCCGGCTGGGCTACGGCGTCATGGCCGACGGGGCGGAGCTGACCATCCCGGATATCGCACGGCTTTGCGATGTGTTCTACATCGGCGGCACCAAGGTGGGGGCCCTGTTCGGCGAGGCTGTGGTCATCATGAACCCGGCGCTGAAGAAGGACTTCCGCTTCATGATGAAGCAGCGGGGCGGCCGCATGGCCAAGGGCCGTTTGCTGGGCATTCAGTTCGATGCCCTGTTTACCGACGACCTGTATTTCAAAATCTCCCGCCATGCCGACGAGATGGCCTATCAGATCCGGGATATCTTCGTGTCCGCCGGGTACCCGCTGCTGTTTGATTCCCCCACCAACCAGCAGTATCCCATTATGCCCGACGACGAGCTGGCGGAGCTGGGGAAGAGCTTTGGCTATGAATACTGGGAGCGGGTGGACGAGACCCATTCCGGCGTGCGCTTCTGCGCCAGCTGGGCCACTACCCAGGAGCACGTGGACGCCCTGCGGGCGGCGGTACAGGCTCTGCGGAAATAAAAATCGGGGTTCCCTTTTGCGAAAAGATATGATATACTCATGCTGTCTCTGTCCTGTGGACAGAATCAACAGGGGAACCATCAGCGAAATAGGAACATTTTGAGGAGGAACAAGCACATGGAAACTTACGGACTGGAAAAGCTGGGCATCATCAATGCCGCCGCGGTGTACCGCAATCTGACGCCGGCCCAGCTGACGGAGCACGCCCTGCGCCGGGGCGAGGGCACCCTGTCCAACACCGGTGCCCTAGTGGTAAAGACCGGCAAATACACCGGCCGCAGCGCCAACGACAAGTTTATCGTGGACACCCCCGCCATTCATGACGACATCGCCTGGGGCAAGGTGAACCGCCCCATGGACAAGGCCCGGTTCGACGCCATCTATGCCAAGGTCACGGCGTATCTCCAGAACAAGGACGTTTTCATTTTCGACGGCTTCGCCGGGGCGGACCCCAAGTATACCAAGGGCTTCCGCATCGTCAATGAGCTGGCCAGCCAGAATCTATTCATCCACCAGCTGCTGCGCCGCCCCACGGCGGACCAGCTGAAGGACTTCCATGAGGATTATACCATCATTGCCGCCCCGGGCTTCAAGTGCATCCCCGAGATAGACGGCACCCGGTCCGAGGCAGCCGTTCTGGTGGACTATGAGGCCCATCTGGTGGTGATCTGCGGCACCCGGTATGCCGGCGAGATCAAGAAATCCGTGTTCTCCGTGATGAATTACGTTCTGCCCAAGCAGGGCGTGTTTCCCATGCACTGCTCCGCCAACATCGGCAAGGACGGCGACTCCGCTGTGTTCTTCGGCCTGTCCGGCACCGGAAAGACCACCCTGTCCGCCGACCCCGCCCGCAAGCTCATCGGCGACGATGAGCACGGCTGGGCCGACGACTCCGTGTTCAACTTCGAGGGCGGCTGCTATGCCAAGTGCATCAACCTCTCCCCGGAGGGTGAGCCGGAGATTTACAACGCCATCCGCTTCGGCTCCCTGGTGGAGAACGTGGTCATGGACCCCGAGACCCGGGAGTTCGATTTCGACGACGATTCCCTGGCGGTGAACAGCCGGGTGGGGTATCCCGTGGAGTATATCCCCAATGCGGAGCTGTCCGGCATGAGCCCCAGCGTGCCCAAGACGGTGATCTTCCTCACCGCCGACGCCTACGGTGTGCTGCCGCCTATCAGCAAGCTGGATAAGAACCAGGCCATGTACTATTTCGTATCCGGCTTCACCAGCAAGGTGGCCGGCACCGAGATCGGCGTCACCGAGCCGGTGCCTACCTTCTCCACCTGCTTCGGCGAGCCCTTCCTGCCCCTGGATCCCTCCGTGTATGCCGCCATGCTGGCGGATAAGGTGGAGAAGTCCGGGGCCAGGGTGTACCTGGTGAACACCGGCTGGAACGGCACCGGCAAGCGCATGAAGCTGGCCTATACCCGCGCCATGGTCACCGCCGCACTGACCGGCGAGATCGAGAAGGCGGCGTTTGTTACCGACCCCACCTTTGGCGTCCAGGTGCCCACGTCCATTGAAGGCGTGCCCAGCGAGCTGCTGATTCCCGCCAACACCTGGGAGGATAAGGCGGCCTACGAGGCCAGCTGCCGGAAGCTGGCGGCCAGCTTCGTGGAGAACTTCAAGAAGTACACCCACATGAGCGCCGAAGTGGTGGCCGCAGGCCCCAAGGCGTAAGCGAATGTACCCGTACCGGGACGCGCCGCAGCGCGTCCCGGTTTTTTACAAAGCGGCAGCGACAGGAGGAACTATGTTAGAATTGCGTATTCTCGTAGACAACATCGACTATGACTCCATTGCGGAGTATCTGATCCCGGTGGTGGCGGAGAAGCTGCGGCGGGAGGACAAGGGCGGCATTCTGGGCAGTGTCCTGGCCGGAAACCCGGATATGGCTGCCGGTATGGCCCGGACACTGCTGGGAGCCATGAGCCAGGAGCAGAAGGACCGGCTGCTGGTGCAGCTGGTGACCAAAAACCGGGAGAAGCTGCTGGACAAGGGCAACCGGGCCGCCCGGGACAAGGGCATCGGCGTGCAGCTGTGCGACGTGGCGGTGCAGAAGCTCTGACCCGGGTACACGATTTTTTTCCAATAGTCACCGGATTGTCACTTTGGCCTGGTATACTGACGGCAGTAAAGCAAGGAGGCGGAGCATATGGAGATTCTGCGCATCGAGCATCTCAGCAAGGTATACGGCCAGGGGGAGAATCAGGTCCGGGCGGTGGACGACGTGTCCTTTTCCGTGGAAAAGGGGGAGTTTCTGGCCATCATCGGGCCGTCCGGGTCCGGCAAGTCCACGCTGCTGCACATTTTGGGCGGCGTGGACCGGCCCACCTCTGGCAAGGTGTATGTGGACGGCCAGGACGTATACGCCCAGGATGAGGACCATCTGGCCATTTTCCGCCGGCGGCAGGTGGGCCTGATCTATCAGTTTTATAACCTCATCCCGGTGCTGAATGTGGTGGAGAATATGACGCTGCCGGTGCTGATGGACGGCCGTGCGGTGAACAGACAGCGGCTTGACGAGCTGCTGGATGTGCTTGACCTGCGGGGCCGGGAAAAGCACCTGCCCAACCAGCTGTCCGGCGGACAGCAGCAGCGGGTGTCCATCGGCCGTGCACTGATGAACGCCCCGGCGGTGGTGCTGGCAGACGAACCCACAGGGAACCTGGACAGCAAAAACAGCCAGGAGATCGTGGAGCTGCTGAAGCTCTCCAACCGGAAGTACGGTCAGACGCTGGTGATCATCACCCACGACGAAAACATCGCCCTGCAGGCCCACCGGATCATTGCCATCGAGGACGGGCGCATCACCCGGGATCAACGGATCCGGGAGGTGCAAAAATGAACGTATTCCACCGCTTCACCCGGCAGTCCCTGCGGAAGAACCGCTCCCGCACCTGGGTGACCATCGTGGGCATCGTGCTGTCGGTGGCCATGTTCACCGCCGTGACGGAGGGAGCCTACAGCGGCGTGCGGTATCTGGTGCGCACGACGGAGTACACCGTGGGCCGGTTCCACGGCTGCTACCAGAACCTCACGGAGCAGCAGGCAACGCAGCTGAGCCGTGATGAAAAGGAGATCGCGGAGATGTCCGCCTGGCAGACGGTGGGCTGGGGCAATATCGGCAGCCAGAACGAGTATAAGCCGTATCTGCGGGTCATGTCCATGGACCCCGACCTGCCGGAGCTGGTGTCCATCCGGCTGGCCGGCGGACGTCTGCCGGAGAAGGCCGGGGAGATTCTCCTGCCGGAGCACCTGCTGTCCAACGGCAATGTGCGGTACGTCCTGGGGGACACCATGGAGCTGGAGCTGGGCCACCGGACGCTGGGTGGGGAGGAGCTGACGGCCGATGACCCCTATACGAAGGGGGAGACGCTGACAGATACCACGCCCCACACCTACACTGTGGTGGGCTTTTACCAGCGGCTGGATATGACGACGGAGCCCTTCTCCTGCCCCGGCTATACTGCCCTGACCTGTCAGGAGCAGGGCTATCAGACGGATGAATTTTTCCGGGTGGCCCACCCCAGCCGCTTTTACAGCTATATGGAGGGAAATGCCGAGAAATATCCGGGACTGGCGTGGTACTCCAACTCCACCCTGCTGAATTACTATGGCGCCACCCGTATCCTGTCGGTGAACCGGCTGCTCTATGACTTTGCGGCGATTCTGCTGCTGCTGATCTTCTTCGGGTCGGTGTCGCTGATTTACAACGCATTTTCCATTTCCGTGGCGGAGCGGACCCGCCAGTTTGGCATCCTGAAATCTGTGGGGGCAACGAAAAAACAGATCCGCGGCAGCGTCCTGTATGAGGCGCTGGTGCTGTGCGCCGTGGGCATCCCGCTGGGGCTGCTGGTGGGCTGCCTGGGCATCGGCGTGACCTTGTACTGCCTGCGGGGCAGCTTTGGCTTTCTGCCCGGCGGGGAAAGCGGCGGCGCAGTGGAGATGCGGTTTGTGCTGAATCTGTGGGCGCTGCTGGCGGCAGCGGTCATCGGCCTGATCACGGCGGTGATTTCCGCCTGGATCCCCGCCCGGCGGGCGGTGCGGCTGTCGCCGATAGAGGCCATCCGCCAGACCCAGGACGTGAAGATCCGGAGCCGGGAGGTAAAGACCTCTCCCCTGACGGGGAAGCTGTTCGGCTTTTCCGGGATGCTGGCGGCCAAAAACTTCAAGCGTGACCGCAAGCGCTACCGGTCCACGGTGGTGGGATTGTTCCTCAGCGTGACGCTGTTCATCTCGGCTTCGTCCTTCTGCGCTTACCTGACGGGCGCGGTAACGCGGCTCAGCTCCGACGGGATGGGGGTGCAGCTGTATTACAGCGAGGCCCTGCCGGAGGATGTGACCCCGGAGCAGCGCCTGGGCCAGCTCAGTGCGGCCCATGGCGTGGAATCGGGCTTCTATACCGCCGACAGCTACTCGACCCTGTCCTTTGCCGGAGAGGACATGGACCCGGAATACTGGAGCGATACCTTCCGGGACGGGACAGGGGAGAGCAGGAGCGTTTCCTTCTATTTTCTTCAGGACGGGGACTTCCGGCAGCTGCTGCGGGAAAATGGCTTGGCGGAGGATGACTATTTCCGTGCCGGCTCGCCCCGGGCAGTGGCCTGGGACGCGCTGGAGATCTGGCGCGGCGACGGCGGGGACCACGATAAGCTGTATCGCTACCGTCTGCTGAACGGGAACCGCCTGCCCATCACCGGGACGGAAACCAACTATCAGCCTATGGAGGGCTGGTTCACAGAGGGGGAGCGCATCACCCGGGACGGCGCGGAATATGTGCTGTATTATCCGGCGGACTATATGGACACCTACTATGAAGCACGGGAGCAGGGAGAAGCACCTGACACCGGTCAGGCCAAGGCAGTGCCGGTGGAGGAGGCCGTCAACAGCGGGACCTATACGGTGGGAGCCATTCTGAAGGAGCGCCCTGCTTTCCTGAACTCTGACAATGGCCTGGTCCTGCTGTACCCATACAGCATGTACGAGGCCGTCACCGGGCAGACCCGGCCGTATGCCCTGAGCTTCTGGTTCCGGAGCGGCGACCATGCCGCCGCGTACGAGAGCATGGGCCGCGTGCTGACAGAGCTGGGCCTGAGCCGCTCCGATCTGCAGGACCTGGCCGCCGACGGCGAAAGCCAGCGGGCCATGACAACGGTGGTGAACGTATTCTCCTACGGATTCATCATCCTCATTTCGCTGATCGCCATGACCAATGTGTTCAACACCATTTCCACCTCCATTGCCCTGCGGCGGCGGGAATTCGGTATGCTGCGGTCCGTGGGGCTGACCCAGGGAGCCTTTGCCCGGATGATGGACTACGAGTGCCTGATTTACGGTTTGCGGGCGCTGCTGTGGGGGCTTCCGGTGTCGGCTCTGGTAACCTATGCCATCTATCGCACCATGGCCAAGACCATATCCACCGGCTTCTATATCCCGTGGTACAGCGTGGCCATCGCCGTGGGCAGCGTGTTTGTGGTGGTGTTTGCCACCATGCTGTACGCCACCCGCCGCATTCGTCGGGAGAATCCCATTGACGCCCTGAAGCAGGAGAATCTGTAGGCGATTGCCGGAACAGCCGCCCCGTGAGGGCGGCTGTTCTTTTTTGCTTGTAATCGAAGGGAATTTCTGATATAATGCACCTGAATGCTATTTTGGGGAGGAAGCCCTGTGGGATATCTGGAAAATTTGTGGAATGCGCTGGACTTCGGCTCCCTGTGGGATCTGCTGCTGCGGCTGGTGTCGGTGTTTCTGTGCCTGACGGTGCATGAAACGTGCCACGGGCTGGCGGCGCTGGCTTTGGGAGACCCCACTGCCAAGCGGGCCCGGCGGCTGAGCCTGAACCCTCTGCGGCACATCGACTGGTTCGGCCTGCTGATGATGGTAACGGTGGGCTTCGGTTGGGCCAAGCCTGTGCCGGTGGACCCCCGGTATTTCCGCCGGCCCAAGCAGGGCATGGCCCTGACGGCGCTGGCCGGGCCGGTGTCCAACTTCCTGCTGGCGCTGGTACTGCTGTTTGCCGGACGGCTGGTGTATGACTATGCCCCGTATTCTGAAGCGAATCAGAGGCTTCTGACGTTCCTGCTGACCACGGCCATCCTGTCGCTGGGTCTGGGGCTGTTTAACCTGATCCCCATTCCGCCGCTGGACGGCAGCAAGGTGTTGTTTTCTCTGCTGCCGGACCGGGCGTATAACATGATGCTGCGGTACGAGCGGTACGGCATGCTCCTGCTGTGGGCGGTGGTGCTGCTGGGCGTGGGTGACAAGTGGATGAGCGCCGCTATCCAGTGGACGTATGAGCTATTCTGCCGCGTGGTCGGCTTTTGAGAGGGTACAGGCAAATTGGAAAGTCCCATTTATAAGCTGGAAAAGGTGGTCCAGGGAAAAGAGGAGCTCCAGGATTTTGAGGGGCCCCTGGACCTGATCCTGTTCCTGCTGAGTAAGAATAAGATCGAAATACAGGATATCCCCATTGCCCTGATTCTGGACCAGTATCTGGCGTATCTGGACCGGCGCAAGGAGATGGACCTGGAGGTGGCCAGCGAGTTTGTGACCATGGCTGCCCACCTGATGTATATCAAGACACGGATGCTCCTGTCCCTGGAGGATGAGGAGGCCAAAAACGAGATGGATGCCCTGATTCAATCTCTGGCGGAGCGGCAGCGGGGCGAGGCCTATGCCCGGGTGCGCCGTCTGGCGGAGCTGCTGGGGCCTATGGGCGAGTTCGGCCGCAGCATCCTGACCCGGCCCCCGGAGCCCGTGGAACGGGGCAAGGTGTATGAATACGACCAGCGGCCCGGGGATCTGGTCATCGCCATGCAGGAGATGACAGACCGGCGGGGGCAGGCGGAGACGCCGCCGCTGCGTGCCTTTGACGAGATCGTCAAGCGGGAGCCCTATCCCGTGGAGCAGAAGGCCAAGGAGATCATCCGGAGGCTGAAGGCGGCCGGCATTACGCGGTTTTTGCTGCTGTTTCGCGGCAGCCGCGAGCCGGTGGCCACGTTTATGGCGGTGCTGGAGCTGTGCCGCAGCCGGATCATCCGGCTGGCGGGACCTGCTGCCGACTGCACTGTTGCCTGCCGGGAGGACAGCGAGGAATAAAACATGGAAGCAATGGAAATGAAGGAAATAGAGGCCGCGGTAGAGGGCATTCTGTTCGCCTCCGGGGAGCCGGTGGCGGCGGACCGTATCGCCGTGGCATTGGAGCTGGACCGGGATACCGTGGACCAGGTGCTGCGCCGTCTGGCGGACTATTACAGCTATGAGCGCCGGGGCATGCGCCTGGTGCGGATGGAGGACACCTGGCAGCTGTGCTCTGCACCGGAGTATGCCGACGTGATCCGACGGGCCTTTGAGATCCGCAAGCCCGCCAAGCTCTCCCAGCCGGCGCTGGAGGTGCTGACCGTCATCGCATACTATCAGCCCACCACCCGGGCCTATGTGGATCAGATCCGGGGGGTGGACAGCTCGTATACCGTGGGGCTGCTGCTGGACCGGCACCTCATCGAGGAATGCGGCCGTTTGCAGGTGCCGGGACGGCCCCGGCTGTACCGCACCACCAAGGCGTTTCTGCGGGCGTTTCATCTGAACTCCCTGGACGACCTGCCGGAAATTCCGGGGCTGGAGGCGGATGGTCAGCTGCGGCTGGACCAGGACGGCGCCGTTCAGGATCCGGAACAATAAGCAATAGAAGGGGGATCCCCGCATGGCTGCACTGTGGATACTGGGCATACTGCTGGCACTGATCGTGGCGGCGCTGTTTCTGCGGGTAGGGGTGCGCATTGCCTTCGGGCAGGAGCTGCGCGTTACCGCCGCAGCGGGACCTGTGCGGATGCAGATCGTGCCGCGTCCCCCGAAAAAGCCCAAAAAACAGAAAAAGCACAAGGAGAAAAAGAATCCGCCTGAAAAGCAGAAGGCAGCGCCCCGGGAGAAGCGGAAGCTGGGCCTGACGCCCGGCGATATCCGGTCGGCCCTGCCGTATCTGTGGCAGTCCTTGCAGGTGGGGCTGAGAAAGACCCGGCAGCGGCTGCGCATTGACCCCATGCAGGTGTCGGTGATCCTGGGCGGGGAGGAGGACCCGGCGGCGTCTGCCGAGACCTACGGCTGGATCAGCGCGGCGGTGTGGACGTTTATGCCCCGGCTGGAGGAGCTGATGCGTATCCCGGACCCGTATATTCACCTGGACGTGGACTATAACGCCCGGGAGACCAGGGCAGAGGGAGAGGTCGGTCTTTTCTTCCAGATCAGGGATCTGTTTGCCATCGGCTTTGCCTTCGGTATCCCGGCACTGAAGTGGCTGCTGCGGTGGAAGAAGGAGAAGAAGCTGCGGGAGGCGGCCGCGCAGGCCGAACAGGCCCAGACGGTCCAGAAGACGGAAGAAACCGACGGTGCGAAAACGCCTGAGAACGATAAGAAAGGATGACACCCATGGAAAACAACGAGAGAAAGAACAATTCCCTGACGGAGCTGATGGAGGCGTCCATGAGCAAGATCCGCGATATGGTGGACTCCAATACCATCATCGGCGAGCCCATCCAGACTCCGGACGGCGTGACCCTGATCCCCGTATCCCGGCTGAGCTTCGGCTTCGGCTGCGGCGGCGGCGATTACGGCAAGCAGGCCCCCAAGTTCGGCGGCGCCAGCACCGCCGGCGTGAAGGTGGAGCCGGTGGCGTTCCTGGTGGTGAAGGACGGCGTGACCCGGGTGATGCCCGTGGCGCTGCCTGCCGTGGGCACCGTGGACCGGGTCATCGATCTGGTGCCCCAGGTCATGGACCGGGTGGAGAGCTTCATCGACAAGAAGAAGGCGGAAAAAGAAACGTACTGAGTGAATAGAATGAGGTCATCGCTGTGGATATGGGGTGATCTCTGTGAGAAAACGGATGTGGCTTCTGGTGGGGCTGGCGCTGTGGTGGTGCCTGACGCCGGTGCGGGCGTGGGGTGTGTCCACCAGCGCCTCTGCCGCCGTGCTGATGGACGCGGACACCGGGCAGGTGCTGTATGACCACAACGGCAGCCGGCGGATGCTCATCGCCAGCACCACCAAGATCATGACGGCCCTGGTGGTGCTGGAGCGGGCGTCGCCTGGGGAGGAAGTGACCGTCCGGCAGGAGCACATGACCGAGGGCTCCTCCATGTACTTAAAACCCGGGGAGCGGGTGACGGTGGAGGAGCTGCTGTATGGGCTGCTTCTGTGCTCCGGCAACGATGCGGCGGCGGCCCTGGCGGACTACTGCGGCGGAACGGCCTCCTTCGTCCGGCGGATGAACGGCCTGGCCCGGGAGCTGGGGATGGAGGACACGTCCTTTGCAAATCCCAGCGGCTTGGACGATGACGGTCATTATTCCACCGCCCGGGATATGGCCCGCCTGGCGGTCTATGCCGCCGGGAACCACACCTTTGCGCGCCTGTGCTCCACCCGGAGCGTTACGGTGGGCGGGCGCACCATGACCAATCATAACCGGCTTCTGCGGACGGTGCCCGGGTGCATCGGCATGAAGACCGGATACACCAGAGCCGCGGGACGGACCCTGGTCAGCGCTGCTGAACGGGACGGCCGGCGGCTGGTGGCTGTCACCCTGCAGGACGGCAACGACTGGGCGGACCATGCCGCCCTGTACGACTGGGGTTTTGCCCAGGAGACCAGGCAGGAGACGGCTGCATTGAACCGGGAGGATACGCCGTGAAGGAGCGTCTGCAAAAGATCATAGCCGCCGCCGGAATCTGCTCCCGCCGGGCGGCAGAGGACCTGCTGCGGCAGGGCCGGGTGCAGGTCAACGGACAGATCGCCGCCCTGGGAGACCGCGGACCCGGAGACGGACGCCGTCACCCTGGACGGGCAGCCCCTGAGCCGGGAGCCGGAGAGAGTGTATCTGATGCTCAATAAGCCCAGGGGCTATGTCACCACCCTGTCTGACGAGCGGGGACGGCGGACGGCGGCGGAGCTGGTGTCCGGCTGCGGCGCACGGGTGTATCCTGTGGGGCGGCTGGACATGGACTCCGAGGGTCTGCTGCTGATGACCAACGACGGGGCGTGGATGCAGCGGCTGCTGC
>ENA-ORRW01002067-ORRW01002067.1-human-gut-metagenome-genome-assembly--contig:-NODE-2067-length-17458-cov-4.512670_pt1 | contig 17458 bp, 18 predicted proteins | sample MGYA00242183_ERZ509150 | MGnify/ENA primary metagenome ERZ509150 (study PRJEB26280, sample SAMEA2338639) | human gut metagenome | biome: human gut; feature: human-associated habitat; material: faeces... | reverse complement strand
GCGCGACCGCGTCGGTAAGGCTGCCAAGGTCAAGGAGAAGCTGTAAGCCGTATCCCCCGAAAAAAGAACGAACGCCTGCTGTGTGCGGGCGTTTTTTCTTTTGCCAAGGGGCCTGGAATATGATATAATTGTATGGTTATGAAGTATGCGTAAGAGGTGATAAATATGCAGGTAGACAATCTCAGCTGGTTCCCCGGGCACATGACCAAGACCCGGCGGATGATCACGGCAGAAATCAAGAATATGGATGCGGTGTGCGAAATTCTGGATGCGCGCATTCCCCTGTCCAGCCGGAACCCGGATGTGGACGAACTGACGGCGGGGAAGCCCCGCCTGGTGGTGCTGAACCGGGTAGACCAGGCAGACCCCGGCGAGACCCGCCGCTGGGCGGCGTATTTCCGGGGAAAGGGCTATGCCGTCCTGGAGGCCAATGCCAAGGGCGGTGCAGGCACCGCCCAGTTTGCCGCCGCCGTCCGGGAGCTGCTGCGGGACAAGCTGGCGGCCTGGGCCGATCGGGGCCAGGTGGGCCGCACCGTGCGGATCATGGTGCTGGGCATCCCCAACGTGGGCAAATCCACCTTTATCAACAAGGTGGCCCATCGCAAGACCGCCCGGGCCGAGGACCGGCCCGGCGTCACCCGCAGCAAGCAGTGGGTGCCGGGGGGCAGCACTCTGGAGCTGCTGGACACCCCGGGGATCCTGTGGCCCCGGTTCGACGACCCGGAGGTAGGCAAGCGCCTGGCCTTCACCGGCGCCATCAAGGACGATGTGGTGGACATGGAGGAGCTGGCCTGCTGCCTGATGGACTACCTGTCCCAGCGATACGCGCCGGTGCTGGCGGAGCGGTACAAAATTGAGGTGGAGCCGGAGGACAGCGGATATGACCTGCTGGAAAAGGCCGGGCGGAAGCGGGGCTTTCTCATGCGGGGAGCCCAGGTGGACACCCAGCGCATGGCCCGGGTCCTGCTGGACGAGTTCCGGGGCGGCAAGCTGGGGCGGTTCACCCTGGAAACGGTGGAGGATGCCCAATGAGACCGGATGATTCCCTGGAACAGGCGGCCCGAAAGCGGGGCTATGCCCTGGTGTGCGGCTGCGACGAGGCGGGAGCCGGGCCCCTGATGGGGCCGGTGTGCGCGGGTGCTGTGATCCTGCCGGAGGGGTGCGATATCCCGGGACTGGACGACTCCAAGAAGCTGACGGAGAAAAAGCGCGAGGCCCTGTACGGTGTCATCACCGAAAGGGCCATTGCCTGGGCCGTGGCCTCCGTCAGTGCGGCGCAGATCGATGCCACGGACATTTTAAGCGCCCGCATCAAGGCCATGGAACTGGCCATCGAGGCCCTTTCCCTGTCCCCGGACTATGCCCTCATCGACGGCAACCGGGACCATGGGCGGTGCGCCTCCATCGACCTCCCCCATGAGACGGTGGTAGGCGGCGACGGGCGCAGCATCTCCATTGCAGCAGCGTCCATCCTGGCCAAGGTCACCCGGGACCGGTATGTGACGGAGGTGCTGGACAAGGAGTACCCCCAATATCACTTCGCCCAGCACAAGGGCTACGGCACCAAGCTGCACTATGCCATGCTGGACCAATACGGCCCCTGCCCGGAGCACCGGCAGTCGTTCCTGGTCAAGTGGAAGGAGCGCCGGTCATGAGCCGGGCGGAGGGCACCTGGGGCGAGGCGGAGGTGGCCAACTATCTGCGCCGCCGGGGGTATACCCTGCTGGCCCACGGCTTTCACTGCCGGTTCGGGGAGATCGATCTGATCGCCCGAAAGAACGGGGTGCTGTGCTTCGTGGAGGTCAAGACCCGGACCAATCTGTCCTGCGGCCTGCCCCGGGAGTACGTGACGCCCCAGAAGCAGCAGCGGCTGCGGAAAACGGCGGCGTGGTATCTGATGGTGAAGGACCTGGACTGCCCCGCCCGCTTCGACGTGGCGGAGGTGTACGCCGACGGACCGCACCCCCAGAAGGCCGCCCGCATAGAGTACATTGAAAACGCATTTTGAGGTGACATATGGAACATATCCCCTATTTTGACGCGCACTGCGATACCATTTACCGCTGCCTGCGGACCGGAGCGCAGCTGCGGGAAAACGACGGTCATCTGGATCTGCGCCGGGCATCGGCCTTCGGGCGGTTCGCCCAGGTGTTCGCCCTGTACCAGGACCCGGAGGAGGTTCCCCAGGGCAGCACCATGGTCCGGGAGGGACAACTCCTGCATCAGAAGTTCCTGCGGGAGATGGAGCAGAACCGGGACGTCATTGTCCCCTGCCGCACCGGCGCAGAGGTGGACCGGGCCGCAGCAGACGGGAAAATGGCGGCGATTCTCTCCATAGAGGGGGCCGAGCTCATAGGCTGCGACCCGGGACAGGTGGAGACGGCGGCGGAATGGGGCGTGCGGTTTCTCAACCCCGTGTGGAATTGGCCCAATGTTCTGTCCGGCACCAACTGCCGGGACACGGATCGGGGCCTCTCCCCTCTTGGCGCCGACTTCCTGCGGCAGCTGGAGGCGTGCCATATCTGCCCCGACGTGTCCCACATCAGCGACCCGGGGTTCTGGGACGTGGTGCGCCTGGCCCGGGGGCCGGTGGTGGCCACCCACTCCAACAGCCGGGCCCTGTGCCCCCACCGGCGCAATCTCACCGACGACATGTTCCGGGCCATCCGGGACACCGGCGGTGTGGTGGGGCTGAACCTGTACCGGCCGTTTGTGGGTCCGGCGGGCACCATGGAGGAGCTGGTGGCCCATGTGGAGCATTTTCTGGAGCTGGGCGGGGAGAAAGCTCTGTGCCTGGGCGGCGATCTGGACGGCTGCGGGACCCTGGCCGCCGGAATGCGGGGCGTCCAGGACATGCCCCGCCTGTGGCAGGCCCTGGCAGCCCGGGGCTATCCCCAGGCCCTGCTGGAGGACCTGTTCTGGAACAATCTGCGGAGGATGGTGTGGTGGTGTTAAGCGTTCTTTTAACAAATCACATTCGCTTCCGTCTGTACTGCCAACGGATTGACGTGGACAGAGGTAAATCATGATTTTTACAAAGGCAACCTATGCCGAATTGCGGCAGGGATATACAAATCGGAATGGCTTCATCTTTACGGCGCTGACCGATCCGACCAATGTGCATGACGCGATTGTCGTTCATGCTCCGCAAAGCGCAGGCTGTATAATGCCGCAGCTCCCGCATCCTTCCAGAAGTTTTGCGGAACATCTGGCACTAATACAGTCAGAGGGGCTTGAAAAGGCAATCGTCATTTCAGACGAGATCGGTTGGCTGTCTCAATGCCCGTCGCTTCAGTTCTTGTGGGTCATTCCATCAGACTCTGCGGCAGACGGATTCGATTTTTCGCCGCTGTATCATATGCCGTGCGTTAAATGGCTTCGCTGTCAAACGGCCTATGGTATAGCCGGAAAACTGCACAGTGAAATAGACTACGGGAAGGTTCCTGGTCTGCGGTGCCTGTATGTATCACATACGAAGTACGAGTATGGTTTCGCCAATGCGCAGGACCTACAATCCCTTAATCTCTGCGCATATCAAGGAAATGACCTTGCAGATGTTATCGGGGGAGAAAGCTTAGACTGGCTATCGCTGACGCAGGGCAAAATTCACTCGCTAAATGGCTTGCACAAGGCAAAATCCTTGAAGTCGCTTTCCTTGTGTTATCAGCGAAATCTGACGGATATCTCCGCCCTGGTAAACGTAAAGAGTACCTTATTCCAGCTGTGCCTTGACCACTGCTCTCATATCACGGATTTTTCTGCTCTGTCCGCTTTATCGGCGCTGGAATATCTGGAGTTACAAGGAAATAACATCTTGCCAAACCTATCTTTTCTTTGCAATATGCCAAATCTGAAGGTTTTGAATTTGGGCATGGATGTTTCCGACGGAGACCTGCGTCTATGTATGAACGTCCCTTATGTGACCTGCAAAAACCGTCGCCATTTCAATCTGCGGGACGCAGAGCTGCCAAAACGGATTTGCTCTGCGCAGGATGACCACGGAGTCGAGCTGTGGCGGCGATGCTGATGGTTTACTTTTTGACCTTTAAAAGCATTAAAATTACCAAGAAAGGAGGTGCCGTATGGCGCTGTATGCCATTGGCGACCTGCATCTGTCTCTGCGCTCCAACAAGCCCATGGAGATCTTCGGGGACGGGTGGCGGGATTATGTGGCCCGCATCCGGGAGGGATTCTCCGTGCTGACGGAGGACGATGTCACCGTGCTGTGCGGCGATCTGTCCTGGGGCATGAGCCTGGAGGAATCCCTGGAGGATTTCCGATTCATCGACGCCCTGCCGGGGAAGAAATACCTGCTCAAGGGCAACCACGACTACTGGTGGAACACCGCCGCCAAAATGGAGCGGTTCTTTGCGGAAAACGGCCTGACCACCATGGAGATCCTCCACAACAACTGCCGCTTTTACGGGGACGTGGCCCTGTGCGGCACCCGGGGGTGGTTCTATGAGCTGGACAACCAGGGCACCCACAACGAAAAGGTGCTGCTGCGGGAGGTAGGGCGGCTGGAAACCTCCCTGAAGGCGGCAGGCGACCGCGAGAAGCTGTGCTTCCTCCATTATCCGCCGCTGTATCAGGGGTACCAGTGCCCGGAGATCCTGCGGCTGCTGCGGGAATACGGCGTGAAGGTGTGCTGCTACGGCCATCTCCACGGTGCTTCTCACCGCCGGGCCCTGCAGGGAGACCGGGGCGGAACCGCGTTTTGCATGGTCTCCGGGGATTATTTGGGCTTCCATCCTAAAAAAATTTGTGATTAGAGCAAAAAAGTGTGGAAATTGAAATTGTTTTCTGCTATTATATAGAATTGCATTGATACGATTTAATGCTGAACGGAGGAAAAATCAAAATGAGTGTAAAATCCTGTGAAAAACTGGACAAGAGCAAGGTCGCACTGACCATCGAAGCAGACGCCGCCGCCTTTGAGGCCGCCATCAACAAGGCTTACCTGAAGCAGCGCGGCAAGATCAGCGTTCCCGGCTTCCGCCCCGGCAAGGCTCCCCGCAAGATGATCGAGAGCATGTACGGCGCAGAGGTCTTCTATGAAGAAGCAGTGAATATCCTTCTGCCCGACGCCTATGAGGACGCCGTGAAGGAGCAGGAGCTGAAGGTCGTGGGCTATCCCGAGGTGGAGCTGGAGTCCTGCGGCAAGGACGGCGTGGTGTTCAAGTGCACCGTGGCCGTGTATCCCGAGGTGACTCTGGGCCAGTATAAGGGCCTGGAGGCCCCCAAGGCTGAGGTCAACGTCACCGACGAGGACGTGGAGAACCGTCTGAACGAGATGGCCGACCGCAACAGCCGTCTGGTCAGCGTGGAGCGCGAGATCCAGAAGGGCGACACCGCCGACATCGACTTCGAGGGCTTTGACAACGGCGTGCCCTTCGACGGCGGCAAGGGTGAGAACTTCGACCTGGAGATCGGCTCCGGCAGCTTCGTCCCCGGCTTTGAGGATCAGCTGGTGGGCATGAAGGCCGGCGAGGAGAAGGACATCGACATCACCTTCCCCGAGAACTATACCCCCGAGCTGGCCGGTAAGCCCGTGGTGTTCCATGTGAAGGTCAACGAGGTCAAGCACAAGGAGGTCCCCGCCATCGACGACGAGTTCGCCAAGGACGTGTCCGAATTCGACACCCTGGAGGAGCTGAAGGCCGATACCCGCAAGCAGCTGACGGACGACCGCGAGGCCGCCGCCCAGCGTGCCTTTGAGGACGCCCTGATGCAGAAGGTGGCCGACGGCATCCAGGCCGACATCCCCGATGAGATGGTGGACGTTCAGGCCCAGCAGATGATGGAGAACTTCCAGCAGCAGCTGGCCGCCCAGGGCATCCCCTTTGACCAGTATCTGAAGATGACCAACACCACCGAGGACGATTTCAAGAAGCAGGCCCATGACCCCGCCGTGCAGCAGGTCCGCATGGATCTGGCCGTGGCCGCCCTGGTGAAGGCCGAGAACCTGGAAGCCACCGCCCAGGAGATCGAGGATGAGCTCAAGACCGTGGCCGACAAGTACGGCATGGATCTGGACACCATCAAGAAGTATCTGCCCGAGGCCGACGTCCGTGAGCAGGTCCTGCGCAGCAAGGCCATCAAGGCTGTGGCCGACGCCGCTGTGGCCGTGGCTCCCGTGGTGGAGGAGTCCCAGGAAGAAGCCAAGCAGGAAGAGGAAAAGAAGGACGCGGAATAATTATCCGGCGTTCCCTGCTTGAGATACCACGCGGGCGGGTATAATTGGGTAGAGTTTCATCTATTTGTACAGGAGGTATTTTCTATGAGTTTAGTCCCTTATGTTGTGGAGCAGACCAACCGGGGTGAGCGTTCTTATGACATCTTTTCCCGGCTGCTGAACGACCGCATCATCTTCCTGGGCGAAGAGGTCAATGATACCACCGCCAGCCTGGTGGTGGCCCAGCTGCTGTATCTGGAGGCCCAGGACCCCGACAAGGATATCCAGATGTACATCAACAGCCCCGGCGGTTCCGTTACCGCGGGTATGGCCATCTACGATACCATGCAGTATATCAAGTGCGACGTGTCCACCATCTGCATCGGCATGGCTGCCAGCATGGGCGCGTTCCTGCTGTCCTCCGGCGCACGGGGAAAGCGCATCGCCCTGCCCAATGCGGAGATTATGATCCACCAGCCCTCTGCCGGGACCCAGGGTAAGGTCACGGATATGGAGATCGACGTGGAGCATTTCCTGAAGCTGAAAAAGCGCCTGAACCAGATTCTGGCCGACAACACCGGCAAGGATCCCGAACAGGTGAAGCAGGACTCCGAGCGGGATCACTGGATGCTGGCCGAGGAGGCCCGGGAATACGGCCTGGTGGACAAGGTCATTTACAAGAGGTAACCAATGGCAGACGATAAGAAATCCCTGCGGTGCTCCTTCTGCGGCAAGGCGGAGAATCAGGTGCACCGCATGATCCAGGGCCCCGGCGTGCGCATCTGCGACGAGTGCGTCCAGCTGTGCATGTCCATTCTGGACGACGGGTATCAGCCCGGCCCCGATGCCGGGTACGAGACCCCGGACCAGCTGCCCACTCCCCGGGAGATCAAGGCGGTACTGGATCAGTACGTCATCGGTCAGGACGCCGCCAAGGTGGCCCTGTCCGTGGCGGTCTACAACCACTATAAGCGCATTTTCTTCGGCGGCGGCGAGGATGTGGAGCTGCAAAAGAGCAACATCCTGATGATCGGGCCCACGGGCTCCGGCAAGACCCTGTTTGCCCAGACCCTGGCCCGGGTGCTGAAGGTCCCCTTCGCCATCGCCGATGCCACCACCCTCACCGAGGCCGGTTATGTGGGCGACGACGTGGAAAACATTCTGCTGCGGCTTCTGCACGCGGCGGATTTCGACGTGGAGCTGGCGGAGCACGGCATCATCTATGTGGACGAGATCGACAAGATCGCCCGTAAGAGCGAAAACACCTCCATTACCCGGGACGTGTCCGGCGAGGGCGTGCAGCAGGCGCTGCTGAAAATCCTGGAGGGCACCGTGGCCAACGTTCCGCCCCAGGGCGGCCGGAAGCATCCCCACCAGGAGTTCATCCAGGTGGACACCCACAACATTCTGTTCATCTGCAGCGGTGCGTTCGATGGTCTGGAGAAGATCATCGAGCAGCGCACCGACCGCAAGGGCATCGGCTTCGACGCCGTTGTGGAGAGTAAGGCAGAGCGCCGGACCGGGCAGCTGCTGAAGGAGGTCCAGCCCCATGATCTGCTGAAGTTCGGCATTATCCCCGAGCTGGTGGGCCGTTTGCCGGTGATCGCCGCTCTGGACGGCCTGAACCGGGAGGATCTGGTCCGTATCCTGACGGAGCCGAAAAACGCCCTGGTCAAGCAGTATCAGAAGCTGTTTTCCTATGACGATGTGAAGCTGGTGTTCGAGCCGGATGCTCTGGAGGCCGTGGCCGACAAGGCCATCGAGCGCAACATCGGTGCCCGTGGCCTGCGGGCTGTCATGGAGGGAGTTCTGACCCCCATCATGTACGATATTCCCTCGGACCACACCATCGAACAGGTGACCATCACCGCCGGTGCCGTCAAGGACGGTGCGGAGCCGGTGATCCTGCGGGACCCCAATCACCACCGGTCCCACAAGGACAGCGACGCGCCGGCGTCCTGAAACAACCAACAAGGGGGAGAGACGCTTGCGCCTCTCCCCTCTTGCCCTATTGTACTTTCCCTATCGCAAAGGAGATACCCTTATGACCACACAAAATATGCCCGTGCTGGCTCTGCGGGGGCTGACCGCCTTCCCGGGCCAGACGCTGAGCTTCGACGCGGAGCGCGAGATATCCATCCTGGCACTGGAGAACGCCATGGAAGGCGACCGGGAGCTGCTGCTGGTGACCCAGCGGGAGATCGGTGTGCAGGAGCCTCAGGAGGAGGATCTGTACGCCATCGGCACCGTGTGCCGTATCTTCCAAATCGTCAAGACCTCGGATACCGGCGTGCGGGTCATCGCCGGGGGGCTGCACCGGGCGGCCATCCGCCGCCTGTGGCAGACAAAGCCCTTCCTCCAGGCCAACGTAGACCTGCTGGAGGACGAGGGTTGGCGGGCCACGGACCGCACCGAGGCCCTGACCCGGCGGATCTACGCCCTGTTTGGCCGGTATCAGGAGCTGGTGGGGAATCTGTCCGATCAGCTGGTGGCCTCGGTGCTGGATATCCGGGACCCCGGCGAGCTGGCGGACACCATCGCCGCCAACATCAACCTCCGGCACCAGGACCGCCAGCGGGTGCTGGAGGAGCTGCACCCCGTCCGGCGGCTGATGATCATGAACGAGATCCTGCTCCACGAGGTTGACATCGCCGCCCTGGAGTCGGATATTGACCAGAAGGTCCGCCAGCGGGTGGGCCAGGTCCAGCGGGACATGGTCCTGCGGGAGCAGCTCCATGTATTGCAGCACGAGCTGGGCGAGGACGGCGACGACGAGCTGTACGAGTACGAGGAGCGGATCGGCCGCTGCCGTGCCTCGGACGAGGTTCGGGAGAAGCTCATGAAGGAGCTGCACCGCCTGTCCAAACAGCCCTTCGGCAGCGCCGAGGGTGCGGTGATCCGGAACTATCTGGATGTGTGCCTGGACGTGCCCTGGGGCGTGGAGACCCACGACCGGGCTGATGTGGAGCAGGCCCGGAAAATTCTGGACCGTGACCACTACGGCCTGGAGAAGGTGAAGGAGCGCATCCTGGAGTTCATCGCCGTGCGGCAGCTGAACCCCCAGGCCAAGGGAAAAATTCTGTGCCTGGTGGGCCCTCCCGGCGTGGGAAAGACCTCCATCGCCCTGTCGGTGGCCAAGGCCATGCACCGGAAGCTGTCCCGGCTGAGCCTGGGCGGCGTCCGGGATGAGGCGGATATCCGCGGCCACCGGAAAACCTACATAGGGGCCATGCCCGGCCGCATCATTGACGCCGTCATCCGCAGCGGGTCCATGAATCCCCTGCTGGTGCTGGACGAGATCGACAAGCTGGCCAGCGATATGCGGGGCGACCCGGCGTCAGCCCTGCTGGAGGTGCTGGACAGTGAGCAGAATCATGCCTTCCGGGATCACTTCCTGGAGGTGCCGGTGGACCTGAGCCGGGTGATGTTCATCACCACCGCCAACACCCTGGACACCATCCCCCGTCCCCTGCTGGACCGGATGGAGGTCATCGAGCTGAGCAGCTATACCGACGAGGAAAAGCTGCAGATCGCCAAGCAGCACCTGCTGCCCAAGCAGCTGAAGGAGCACGGCCTGAAAAAGGCCCAGCTGCGCATCAGCGACGACGCCATCCGCCGGGTCATCGCGGCCTATACCAGGGAATCCGGCGTCCGGGTGCTGGAGCGGCAGCTGGGCAAGCTCTGCCGTAAGGCTGCTATGCAGCTGGTAGACGGCGACGTGAAGCGTGTGGACATCACCGACAAGAATCTCCGGGACCTGCTGGGCGTGGAGCAATACACCGACTCCGTTCACAGCGACCGGGACCAGGTGGGCGTGGTCAATGGCCTGGCCTGGACCCAGGTAGGCGGCGAGATCCTGGAGGTAGAAGCCCAGGCCCTGGACGGCAGCGGCAAGCTGGAGCTGACCGGCAACCTGGGCACCGTGATGCAGGAATCCGCCAAGGCGGCGCTGACGTGTCTGCGCAGCCGGTGGGAGGAGCTGGGCCTGACCCGGGACTTCTATAAGACCAAGGACATCCATGTCCACTTCCCGGAGGGAGCCGTGCCCAAGGACGGCCCATCGGCGGGAATCGCCATCACCACCGCTATGCTGTCGGCGCTGTCCGGGCGGCCGGTTCGCGGCAGCGTAGCCATGACCGGCGAGGTGACCCTCCGGGGCCGGGTGCTGGCCATTGGCGGTCTGAAGGAGAAAACCATGGCCGCCCTGCGCAGCGGCGTACATACGGTCATCATCCCCCGGGACAATGTCAAGGATCTGGAGGAGATCGACCAGACGGTCCGGGCCGGACTGCACTTCGTCCCCGTGGACACCGTGGACCAGGTGTTTGAAGCGGCGCTGGCCGCACCTCGGGGCGAGCACGCCGCACCCCGGCACCGTGCGTCGCCGGAGGCCCCCGCGGCGCTTCCCGTGTAAAGGAGGAACACTTGCCATGCCTATCAACTACAACAAGGCGGAATTTATCCGCTCGGCGGTCCGTCCCGATGCCTTTATCCGGGACGGGCGGCCCCAGGTAACCTTTGCCGGACGCTCCAACGTGGGCAAGTCCTCCGTCATCAACCGCCTGCTGAACCGGAAGAATTTTGCCCGGGTGGGGGCCACCCCCGGCAAAACCACCCAGGTGAACTACTTTCTCATCGACAACCGCGTCTATCTGACGGACCTGCCCGGCTACGGCTACGCCAAGGTCAGCAAGGAGGAGCGGGAACGCTGGGGACGGCTGATGGAGTCGTATTTCCAGGCGCCCGGGCTCATCACCCTGGGTGTCCTGATCGTGGACGCCCGGCACAAGCCCACGGCGGACGATGTCACCATGTTTCAGTGGTTCCGGGGCACCGGCTGCCCGGTGGTGGTGGTGGCCAACAAGCTGGACAAGCTGAAGAAAAGTGAAATAGACCCCAACCTGCAGGTGATCCGGGACACCCTGGAGCTTTCAGAGCAGGACTGCCTGGTGCCGTTCTCCGCCGAAAAGGGCACCGGCAAAACGGAGCTGCTGTCGGCCATCTCTCAGCGGCTGGGCGTGTGAGTCCCCTCCCCGCCGGCAAAACCTAACCTTTGGTTAATAGCAATTTTTGTAAGTCCACTGTACAATGAATGTACAGTGGACTTACTATATTGAGGAGGAAAGACCATGCGAAAATTCAGCCTTTTCCTGCTGCTGTGCGGTCTGGTGCTGTGCCTGGCGGCCTGCGGGCCCAAGGAGACCACCCCGGATGATATCGCCGGCGATGACTGGCGCACCTGGGGCACCATCCAGGACACCGGTACCCTGACCCGTGGCGGCGATAGCACCGATGTGTGCATCTGCGTGAGCGATGATGGAGCCAAGCTCTATTACGACCTTCCGGAGCAGGAGCTCTATGGCAGCGTAGTGTTCCCGGAGTCCATCGACGGAGCCGCCGGCTGCTATCAGGACACGGATTTCACCGACCTGGACGGCGACGGCAACAGCGACATGCAGATGACCTTCAACGTAGACGGCCAGTACCAGACGTATGTGTGGTACTGGAACGCGGTCAACGGCCAGTTTATGGACACGCTGGCGGAGTAAGGAGGTCACTATGAAGAAGCTATCCCGGCTGGCAGTCATGCTGGCGCTGGTGCTGGCCCTGACGGCGTGCAGCGGCGGCGCAGATACGCCGTCCCCCGACGAGCAGACGGAGGGGCAGCATCCGGTGACGGATGCCGCAGAGCTGGAGGGCCAGTGGACGTCCCCCTCGGGGAATATCCTGTCCTTTTCGGCAGACCAGGGCCGCTATACCTACCAGACCTTCTCCGGCCGCACGGGGCAGGGTCCCTATGACGCCGCTGCCGATGTGCCTACCATCGACTTTGACGGCTTCCTGTACGATTTTATTCTCCGGGACGACGGGGTGCTGCTGCCCAATCAGAACGGCAGCGGCGGCGACGCGGAGAGCATCGACCACTTCACCTTCCGCCGCAGCAGCGATGCCCGGATAGATCTGTGGGAGCTCTCGGACCTGAGCGGCGTGTGGCAGAACGCTCTGGGTGAGACCCTGGTCATCGACGCAGACCGCATGGCGTATCTGAGCTACACCAGACTATCCATGGGCAGCGGCACCATCGGGGACGACCAGGACGGCAAGGGACCGTATCTGGCCATGAACGGACGCATTTATCTGTCCCCCGGCCTGGATAAGGACCGGTTCACCCTGCTGGGCCAGGATGCGGACGGCAGCTTCTCCGGCGTGTTCTACCCCTACGGCCAGGCAGCGGCCTATACCGCCCTGCCGGGGGCCAGCTTTGAGACCGATGAGGACGGCTATTGCCGCTGGTACAGCGACGGTCACGACGCCTTTTACATTACCGGAAGCTACACCCTGGCAGAGGACGGGCTGGCCTATCGCGACGACGGCCCGGTGTATGCCGCCGGGTTCGACCCCATCCCCTACGATCCTGCCGAGGACTGGGGCGATAGCTGGATGAGCAATTGGGGATAAAGCCTATGAAACAGAGCAAATGCCCCCTGTGTGGGGAGCGATTGAAAAAGGGAAGCACCACCTGCCGTTGCGGCTATCGGGAGACGCTGGCGGAGCAGGAGCTTCTGCGGCGGCTGGCGGTATGGAGCCGGGTCCAGACCCTGGGCACGGTGCTGCTGGTGCCGGGCTTCCTTGTGGGAGCCGTTGTGTGGTGGCGGTCAGGCGACATCCGCTGGGGGCTTACGGCCCTGTTCGTGCTTCTGTTCTCCGGGGCCGGGTGTATCTTCTGGGGCCAGAGCCGCCAGCGAAAGCTGGTCTGGGAGCAGATGGGCGGCTACTTCCGCACGGAAACGGAGAACGCCTTTGGCCCGCCCCTGAACGTGCCGGAGCTGGTGATTGACGAGGCACACATCCGCCGGGACGACATGATTCCCCCGCCCTGGGAAAGGTGTCAGGTGAAGAATTACCGCCAGGGCGTCCACCGGGGCGTCCGGTTCGGTGCGGCCAACGTGGAGCTGACCCATGAGTTCCAGGAGCACGTGGGCCGGGACGTCAGCGACAGCATGTCCCGCAGCGTCCGCCAGTTCGGCGGCGTATGGCTGGTGTGTGAAACGATGCACTGCGCCCCTGCCGGCGGATATTTGTACCGGCGGCAGGATGCGGCATATGACCGGGACGGTCTGGGTCTGCTGCCCCTGCTGGAAAAGCTGGGGCGTCCGGCAGCCGTGCGCTGGGACGGAAACCGGCTGGTGCTGGCCCTGGAGTCCAATCTGCCGGTGATGGACCTGCCGGAGGGCAACCTGGCCGTCAGGGATCTGAACGGCCTGCGATACGCCTTCCGGCTATCGCTGCGGTATTTGCAGGGGATCATCGAGGCCCTGTGCCGGTGTGAAGTCCTGTTTGGTGCAGAAAGAGAGGAGCAAGCACATGGATAACAGCACACAGAATATTCAGAAGGGCCGCGCCCTGGCGGGCTTCGGCAAGGTTTTCTCCGGCATCGGCGTGGTCATTCTTGTGGCCGGAGTGATTCTCAGCGCCACGCCCGCCATCGCCGCAGGCGTCATCATCGCCGTCATCGGCGGCGTTATGGGCGCGTCAGGCGGGAAAAAGCTCCAGGGTGCGGCCCAGGGCGGATTGGCCCAGGACGCGCTGCGCGCAGTATTTCAGGAAGCGGAATACCTGCCCCGGCAGCATATTTCCCAGGAAACACTCCAGGCCTCCGGTCTGCCCCTGCCTCAGGCGGAGCGTATGAGCGGCAGCGGTCTGGTCCGGGCCAGGTACCATGGTCGGCCACTGGAGATCAGCAATCTGGAGCTGCTGGACCTGCAGCCCTATCAGGACCCCGCCACCCAAAACTGGGAAAACAACGAGGTGCCGGTTTTCCGCGGACGCTGGATGGCGGCGCAGCTGGGCCGCACCCTCCCCTGCGACCTGCAGGCCGCCCCCAAGGGAAAGCTGGCACGGCTGCTGGGCCGGGACGGTTTTTCCTCGGAAGATCCGGAATTTGACAAGCGGTTCAGCGTTCAATGCGGCGATCCTGCTGCGGCGCAGGCTCTGCTGTCCCCCCAGGTCATGGACCGGCTGCTGCACCTGGGCAAGGGGTATCTCAGCGTCAAGGCCGACGGACGGATATTCGCGGCTATCCAGACGGACGAGCCGCTGTTTGACGCCGGAAAGGGACGGGCGGATCAGATGAAGGAGCGCTTTGCGGGCCAGCTGCGGGACTTTACGGACCTGCTGGACGCTATGAGGGGGTGATCGACATGCCATTTTGGGGAGCCGCTGTGCTGTTCATCCTGGCGGCAGCCGGGTTTTTCGTAGGACGGGCCTGCTTGCGCCGTGGGCCGCGCATCGTCTGCATGATCGTATGCGGCATTGCAGCTGCTGCCAGCGCTGCATACATGCTGCTGACTCTGATCCTGGTAGGCGGCATACAGTAAAAGACAATGCTGCGATGCAGCAATTAACGGGCACAGCAGACAGCGCTGTGCCCGTTATTGCACAATTGCCCTTCGTGTGTTAGGATAGGGGCAAAAAGGCTATCTCTGATTATCCATACCAGCAGCCAAAGGACGGAGGATAGAATATGCGATACTTCCGGTATAACCACACATGCAAAAATCTAAACAATGCTCTGACTGATCAATATAAATCCCTCATTCGCTGTGAGAAGCGTATCCTCCAAAAAGAGAAAATATGGCGAAGATTCAGCGCGGTTCTTTCATTTATCGTCTTTATTGCTGCCGTCACTGCGGGCTTTTTTCTGCTTAAATCAATTCCGCAGTCAGATGGTTGGTTCTGGAATCTCCTTGCTGGTATCGGGAAGATGATTGCCGGCTGTTTCATTCTTGTTGTTGGTGGAATCGTGACTGCCGGATTGACCGCGCCTTTATGGGAAAAAGTTGAATCCCTCCATCCGTCCACCATGAAAAAGAATATCCTGTCTCAAGCCTGCGGCCATTTGCGGGATTACTACGGGGTACAGGAGCCATATCTTATTACCAAATGCTTCGATTCCTCAGATAAGAGGTTTCAAAATCACGATGTTTGCATTTTTCTCGTCGGTAATGAACTGCGTATCACCACGGATTTAATTCAGGGGTTTCTTTATGATGAAAAAGATTTGGGCTGCTATGCTTTCACGGAAACTGAGATTGCACTATCCAAATGGCTGTGTGAGAAACGGTTAATGGTAGAAATGAAAGCAGATACAATCACTTTTTTGCTGGGATATAGGGCGAAAAGTTTTATCGAAAGGGCATTCATAGAAACAAAATCCGCTGAATCTCCGACTTGTCAGGTTGATTTAGGGTCACACTTTCGTATATAGCATCCTGCTATGCGGTGCTGCACGTCTTACAGTTCCTTCTTAATGGAGCGGATGGCCCCCTTTTCCAGGCGGCTCACCTGGGCCTGAGAGATACCGATCTCCGCCGACACCTCCATCTGGGTCTTTCCCTGGCCAAAGCGCAGCATGAGAATGCTCCGCTCCCGGGGCGTCAGATGACCAATGGCGTCCTTCAGGGCAATGTGCTGGATCCAGCCCTCATCGGTGCAGCGGCGATCGCTGACCTGGTCCATGACGCACACGGTGTCGCCGCCCTCGGAGTAAATGGGCTCGTACAGGGACACCGGGTCTACAATGGCGTCCATGGCCAACACCACCTCCTCCCGGGGGATATCCAGCTCCCGGGCCAGCTGCTCCACGGTTGGCTCCCGTTGGCTCTGGCGCAGCAGCCGCTCCCGGGCCTGAAGCACCTTATACGCCGTGTCCCGCAGACTGCGGGATACCCGCACGGCGCTGTTGTCCCGGAGATAGCGGCGGATCTCTCCCACGATCATGGGAACGCCATAGGTGGAGAAGCGTACCGGCTGGGTAATATCAAAGTTGTCGATGGCCTTGATCAGGCCGATGCACCCCACCTGGAACAGGTCGTCCATGTTCTCCCCCCTGCTGGTGAACCGCTGTAGCACCGACAGCACCAGCCTCAGGTTGCCGCGGATCAGCCGCTCCCGGGCGTCCATGTCCCCCTGCTTGGTGCGCCGCAGAAGCTCCGTCATCTCATCGTTTTTCAAGACCTCCAGCTTGGCGGTGTTGATGCCGCAGATCTCCACTTTTCCCTGCATTCCCCTACTGCCTCCGTCACTTGGATAAAAACAGTATTCCCGGGGAAAGGTCCCTTATACGGCGGGGCAGAATCCCTCCATCTTCGACCGAATACGCCCGCAGAAATTTTATTGAGATTTTTCAAAAAAAAGCTTGCATTTTCTGTGAGATCGTGGTATTATAACAAAGTCGTCGAGAGACATGCGCCGTTAGCTCAGCTGGATAGAGCGTCTGGCTACGGACCAGAAGGCCGGGGGTTCGAATCCCTCACGGCGTACCAAAAGTCCTCGAAATCGTCTGATTTCGAGGACTTTTGCTTTTCATAAGTTCCGTTTTTAGTGTGCCGCTTTTTTCTGACCCAAACGCTGACCCCAACGGGAGCGGATAGCGGAAACCATCAGACAGCACGGGATAGGATATTGCCCATCGTTTGCGCCGCCTTGAGCTGCGCGTCGGTGGTAACGTGGGCGTAGGTGTCCAGTGTGAAACCCGCGGAGTAGTGACCGAGCATCGAGGACACGGTTTTTACATCCACGCCGTTTTGCAGCGCCATCGTTGCGAAGGTGTGGCGCAGGTCATGGAAGCGTATCCGTGGCAATCCCGCCCGTTTCAGCACTCTTTGCAGCATATGCAGGACGCTGTCCGGTGACATAGGGCCTCCGGTGGGCGATGGAAATACCCATTCGCTGCTTCCCACCTTGTTTTTCTGTGCCTTTAGAACGTCTATCGCGTCTGCCGACAACGGCAGTGTGCGGTAGGCGTTTTTCGTTTTCAACGGTGCCTCGACTACTTTGCCGTTTTGCCGGGAAATGGCCCGTTGGATTTTCAGCACACCACGGTCGAGGTCAACGTCCGTCCATTTCAGTCCCAACAGTTCGCCCCGCCGTAGGCCCGTGGCGAGGTCGAGGTAGTAGAGTTCGTACACGCCGCTGTCTCTGGCCTCCCGGAAGAAGGCGCTGAGTTGATCCGAGGTCAGCGTTTTCATCTCCTTGTGTTCGACCTTCGGCAAGGCGCAGCCTTGCGTCGGATTGCGGGTTACCAATTTCTGCTCCATGGCGAGGTTGTATGCCGAGCAGATCAGCTGGTGGATGTTGCGCACCGTTTTGGGCGCCAACCCTTTTGGCTTTTTCTTTGCCTCGACGCGGTCTACCCGGCCACCGTCCAACAGGTGCTTGTAGAACCGCTGCAAGTCCAGAGAGGTTAGGTCTGCCAGCGGGATGCTGCCGATCTGCGGCTTG
>ENA-ORRW01002059-ORRW01002059.1-human-gut-metagenome-genome-assembly--contig:-NODE-2059-length-17535-cov-6.677403_pt1 | contig 17535 bp, 11 predicted proteins | sample MGYA00242183_ERZ509150 | MGnify/ENA primary metagenome ERZ509150 (study PRJEB26280, sample SAMEA2338639) | human gut metagenome | biome: human gut; feature: human-associated habitat; material: faeces... | reverse complement strand
GGAAATGTCGTGGGGCATTTTGAAAAGGAGAAGATTATGACGAAAGAGAACATTAAAACAAATACAAGCTTAAGATACAGCCAGTATCGAAAAAGATTATCACACACATTTTCGTTTAAAAAATTGAAGAAGCAAATTGAGACGTTACATGATCAGGAATTTATTATAAATGTGCCGATTGGAGGTGTTGCTGATGGCAGATAAATTAGAACAGGTAGCAATTCGTATGGTGGAACAGCCACCACTTTATAGTAATGAACCTATGAATAATCCAGATGTAGCAATTCGTGTTATGAATGAATTTCTTTCCCAGATGGATCGGGAACTCTTTTGTATTGTTAATTTACAGGCAGATTTAACACCGATCAATATGAATATCGTATCTGTAGGTTCATTGAATGAAGCATTGATTAATCCAAGAGAAATATTTAAGAGTGCAATTCTTTCGAATGCTCATTCAATGATGCTCATTCATAATCATCCGTCCGGAAATCTGACACCATCTACATCGGATATCCAGACTACAGCAAGAATGCAGGAATTAGGGGAATTGATGGGGATTTCATTGGTTGATCACATCATTACAGGACGGAATGGGAATTACTATTCCTTTCGAGATAAAGGAGAATTTCCAGATAGCAGGGTTCGTTTTTCTACTCGTGTTGAAGATATTGATCTGACTAAAGGAATGGTGACTGAAGCCACCGCACCCTATGAAGAAGTAACAGATACAAAAGAAAAGGGTGACGTAAGAGATATTCCAACAGTGCAGACAGCAACAATTCCATTACCGGTTCAGGGAAAAGATATGGACAGCATTATGCAGTCACTGGAATCCGGTGTGGAAGAACTTTTTACAAGTAACCGCTATCAGGAATTTCTTAAAACCATGGCAAAGTTTCACAATTATTCCTTTAATAATACAATGCTGATCGCCATGCAGCGACCGGATGCCACACTTGTTACCAGCTACAAAAACTGGCAGTCCATGGGTAGACAGGTCATGAAAGGCGAAAAAGGAATTACAATCATTGCACCGGCACCATATAAGAAAATGAATGAAAAAGAGGTTCTGGATGAAAATCAGCGACCGATCATGGGAACTGATGGAAAACCTAAGACTGAACAGGTGGAAGTTACGGTTCCACATTTTAAAGCAGTTACCGTCTTTGGTATTGCTCAGACATCCGGGGAACCGATCCAGACACTGGCACCGGAATTATTGACTGCAACTGTGCAGGATTTTGATTCTTTCATGCAGGCTATTCAGAAAATATCCCCAGTGCCGATACGATTCGATGAGATCGATGGCAATGCCAATGGATATTATCACAATGCAGATAAGGAAATCGTGATCAAAAAAGGGCTCAGTAAAAGCCAGACCTTAAAGACTGCTATTCATGAAACCGCCCATGCAAAATTGCATGACAGGGAAATTATGGAAATCCTGGGTGTAGAAAAAGACCGACTGAAAAAAGAGGTTGAAGCAGCAGTCGGGAAATGAAGGAAATGAAAGCATCTATGGATGTGATCCGCAAGACAGCCGGTGAAATGATCGATCAGCTTACAGAAAAACTGGAAATCATTCTTGAAGAAAAACAAAAAACAGAATTACATGAAAAATACGGCATTCTGGTAGATGCACTGGAAGAATTTATGAATATGGCAATGGTCAAAGAAGATGGCATTACAATCGATGCAGCAAATTATAAATGTGTCTATTCCGTCAGATTACATGAAAATGAAAAGCTGGATGATTTGTATGCGATGTTCAACGATAATCCACCGGCAGATTATAAAGCTCATTCTATGTCAGTCAGCGATGCCATCATTACAAACCATGGTGGGGATATGCAGGCATATTACGTGGATCGATTTGGATTTGCAGAACTTCCAGATTTTGCAGCACAAAGAGAAAAAATACTCGATATTGTCCCGGAAATAGAAAATGTGGATTATGAAAATGATCTTACATGTATCAGCTTTTATGCGGCTGAATGTGCTGAATTTCCTGTAATGGGTGAAGTACATTATGACCTGACATTACCGGAAGCCTTGGAAGCTTATGAGAAAATCCCATCAGAACGTATGCATGGACTGAAATGTGTTGGTTTTGATCTGAAAGACGGAAGTGATTATGAAGAAATGCAGAGTCTGATGATCGAAGGAAAAATACAGAAAGAATTTTTGAATTCGATTCCTGGATTTAGAGAAAATTCTTATGTGCAAAATGCAATCAGTCGTGTGGAAAAGTACTTGGAAGAAAGACATCCAAATGTGGAAAATCCTCTGAAATCCAATAAGAAAGTGGATAACGAAAAAAATATAAGCGAAGACAAATATTACTATTCTCTGGATCTGAATTATTATCTGAAGTATCTGGCCGGATTCATTCGTATCAACACATCCGGTGCACTGATCACTATGGAAACTGAGAATTATCAGATTGATGGGAAAAAGGGGAATTGGATTGCAACAGATACCATCATTATCGATGGAAAACAGTTTTATTTGATGGAGCATCAGGTATATCGGGATCAGGCTCAGGGCGTTATCCTGGATGCCTATGGAAAAATGGTTGTCGAAGAATGTAAGAAATTCGATGAAAAGACAAAACAAAAGATCCATGATTACATCCAACAGCAGGTACTGCCAAATCCGGTCGAACAGATAAAACAGGATGGCAGACTCCGTCTGGAACATTACCAGAAGTTTTATCAGAACGGCACTTATGAACGGAGCCGAGAATCCGGTACCGAAGCCAATTATGATATGGTGGACGGTCTGGTAAATAATCAGAAGAAGAATCCGGAAAAGATCCCTGATGCCCGCAGCAACAAACCGACTCCCAGAAATCAACAGGATGGTAAACCTAAAAAGCGAAGATCCGTGATCAAACGACTCCATCAGAAACAGATTGCCATTGCTCGCCGGTCCGGAAAGCCGATACCAAAGTACCTAGATCAGGAAATGGAAAGAAAGCGGGGATAGAATATGCGAAGGTTAAAGTGTGAAAAAGAAACGATTATTTTGACCAATGAAGATGACGGATTCTATAATGTGTATACCTTCAATCAGAGCCTGCAGAAAAGGTTGCGAGCCTTTGCTGAGAAGTATCCGGATGATTGCTGGTTGAAAGAATCTTCTGAGGATGGAAGTGAAACGTATATGATCAAAAAAGGACGGTTGTCATTGAATTTAAGACCACCATATTCCAAGGATAGAATTCATAAAGCAACCGAACGAATTATTGAAGAACAGAAAGAACAATCGAAGGATTCATAGAATGTGATTTAAGAGAAAAAAGCCTCATGACCATGAGGAAAAATGAAAGTAAAATACGTTAGCTGATAAAGTGTATAGGCTCAAAAGGGAAAGTGCCCTTTTGAGCCTTATTTTGTGTTTTACTATAAGTAATACCACAATATATGCAGGGATTTTTATATCCCACCTATTGTTCTACACTATAATCATCAAGGCCGCATATAAAAATGATTGATGGTGGGTGAGCAAATGGATAAAGAAGAAAAATATAGCAACAGAATGAGACTTCCTAAAGACGGAGCAATATTAGCTGAAAATGATAATATTATACTCAAAGCGGTATCTGAAGATCAAAAGTATTATATTCATACTTTGAATTGTTGAAGCTTTACTTTTAGATATACTCATCTTTTAAATATACAAGCAAAAATTTCGTTCAAACGCATTGTCACTACGTAGAAACGATGGTACAATAAAATAAAATGGTGCATTGTTTATATTCATGAAGGAGAGTATTACATGAACGGATATATGACGACAAAAGAAGCTGCAGAAAAGTGGAAAATATCTATTCGACAAGTACAAAATCACTGTCGAAATGGAAGAATACCGGGTTTGCAAAGGGTTGGAACAAATTATTTGATTCCGGAGAATGCTTCGAAGCCAAAGTATACGTATATTTGTGAAATGATAGATATCAAGAAAAATGAATAAACTGAACTTGGCATAATTGTTTTATTGAAGGAGGGCCATTACAATGGCATTTTCATATATTGATATATTTGCTGGTGCAGGTGGCCTTTCAGAGGGCTTTCAAAGAAATGGATATATACCAGTAGCACATGTTGAAATGAAAAAAGAAGCATGTTTGACATTGAAAACAAGAGAATGCTTTTATTATCTAAAAAAACATGGGCGTATAGAAGATTATAAAAATTATCTCAGGAGAGAAATTACAAGAGATGAGCTGTATGCGATGGTTCCGGAAACGGTGCTAAATTCTGTAATTAATGAAACTATGAGTGAAGAAGGAATGCCCGCATTGTTTGATCGGATTGATCAATTAATGGAGGTGCAAGGCATTGAAAATATCGATGTGTTGGTAGGTGGTCCTCCGTGTCAGGCATATTCTCTCGTGGGTCGTGCAAGAAGTAAAACGAATATGGTTGGAGATCCTCGAAATTATCTTTATATGCTTTACTGCGAGGTGTTGGAAAAATATCGTCCAAAAATATTTGTGTTTGAAAATGTTCCTGGATTGTTGACCGCTAATGGGGGCTCTTATTTTGATGATATGAGAGAACGGTTTAGAAAAGCAGGATATTTTTTGGAATATCGTATTCTTAATTCAAAAGAATATGGCGTGTTGCAAAATAGGAGAAGAGTTATAGTAATCGGTTGGCGTGAAGGTACTGACTTTACCTATCCAGAATTGGATAAAAAAGAGCAAAAGTATTTGGTAGATGATCTCTTTTCAGATCTTCCATACATTGAACCTGGAGAATCTAGAAATGTATATAAATGTAAAAGTACAGAATATCTGAGAGAATCTGGAATAAGAACAGAAGATGATATATTGACCCTTCATCAGGCGAGACCTAATTTGGAACGTGATCGGAAAATATATAGGCAGGTAATAGAAGCATGGAATAATGGACAAAAGCGATTAAAGTACACTGAGTTGCCAGAAGAGTTATGCACCCATAACAACCGTACAGCTTTTCTGGATCGTTTTAAAGTAGTGGCAAAAGATATGCCTTATGCACAAACCATGGTTGCACATATTTCAAAGGATGGACATTATTTTATTCATCCAGACATTAAACAGGCCAGATCTATTTCAGTACGAGAGGCAGCCAGAATACAATCGTTTCCGGATAATTACTTTTTTGAGGGCGGAAGAACTGCATCGTTTTTACAAATTGGGAATGCGGTTCCACCATTGATGGCATCAGCAATTGCAAAAAAGTTAAAAGAACAATTAATGGAGGAAGAGGCTAATGGCTAACAAATCCTTAGATCAGTTTTATGAAGATTTTAATGAAGAAATACAAGTTTCCTATGAAACTGATTCCAGTGGATGGAATAAGGAAGATTTCTTTACGTCTATAATGATTGAATATCTTGAAGAAGCTGGAGAAGTAAATGACTCTATTATGTGTCCATTTAGAGGATATGGCTTGCAGCTGAATGCATATTCTATTGTTGAAGATTTTTCTGCGTTGGATATTTTTGTGAGCATTTATTTGGAAAGTGATAAGCCTAAGACGGTATCACAGACAGATGTTGATGTAGCAGTCAAAAGAGCTATACAGCTCTATCATAAAGCAATAAATGATTTATATACATCGTTTCAGAAAGATAATGACACATATGAGTTTGCGATAACTCTGCATGACCATAAAAATGATATTAAAACAGTGAGAATCTGCGCTCTGACCAATGGGAAAGTAAAACCGATAAATTTTAATAATATAACAATTAGTGGGGCGGAAGTTTCTTTTTCAATCTGGGATATAGATAGGTTATATAGATGTGTAATGTCTGGAAAAATGAGAGAAACAATAGAGATAGATTTTCAAGAAAAATACAATCTGACAGTCCCTTGCATTGAAAATTCGGCAAGTGAAAAATATAGCGTGTATTTGGCTATTATTAGTGGAGAATTGTTAGCTGCTTTATATGATGAATATAGAGATCGTCTTCTTGAAAAAAATGTTAGATCGTTTCTCCAAGTTAAAGGTGCTGTTAATAAAGGTATTCGTGATACTTTGCGCGATGAGCCGGAGATGTTCCTTGCCTATAATAATGGAATTTCGGTGACGGCAGAAGGCGTCGAAATTGTTCGTGATGAAAATGGAAAGCCGTCAATAAAAAAAATAAGAGATATGCAGATAGTCAATGGTGGACAGACTACAGCGTCTATTTTTAATGCGAAAAGAGATAAGAAAATTGATGCAGACTTGAGCAAGGTATTTGTACAAATGAAAATTTCAGTTATTTCTTCTCCAGAGAATATGGATGAAATTGTTCCGAGAATCTCTGCTTTTGCAAATACGCAGAACAAGGTACAAATTGCGGATTTTTCAGCTAATGATCCTTACCATAGAAGGATAGAAGAACTATCGAGAACTGTGTGGGCCCCGGCTCAAGGGGGATTGCTGCCACAAAACTGGTTTTATGAGAGAGCTAGGGGACAGTACGCTGATATGCTGGCAAGAGAGACAACTACTTTACGCAGAAAGAAGTTCAAAGAAACTCATCCATTATTTACAAAAACTGATCTTGCAAAATATGAGAATACATGGGATCAGCTCCCGTTTTATGTAAGTGAAGGTGCTCAAAAAAACTTTCGAAGATTTACCGTACGTCTCAGCCAAGCAAAAGCAAAGCTTCCAGATGAAACATATTATCAGCATTTAATATCAAAAGCGATTTTGTTTAAACAGACTGAAAAACTTGTTTCAAAGCAGCAATATGGAGGATATAGGGCCAATATTGTAACTTATACATTAGCATTTCTGTCATTTAAAACAGCTCAGAGAATTGATCTGGATAAAATCTGGAAAGATCAGGGGTTATCGCCTGTAATTGAAAATGAAATTGTTGAAATATCGAAATTTATTCAGCGAAAAATAGCGAATCCACCGGGAGGAGCGAACATAGGTGAATGGTGTAAGAAAGAAAAATGTTGGAAAGATATTAAGGAATATCCGTACAAGATTTCTGAAAAATTAGAACAGGAATTGATTGCAACAGACAGTGTTCAGAAAACAGCAGTAGATAGTATAGAATCGTTGACTGAAGATCAGCAAGTAATAATCGATGAAGCCTATGCTGTTCCGGCTCACATATGGTTAGCTTTATCAAAATGGGCAAAGGAAACACATAATTTTCAGCCGTGGCAGAGAAGTTTGTTATTTTCTGTGGGTACTTTGGTTGGAAGAGAAAAGAAACCGAGCATAAAACAGTCTGTTCAAGCTCTAAAGATATACAAACAAGCACTTGAAAAAGGGTTTCCAGTAGAGGAACAGTCAGAATAGGAGTTCTTATATGGAGTGGAGTGACTATCTTAAAAAGTTAATTGAAGATGAGAATAACTTTGATGGGATAACTTTGTCTCTTGATGGAGGAGCAAATGTTATTGCAGTTCCGCCGATTATAAGAGCATCGATTTTTATGCTTGATAAAATGCTGGAAAATCAGGGAAAATATCAAGTTATTGTGTTTCCTGAAAAAGCTCAATCAACATTTATTTTTTCGATAGTATATCTAATTCACAACATTATTGACGGGAAAATTAAGCAAAAATATGATCCACATAGTTTTGTATCGGGTGAAAAATTGAAAATTGGTAACGCTGTTGTAGAATTTGTTTGTTTCGAATTTCATGAAGGAAAAGAATATATAAAAATTAAGCTGGGTGATAATAGTACAGTAAGTATGGCTCTGATTAAAGCACCAATATTACAAAAGACAGATACAAGTAGAAAACTTAGCCCATATAAAACATATGCAAAGGAAATTAAAAAGGTTAGGGAACAAAATCGCCATATGGAACAGGTTGGAAGCCCATTAGCAGTCTTAACAGAATACAAAACTCATATGATGTCATCAGTATATAGTGTGACACCGGTAGCACCAGTAAAAGAGAAAATAGCAGATTGTTATCTATGTGGAACAAAGCTTACACAGTTACTTATGTTATCAACCGTAGATTATGAAGGAAAAATGCAAAGTCTTGGTGCAGGTCAAGCAGCAGGTATTCCGGCTATGGTATATGCGTCAGATTTGTATGCTGTTAATACTGCTTTAGAAGATAATCCGTTGCCACAGTCTGTATTAATTGATGTATCGAATATGAACAATATTGGTGGACAGTTAGATGAATTAGATGACTTGATTCGACGAAATATACCTATTATCTGTCTGACAGATACTATGAATTCTTTTGAATTAGATTTATTGAAACAGAGAGAATTTAATATATGGCGCTGGGATGCGGCTAGCATAACAGAACAACTGTATGATGCATCTGCTATTTCCATGGATCAGAAGGTGAAATTTTGTGCACAACAAAAAATTAATTACATTAAAGTTGATGGTCAAGAAATTAGTTCTGCAATTCAGAAAATATCTGCACATAGAAGAGAAACCCAAGATGCATCTGTCAAAATAATGAAGGTATATAGCAGATTATATAATCTTTCTTTTACTGCTTTGCAGTCTGTCATTCCGTTTGGAAATGTAGAAATAAATTTAGCAAAAAAATCGCTAGAGGAATGTAAGAGATTTTTGCAGGAAGAAAAACCTTTTATAAAAGAACAGCTATATGAAGATTATTGTGCGGCAGTAGATGATTTGGATAAAGTCTATAGTAATGGGTTTAATCTTTCTAAAGTCCCTGCGTTGACAGAATTCTTTAAAAATCATAGACATACAAGAATTTGTATTATTGTTCCGGAGAGGACAAACAAAAAAGCAACATTGAATTATTGGCAGCAGTGGATAATGAAATCCTATTCGTACATTAATATTACGGTTCTGTTTCCAGGAGAGTATTACGCAGCTGTTAATTTACAGTATGATTTTACAATCGTAGTTGGATGGTTAAAACGTGCAATTATGAGAAAGCTCATTTATAGTTATAACACGCAAACATATGTTGTTTTGTTATATGACTATGAAAATCAGTGGCAACGATATACAGTTGGAAGATGGGGAAAAGCACTTAAAGTTTCAGATAACGAAGAGATTATGAAACAATCCTTTAGTACAAAGGATTTTGATGTTTCATCATCGAGATATAAGGAGCTGTCTGAAGTACCTATTGAATGGGCTGGTTCAGCTGAAGATGAACAGGAAGATATCGAACTTGTGTTGAGAGAAAATACTTTCCGCAGATATATTAATGGAAACAGTAAGGCAGAAACTGTGAATGCTATTCCTATAAGTTATGTTGGTGGATATGTAGCATTTTACAGAGTAGGACATAAGTTGATATCAGCGACAGCGATTATTGTAAATAATGGTAAGGACATAAAAACAATCTTGCCCACAGATTTGAAAACAGGAGATTTCATTGTTGTCAGGGAAGTTGACAAGGATATTATCAGAGAATTGGCAGATATCATTTTGGAAAATAGTGGAATGTCTGATCTCCGGTCTATAGCTGGAAAGTGGAGAGAAGTCCTTGAGATAGAAATGCTTTTCACATCAATAAATGAGTTTTATCAAAAATTAGTAAATGCAGGATGTACCAAAGGACTGGCTACTGTAAAAAGATGGATTGAGGATGATGAAATTATCGCACCGCAGCAGAAGCAGGATCTTGAATTTATTGCAGAGGTCACACAGAGTGATCTTTTGAAGGAAATGATGGATGATATTTATAATGCAGCACAAGAGGTGAAAATAGCGCACATGAAAGCAGGTCGCATTTTGTCACAACAGTTATATAAAAACCTTGCTGAGGAGTTAAAAAATTATGGTAAAATAGATCCATTTAATTTCTGGGAACCAATTGAAATGGAAATTGAAGGAATTGGAACCATCAAGGTACTAAAGGTTATAGATGTTGGAAATGCTGTGATGGTAGACGTAGCGGATACAAACCGACTGATTGACGAGTAGGAGGGTTACCATGGCAATTATGATCCCGTCAGTTATATCACCTGACGTAAAAAGCAATGCAGAAAAACATATATTCAAGTGGTTTCAGAAGGCACCGGGCACGGAAGACTGGATCATATTACATTCATTGGGAGTTTCCAACCACAAAAAAGTTATTCATGGAGAAGTCGATTTTTTTGCATTAATTCCAGAAATGGGGATTTTTGCACTGGAAGTAAAGGGCGGTCGTGTTCGGAGACAAAATGGCATATGGTCATTTACTGACAAATATGGACATACGGATACCAAAGAAAGAGGACCTTTTGATCAAGCATGGGAAGGTATTTATAGTCTTAAAGAATCTATTTCAAAAATGCTTGATAATAAACATAGGGGATTAAAAGATGTTATATTTGGCATAGGTGTTATGTTTCCAGATGTAGAATATTCTTCCATTGGTGTAGATGCAGAATCTTGGCAGATTTTCGACAGCAGTGATGGCGAAAATGTAGTTGCATTTATTAGCAGAATATCAGAGGGCACTAAAAATACTTGGAAAAGAACCAGAGGAAAAATCGATAAAAGAAATATTCCAAACGTAGATGACATCAAGTACTTAGCTGATCTGCTCAGAGGTGATTTTGATTTGGTTCCATTGTTGGGGACAAAGATGACATTTGCTGACGAGGACTTATGTGCACTGACAAGGGAACAATATAAATGCCTTGATCAGCTTGAAGATAATCCAAGATGTTTGGTTAGAGGTGCAGCAGGAACAGGAAAAACAATGTTGGCTATTGAAGCCACAAAAAATGCTGTGGCAAATGGAGAAAAGGTTGCACTGTTCTGTTTTAATCGGTTATTAGGAGAATGGTTACAGAATTATTTTGTACAGCAGCCGATAAATCTAAGACCTGTGTATGTTGGAACACTTCATGGATTTATGAGAAATATTTTGGTTGCTCATGGAAAGAATATTTCGGTTTCAGACGATTTGGAAGAAGATGAAAAACAGCGCTATTATAGCGAAGTACTTCCACAAATGGCAATAGATTGTTTGTATTCAGATACAGCTAAATTTGACCGCATTATAGTTGATGAGGCACAGGATATTATTAGTGAATCTTATTTGAATTTCCTTGGTCCGTGTATCAAAAGAGGTATTGATCGTGGTAGATGGATGATGTTTGGTGATCTTTCGATGCAGGCAATTTACGGAAAAGGACGAGATGAAGAAACATTTATTGCTATATTGGATAGGTATACTTCGTTTGCGAGATTTAAGTTAAGTATCAATTGCCGGAATACAAAAAAAATATGCGAAGAAGTCAGAACAATAACTGGGATTTATGAAAAAAGCAAGTATCAGAAAATAATTGATGGCCCTCCTGTTCAATATATAACTTATTCAGGAGTTGATGATGAGCGGGATAAATTGGTCAAGATACTGATGAAACTGTCGGAAAACCAGGTGGAAAAGGGAGATATAACCATATTATCACCAAGAAGAAGGGAAAAATCAGTTGTTAATGTGCTGCAGGAGATAAATGTTCCGAATTTTAGTATTCCTAAAATTGAAGATTTTACATTTAGCACAATCCAAGCCTTTAAGGGGTTGGAAAATAAAGTAGTCATTCTCGTGGACATAGAACATTTTCATGATAAGAAACTAATGTATGTAGGACTCAGCAGAGCAAGAACGGGTCTATATGTACTCGAAACCGAGTCGGCCAATAAAGAATATGCTGAACTTTTTATAAAAAGGAGATTATGATATGATGGATCTTCGTAGAAATCGATTAGCTGAATTTGTAGAAAAGGAATTTATAGGACCGGATCCAATTGATTTTGAGGGATATAAACAGGAAAATGGAGAAGAAATCCTTGTAAGCGATCCACCACGGACACGATATATTGCAGGAATTTTGTTTCCGCGTGAAGTGAAAGAAGATGAATCCTCTGAAATCAAAGAAGGTGAAATGGAAGACATTGATTTATTGGAAATGGAAGATGACGGTGAAGTTTTACCTCGATCAGCAGGAGATATAGCAGAATACTTAGAAGATGCAGAAGAATTAATCAATCGCTCCAATGCTTATCGTCAGTCTGCAATAAGCATGACTGTGGCAATTAATACAGGAGATCAAATTAGAATTGAGGTTTCAGCAGGAAAGTACAAAACTCTTTCTTTTACGGATTCTAAGAGTGGAAAGCAGTCAACACATTATCCAAGAACTGCTATTGAATGGAATAATAACAACAACCCATTAGAATTACCTTCCGTTGAAGAGGGGATCAAACAGATACGGATTGATGAAGAAAATTTACAAGTGGATATTACCTATCGTTACAAAAGAGAGGATTATTCTATCTACACTTTTACTTTAGAGAATACCTGTATGAAACAGGGTTCATTTAATGATGAAGATTGCTATTTTCAGACGAAGTTTATACTAATTTCGGAAAAAGGTTTTTGCGCGTTACCAGGTAGCCAGAGAATAAATGTAGCGGATGAAGATTATTTGTCCAATCAGCTGCTTTATAGAGATGTTCGTAATTATGCAATTGGTCACGGTTGTGCGGCTGACTGGTCTGATAATGAAAAGGTTGATTGGGTTTCAACAGCAATATTTCCTTCATATGAAGTAAAACCCATTGTCCCAGCAGTTATTCCAGGCGTAACCTTGGAAATGCTTAAATATGGACCAAAAGAAAATTTTGCCGAGAATATAAATGAACTCCATCTTATGTGTGATCTTTATGAAGAATGGATAAATGCTAAAAAGAAAGAGGCTGAAACATTTGTACAGAAATATCCGGGAAAGGACTATACAACTACGGCAGCCAGACATATGGCAAATTGTATAGAATGTCTGGTGAGAATGAGAAATGGAATTCAATTACTAGAAACAAATGCAAATGTAAGAATTGCTTTTCAATACATGAATCTTGCTATGCTTATGCAACAATTGCACTATAATCTGCCTCTGCAAAAATGGACAGATGATGAAGTTGCAAATGATATCAAACTGGAAAATCCGTTAAGCATTCTGCCTGATCCGTATAATGATTCGACTTGGTACGATAAGGAACATAAGGTATATGGAAAATGGAGACCATTTCAGATAGCGTTTGTTTTGATGAACTTACAGTCTATGGCAGACAAAGAAAATCCTGAAAGAGAGATAGTCGATTTAATATGGTTTCCTACAGGTGGTGGTAAGACAGAGGCATACTTGGGATTATCTGCATATACAATCTTTATTAGACGATTGATGAATAAGGACGATGCGGGTACAGCTATTTTGATGAGATATACACTGCGCCTATTAACTGCTCAACAGTATGAGAGGGCATCTTCTATGATTTGTGCTTGTGATTTGATTCGAAAGAATCACGAAGACCTTTTCGGTAAAGCACGTATTTCTATTGGTTTGTGGGTGGGAAGTTCAACAACACCGAACAAAATGAAGGATGCTGTTGCAAAGTATGATGCTTTAAAACAAGGAAAATCAGATGTAAATCCGTTTGTTATTTTGAAATGTCCTTGGTGTGGTGCACAAATGGGTGTTGTGTCTCGCAAGAAGGGTACAAAAGAGGTTCCGGGATACGAAAAAATCATGGGCCCGAAACGCCAAAAGAAAATCGTATTTAGATGTAGAAATACAGCCAATGACTGTGCATTTTCCAAAAAAGATTATGTGTTGCCACTTTATGTGATTGATGAATCAATTTATGATGTAAAACCCACCCTTCTGCTTGGAACGGTAGACAAGTTTGCAATGTTGCCATTTAGGCCAGAAGCACAGGGGTTGTTTGGATATTCAAATGGCACCAAAATTACTGCTCCTGATTTGATTATACAGGATGAACTTCATTTAATATCTGGTCCATTAGGATCAATGGTTGGCCATTATGAAACTATGATTAATGAATTATGTGCGTTGTCTGTACATGATAAGCAAATATATCCTAAAATTATTGCTTCTACAGCAACTATCAGTCGTGCTAAAGAGCAGTGTCATGCATTATATGGTTGTCCTAAAGAAAAAGTGTTTCAGTTTCCACCGTCAGGGTTATCGGCAGAAGATTCTTTTTTTGCACGTGAAGATAAGGAACGCAACGGAAGAAAATATGTTGGTATTCTTGCAACGGGATCTTCATCTGATACAACTACAGCAATTCGTTTGTACGCATCTTTGCTATATGCAGCGAAGGAACTTAATGTAGAAGACGAATCAAAACGAGATCCATATTGGACAAATGTAGGGTATTTTAATAGCATTCGAGAGCTTGGACAGGCAAGAACTTGGATTCGGGCAGATATAGATCAGCATTTGGATGTGATTTATAAGAGAAGGTTGTATGATAAAGCATTTTCAAAAGAAGAGTATAAAAAACGCAGAAGATATATATGGAGAGATGAGGAATTAACCAGTCGTATTTCTGGAGATAAGGTGACAGCCAGTCTTTCTAACTTAAATATTCGTTATCCTGCAGCGGTTAATGAGGAAGGAAAGATAAAGGAGTATCCGATAGATATTTGTCTAGCTACTAATATGATTTCAGTCGGGTTGGATGTTCCACGGCTTGGATTGATGACTGTGGCGGGACAGCCGAAAACAACTTCTGAATATATACAGGCAACCAGTCGTGTAGGGCGAGATGCAGGATTAGCTCCAGGAATTGTATTTGTCCTTTATCGTCCGGGGCGCCCAAGAGACAAATCTCATTATGAACATTTTAAGGAATATCATTCGCGGTTATATTGTAATGTTGAACCTACAAGTGTTACTCCTTTTTCAGCACCGGTAAGAGATAGAGCTTTACATGCTATTATGGTTGGTATGATTCGTTTGGAAAGTGATAATGTTTATAATGAATCCTCTCCACATATACCATCAAACAATATGTTAGCTCATGTAAAAGCGATTATAGAAAAAAGAATTCAGGAAATTGATCCGGAGGAAATGGAAGATACAATGAATCGTTGGCAGGATATTTTAGATAATTGGGAAGCTTGGAATCCTACTTGTTGGGAGCCTAAACGTAATAGAGATTTTTCATACACAAATGACGTACCGCTAATGTATTCGGCAGGCAGTCATAGAAATGAAGCTTGGGGTACAAGAGGTATTGAGACACCTACATCCATGAGAAGTGTAGATGCATCCTGTGAAGCAGAAGTATTATCGAGAAAATATGTTTCAAAGGGGGAAGAGTAATATGGCTTTTTCTGACAGACCTATGAGGAGAAGTGCTTTGATTGGACCATGGGGTGTAGGCGCAATAGTACCTTTCCCAAATGATGAATCTCTTATGATAGCAGGTCTTGATATGTGGAGATACAATGATGCCCAACCATTTGTCATCAAAGATGAGCGATTAACAAAACGTCTGGGAGTAAGTGAATTGCGTTGGCCACCGGATTTTCGAGAGAAAAATGCAGATCCAGAAAACTGTAATTTAAAGATTCCTGCAGTGCGCTTTCCTACATGGTATTATTGCCCGTTTTGCGGAAGTATGAAGAAAACTACTTATTATGAGCCGCAACCGGAATGTGATAACTATCCGTGGAAAGACGGTCGAGTGTGTTCTGCGAATGGTAAATTTAAAAGAAAAATGATACCGGAACGTTTTGTTGTGGTATGTCCAGAAGGACACATTTCTGATTTTCCAATAGCCAAATGGTTACATAGTGATGGTCAGCATATATATGATCCTAATACTTGTAAAATCAGAAGAAGTACGGGAGGCGCTTCTGCCAATTTGACAGGAGTATTTTATCAGTGTACTTGTGGAGCAAAGAAGAGTATGGCCGGTGCTACCCGTAAAGGTGCGTTGAAAAAAATTGGTTTTCAATGTAAGTCTTCAAAACCGTGGCTTGGAATTTATGGAGGAGAAAACTGTAATTGTGATCCTGAAGATGTGAAAGTTGTTCTTCGTGGTGCAACGAATGTTTGGTTTGCAGATACAAGAAGTTCTATTCACATTCCGACAGATGACGAAGCAACAAGTAGAAAAATTATAGCTATCTTAGATGAGCACTTTGATGCACTAAATGCATCTAGAGTGAATGGGGAATTTAACAAAGACATCGTTCAGTTTTTAGCGAATTCTAAAGGTGTAGACTTTGCGACACTTTACCAAGCTATTCTTAAACGAGCAAACAACCTTGAGGGTTTATTGGAAGTAACTGAGGATATATCTGAAGATGCTTATCGTTTGGAAGAGTATAAAGTACTTATAAAAAACAGTGGTAGTGATAAACAGGATTTTCATTCAGTGAATTATTCTATTAAAAAATATGATCCAGTGATACGAAAATATTTTAAAAGTATTTCGCTGGTGCCTAAATTAAGGGAAACCAGAGCATTTGTTGGCTTTTCAAGATTAGAGCCTAATGAAAGAACAATTTCCGAGTGCAAGAAGGACTTGCGGTTGAGTGATGAAGAAGACTGGCTTCCGGCGATTGAAGTATATGGTGAAGGAATCTTTTTTGAATTTAATGAAGAAGTCTTAAAAGATTGGGCTCAGAAAATAAATGTAAAAGAACGGATTAGTAGCCTGAATGCTGCTTTTCATAATGCAAAATTTGGACAGAATGTGGAAGGAGACTTGCGTCCTGAATTTGTTTTGATTCATACATTTGCCCATTTGCTGATTAATCAGTTGAGTTTTGATTGTGGCTATGGTAGTTCTTCTATACGTGAAAGAATTTACTGTGAAAAAAGTGGAAATAACTTTAATATGCACGGATTACTGATATATACAGCATCGGGAGATTCAGAAGGATCGTTAGGGGGTCTGGTACGCCAAGGAGAACATGGAAGAGTTGAGGATACTATCGTTAATGCTATTAAAAATGCACTTTGGTGCACATCGGATCCAATATGTATTCAATCAGCTGGACAGGGACCAGAATCATTAAATCTTGCGGCATGTCATAACTGTGCACTGTTGCCAGAAACGTGTTGTGAACATGGAAATAGGCTGTTGGATAGAGGTGTGGTTGTTGGAACCTTGGCAGATAATAGTATTGGGTTCTTCAGTGAATTGAGAGATATCTAAGTGGCTGGGATATGTTGTGCCTAAATCATTCACGAAAAACTCTTTACTTTGAAGATGAAAGCTAATATGAGTAACATGATAAGAGGATTGCTGATACACATGATATTTTTAATCACCATAAAATGACAAAAGCGAGGCAGCGGAAAATCCGTTGCCTCATTTCAGTATTATGACAATTAATCCAACACTCTGCTCCCCAACTCATACCTCCAATGTAAGTGCAAAATATTGCTACGTTACTCGTAAATTACGCTTGCACCAAAATGATAGATGCAAGCGTTTTACTTTATTTTAGTTTTGGCAGTTCGCTTTTGCAGTCTCGCTCCATGGGGCAAGCTGTTCCAGCTGTTCATCTGACATTTTATCATTTGGCCGTTGTGATAAGAGATATGTCAGATATTTATAGATATTCAGATCATTCGCTTTTGCCATCTCAACCATTGTATACACAATAGCACTAGCGGTGGCTCCTTTCGGACTGGCACTGAACAGCCAGTTCTTCCGGCCAATCGTGAATGGTCTGATCGCATTTTCACTGAGATTATTTGAAAGACTGCAATGTCCGTCTTCCAGGTAGGTCATCAGGGT
>ENA-ORRW01002057-ORRW01002057.1-human-gut-metagenome-genome-assembly--contig:-NODE-2057-length-17547-cov-2.797736_pt1 | contig 17547 bp, 32 predicted proteins | sample MGYA00242183_ERZ509150 | MGnify/ENA primary metagenome ERZ509150 (study PRJEB26280, sample SAMEA2338639) | human gut metagenome | biome: human gut; feature: human-associated habitat; material: faeces... | reverse complement strand
TGAGTCCAAAGCGCTCTGCATTTTCCACCATCATGATGACTGCGTTGGGTACATCCACACCGACCTCGATGACGGTGGTGGACACCAGCAGCTGGATTTCCCCGCGGGCAAAGGCGGACATGATGGCTTCACGTTCCTTCGGGCGCATTTTGCCATGCAGCACACCCACTTGATAGCCTTGAAAGGGTCCGCGGGCAAGGGTGTCGGCGTACTCCTGTGCATTTTGCAGGTTGGATGGGGTATCTTCCATCGCCTCTACCAGCGGACAGACGATGTACCCCTGCAAACCGCGGTCCAGATGGTCCTGCAAAAAACGGTAGGCGCGCGGCTTGAGCTTGGAGCTGATGACATAGGTTTTGACCGGCTGACGGTTGGGCGGCAGCTCGTCGATGGAAGAAACGTCCAAATCGCCGTAAATCATCAGCGCCAGCGTGCGGGGAATCGGGGTGGCGGACATGACCAGCGTGTGCGGGTGGACAGATTTTTCCCCCAGCATCGCACGCTGCCGCACGCCAAAGCGATGCTGTTCGTCGGTGATGACCAGCGCCAGGTTGGGCAGGTCCACGTCACGGGAGAGCAGTGCGTGGGTCCCGATGACAAGATCCACCATCCCTAAGGCGATGCTTTCCTTGACCTGCCGTTTTTCCTTGGCGGTCATCGAGCCGCACAGCAGACCCAGCCGCATCCCCAAAGGTCCCAGCAGTTTGGAAAGTCCCTGATAGTGCTGCTGCGCCAAAATTTCGGTGGGAGCCATCAGTGCGGACATATACCCGTTTTGGTAGGCGAGGAAGGCGGCTGCCGCTGCGACCATCGTTTTACCTGAACCGACGTCCCCCTGTACCAGCCGGTTCATCGGTACACTGCGGCTTAAACCGGCAGCCACCTGCGCAATGGCACGCTGTTGGGCACCGGTCAGCTGAAAGGGCAGCTGCTCCAAAAAGGGGGTCAAATCGGTTTTGGCGCAGACAAAGCCGGTGCAGGTGCTGGTGTCACTGCGCACCGAATGCAACGAGAGGGAGAGCATCAGCAGCTCCTCGAATACCAAACGATTGCGGGCAAGCTGGGCGCTCTCCCGGTCGGCGGGAAAATGGATGTTCTGCAAAGCAAAGTGCAGGTGGCACAGCTGGTACTGTTGACGGAGAAAGGCGGGCAGCGGGTCGGGGATTTTCCGGTCCGCCATCTGCAACGCCTGCGCGATATTGGCAGAAATCATCTTGGAGGAAAGTCCCTGTGTCAGCGGGTAGACCGGAATCAGCCCGCCTGCCTGTTGAACCGGGTAGATGGAGGGCGCTGTCATCTCTGCCCTTCCGGGTGCGCCGGTCCTGCCGTAGAACAGATACTCCTGGTCATAATGGAGGGCATCGACGGTGTATTTGGCATTAAAAAAGGTGATGACCATGCTGCCGGTGTCGTCTGCCACCCGCACGCGGGAGATGGTCATGCCGCGGCGGACATACTGCGGTGCACTTTTGGCCACGACGCGGGCTTTGACCCCACAGGTTTCCCAGGCAGGCAGAGCGGCAATCTCACAGGGAGAGGACAGGTCGATATAGGAGCGCGGGAAATAGTAGAGCAAATCCCGAATGGTAAAGATGTCCAGCTTCTGGTAGAGCGCGGCTCGCTTGGGACCCACGCCGGTCAAAAATTGTATGTTGGTATCCAAAGAAGGTTCCATGCTGCACCTCACTGAAAAGCGAAAATTCAAAATCAAAAGCCCTTTATCCCTCTATTATACCACCCGATGGAAAATAAGACAATTTTTATAAAAAAATTTAAAAAAGGTGTTGACAATAAAAATAAGCTGTGCTATAATAACTAACGTTGCAAGAGCACAGGCAAACAAAACCGTGCAAAGCTACTTTGACTTATTAGCTCAGTCGGTAGAGCACCTGACTTTTAATCAGGGTGTCCGGAGTTCGAGTCTCCGATAGGTCACCAAAAAAAGGGCTACTGGGAATACCCGGTAGCCCTTTGTTTTTTTATAAAACCGCATGATTATAGGATTCTTTGGATGCAGATTCCGAAAACGGAGAAAAAATATCTGAGTATGTATTTGTGCCTTTTGAGCCGCTGACGACACTCTGACGACAGTTGTTCCCAATTTGCAAAGATTCTCGCAGGGAGCTGACGTCAGTTTTTATATAGTAGCGGGTAGTAATTTCGACAGATGAGTGTCCTAAAAACTTTGACACGGCATAAATATCTTTCGTTTTTGCGTAGAGCCTAGTGCCACAAGTATGACGCAGCTCCCGGGCGGTATAGGTCGCGGCTCCTGGATGCTCTTTGCAAAAATCATCCCAAAATTTATTTAGATGCTTTTCTCCCCATGTATGTGGGATGATGGGAGTAGTCCCACCTACGATGTAGCCGGATCCGCGATGTTGCCAAAGATAAGAGGCAAACTCCGGCGAGATAGGCAAGATACGAGTGGAATTGCGTGTTTTGGTAAGTCCAACTTCCAGCCCGCCAGATTTGGTATAAGATGCTGTGTTGTGGATTGATACAGATAAGGTATCAAATCCAATGTCATCCCAACGTAAAGCGCACAGCTCTCCACGCCGCAGTCCGAGCTCGAGCATAATCAGCACCTCAAGTCCAAATCGATGCTCAAGACAAAATTCGCGGACCAACTTTTCCTCCTCCATGGACAACGCGCGGATTTCGCTGTATTCTGCCTGCGTTTCCAGCGCGGGGAGTTTTGCTTTTTTAGCGGGGTTTTTAAAAATCACACCATCATCTATGGCGCTCTCAAAGATGCCATTTAAGCATATTTTGCACTTTTCCAGAAGAGAATTGGAATATCGAGCATTGATGTTGTTGTAAAAGGCGACAATATCAGAGGGCAAGATGTCCGACAGATTTGCTTTGCCAAAATGCGGAATCAGGTAGCGGGTAACGGTCGCCTGATAGGTTTCCTCGTAGGTGATGCGGCGGACAGCTTTTTCTTTGTGGTTTTTGAGCCAGGTCATTGCCCAGCGCTCAAAAGTGTAAGGCGATTGGGCGGGAACGGAGCTGATCCCGGTCAGCTCGCTGACCTTTTGCTCGATGACCCAGGCATCGGCTTTTTTCTTAGCATCGGCTTTGCTGATTTCGGAGTAAAAGGATTTGCGTATCAGTTTCCCTTGTAAGGTTTTGCCGATTGTGATTTTTACTTCGTATCGTCCATCCTGACGATTGGGGCTGGATTTCTTTCTTGGCATAAAAATAACACTCCTTTTTGGGTATGCAGTTGCCAGCCCGCCAAAAGAGTGCTATAATGATATTGGTATCTTATCATCATGCACGCTCCTGGTGGAGCAACCGGATCGCTCTCTGTGCGCCAACACAGGGGGCGATTTTTTTATTTTATTTTGAATATTTATCACAGAGGGAGGTAGTGAATGGTGCGACCTCTGTATCAAACTCAAGAACAGCATTGTGAGAAGTAAAAAGAGAAAGACAACGATCACCCTCCGCAATGATGTTATTGATTATGGTTTGCTTCGAATCACTGCTTGTACAAACCTTTACTCCGGCATCGTTTTGATATTCGCGGAGGATTGCGCGAAGCTCACTGACGGTGTATGCGTTTTTTAAAAGAAATTCTGGATCGAGATTTTCTACCACAAGCCCATTTTGCAATAAAGACTCCAGCTCGATAGTGCGCTTTACAATAAATTTTTCAAATGGTCTATATCCATGACTACTGCAAAGGCTAACAAAATATTTTCGGGAAGTCTTATTCAGGGATTGGTAACGCTGATCGATTTCTTCGGGAATTCCAAAAAGCTGGTCGTCAGGATCAAGAGCGCCAATCTCTAAGGCAAGCTTGAGCATATGCTTACAAGGGGTTTGCTTATAAGAGAAGTCTGCACAGGTGCAGCTCTGCAAACTGGTTTTATAGGTTTCGTCATAGGATTTAACCTGGTAGGCTGTTCCAGAGAGCTGACAACCTACGGTAATATCCTCACTTTTTGCTCGGTCGAGTCGTTCTCTTACCCGTCTGGTATACAGTTTATCCGGTTCCCAAAAGTCCTTTAATTGTGGTTTTGGAGCAGGGGGAGCAGAATTTTGGACAGAAGAAATTCTTTCTGAAAGCAGCTGTTCACTGACAGGATTAGAAGAATCGCTTGCGGTTGTGCTTTTTCTGTGGATGAAGTAGGCAATAGCAACCGCAGCAATAATCGCAATAAATATAATCATAGCAACCTCCTCTGATTGACAATTTGTGCCAATCTGATATAATAGAATTCGAGAAGGTTGTGTGACGGAACCGCGCAATTTTCTTGTTGTCCCACTCAGATAACCGGTCTGAGTGGGACTTTTTTTTATAGCCCGCGGCAAAAACCAACGGCGCGTCCTTCGATACGAATATTACTTGCTTCTCCATTCATAATTACGATCGGTTCATAGTCCGGGTTTTCGGGACGAAGAATCAGTTTGTCAGGGTAAACATATACTCGCTTCAATGTTGCTTCATTATCAATCAAAACAGCAGCAATTTGCCCGTTTTCAACGGTTTGCTGTTGCCGGACTGCGACCAAATCTCCGTCTTGGATTTTGGGAGCCATGCTGTTGCCGACGCAAACTAATGTAAAATCAGCTTTCCAGTTTTCTGGAACATTATCATATTCTTCTACATTTTCCTCTGCAAGGATAGGGGTGCCGCAGGCAATCCGCCCGACGCGGGGGATTTTTCTCATAACTGGGAGAGCTTGGAAACCATGTGGAATTTTAGGTTGAGAATCCTCAATTAGATAAGATTTGCTAACCCCAAAGTAGTCTGATAAAGCCTGCAATGTTCCCATACGAGGAGTTTTTTTATCCATTTCCCATGTTGATACTGCTTTGTCAGAAACCCCTAAGATATTTGCAAGCTCAACTTGACTTAGTTTTGCGGTTTCTCGAAGTTGTCTTATTTTTTTTCCTATACTCATGTTGTCAGCTCCCTTCAAATAATAATATACACCCAAAATAGAGAGAAATCAAGATAAAAGTGAAAATATTCTACTTTTAGGGCTTGACAATCTACTTAAAGTAGAGTATTATAATCTTGCGGATAATCCAAAAAGGAGATGAGAAAATGGCATTTACAGTAAAACAAGCGAGGTTGTTTACTGGAAAAAAACAGCAAGAAATGGCTGATTTTCTAGGAATCCATGTACAAACATACAGAAAACTAGAAAAGAAACCTTCTACTGCTTCGGTAGAACAAGCGAAGAAAATATCTGAAATCACAGGAATTCCATACGACCAGATTTTTTTTGCGAATTAACTCTACTTAAAGTAGATAACCTAAAGGGCGATGCAGAAAGGGTGATGGAGATGTGGATAATAATTGCTGTAACCATTATCGCTTTTGGAGTATGGGTTGGCGAAGTAGTTCTTACACCGTTTCCAGAAACAAAGAAAAAAAGGTCTTCCCAAAATGAAGAAGACCTTTGGAAAAAACTGGCTGCTATGATTCAAGATAACCTGCCAAAGAAAGATTAGCGAAAATGAAACTTTTTGCAGTTATCAATATCTTTTCTAAAGGCTGTGATAGCATCATGAAGCACACGGGGATTATATTGATATGTGGTATTAAGATTCTTTAATTCATCAGCTAACAAAAGGCAATGCTGTAAAGCTTCATCTGAAGCATACAGAGTGATTTTATGTAACGCAGCTGTAAACTCTGGTGTTGCCTGTATCTCATCAAAAGGAAAATGAGATATGGCATCAAAGAACTCATTGTAGGCATTAGCCTTTTTCTCAAAATAAGCGTTGAAAAAATGGAGTTTTTTGGTTTTATAAAAAGTATATGCAGCAACAACAAGAGAAAAAATGCAGGTGCAACAGCAACATATGATGTCAATACTCAAAACTTTCACCTCCTTCCCGAGCTGATTATAGCACGAAGGAGGAAGAAAGAAAAGCGTTGGAAGAAAAATGGAAGGAGGGGTAGAGGGTGGATAAATTGGAGTGGTACAGCACCCATCAATTTAAAAAAGATGCAAAAAGTTTTCCTGAAGCATTACACAGATTGATTCAAAGCAGACTTGATAAAAGCAAAAAGGTCAGAATTATTATCGAAAACAATCCCGACCTTAATGAAATCGAAGTTAGAACTTACATGAATCAAAACTCTTCCCATTCGGATAAATCGGATGGTTCATAGGGTAGAAGACCATCCAGAGAATCCCATTCCTCACAACCGGTGACGTGGTGGTATACATCGTCAGCGGCAGCAGAGGGTGAATGCCATGTTCCATATAACTCATCGTTGAAGAAAAGTCCGTATCTTCCATTAACAGATTTTATGAACATGGTTCCAATGGGACTTTCGTATTTCCACATAAAAGCACCTCCTTCCTGTGCTGATTATAGCACGAAGGAGAGAGAAATAAAAGAAAGGAGAACAGCCATGACAACACCATTATTTCAAATCCCGAAGCCAATCATGGAAAACATGGAAAAGTTGAATGAATTGGTGGAAAAGTACCCTTTGGATATTCCGGTGCCAGAAGCCGCAAAGCTGATGGGCATGAAACCGGAATGCCTGAGAGCAGCCATCGACTGCGGGACATTTAAACCGGGATATTCGTGGAGAAAGGGAGTTGCCCAGAACAAGGGCTACAAAATAGCAACTATTCCTTTTTATCTTTGGTATACCCAAAGCTGGATTTCAGCGGAATTATTTTAAAACGGCTAGGAGGCGAAAAGCGTGAACAAGGAAATCCTTGAAGTGATGAAGGAATCAGAAGACTTTATCGCCGCAGTAGCAAGTGCTATGAAAAGCTCAAAAGAAGAGCAAATCAGCATTACAGATTGTCCATGTGGCGGAAAAATAAAGTTTTGGTACAGCAACTACAACGGACATAAAACCGTTATAGCAAAATGTAACCAGTGCCGCAGAGAAATCAGAGGCAGCAGCGGTGCTCTGGAAGCCTATGAAAGGGAGAATAGAAGATGAAACTAAAAAGCATCGCTTCCCTATGCAAGAGCAGAAAGACAGCTGATATTTGTACTGATACATACGGAAACCAGTATCTCGGAAACGGGAGTGCTTACTATCTGATGCCAGCAGAGCTGGAACTGGACGAAGAGAACATCCTGTTTATCTTCGATGTACCGAAAGATAAACAGGCGGACTGGATGGTTAAATGCATGGAAATCCCGCAATACCTTCCGGTGGCGGATATTGAAAAGGGAGAAACTCAGGCAGAAACCGTTCCAAGCGAGCTTGTTTTGTATGATGGAAGCTACAAGCTCTTAAAAGATGAAAGAGGAATCATCATATTTAACGAGAAATATCTTGCACCTCTTGCGGATATTACCGAGCCAATCAACTACTATATCCGCTGGATAAGCGCCAGCGAAGCGTTTGTTGCAGTAAAAAAAGGCTTGATGCTACAAGCTCTGATTGCAGCATCAAATGAATCGATTTTTACCCCCTCTTTTCTGGAAACTTTCAGAGAAGTCGAGGACAAAGTAGCGGATTGGATGAATCGAAGACAAGGACCCAAAATCAACCTGGAAACAGGGGAACTGGAGGACTAAAAGTGATTGGAGTTATGGCATTTATGGTATTTGCAATGATGATTGTCGGTTTGCTTTTGATGGCAATCGCTGGATGGGCAATTGAGGTTATCTGCTCCCGAGAAGAAGCTCGTGAAAACAGAGAAGAGGCGAAAAAAAGTGAGAGTCGCAATCGGAAAGCGTCGTGAGTACAAACCATGTGTGCAGAAGGTAGAACGCACTGCTTGTAAGGACTGCCCCAAAAAAGGCAGTGAATGCGCAGAGTGTGATTATCTGGCGATATACGATGGAGCGGATGAGGCTATAAAGGCAGAGTACTATAAGCAGTACCGGGCAGTCCGCGACATCCAAAGTGAACGAGCGATAATGAACATCTGTCGAAAGCGACAGGAGCGACAGCGTAGGAGATAAAATGAAAATGAGCATAAAAAAGCGCCGAAATCAGCGGGAACTGATTTCGGCGCAGGATGCAAACGCATCCGCTCATCGTGCGTGAGTTAAGGATAACACCTTTAGGCAGAAAAATCAAGGGGGAAGGAAAGATGCTGGACGTTGGCTGCTGTGTGCTGCAAAAGAGTAGAGAAAAAGCGGAGCTTTTTCCGAAGCTGTATCCACCATTTGGCTCAGTCGGTGTGATAGACCATATATCTCCGGGGGGATATTCCGTGCAGTGGAAAAGAGAAGGTTTTAAAAGCACAATGTACATCTACACCAAAGATGACCTCCTCTGCATAGGAAAGCCAAACCGGTATGGGTATCGGTACAACCTCAATCAGCCAGTAGTTTCCGGTTACTATCAAAGGTATTTGGAAAAACACCAGTTGCATCGATGCTTCCCTTTGAGCGACCAACAGCGCTTTGAATTCGAGCGAGGGATGGACAAGCTCTTGCTGATGGGCAAGGTCAACCCGGAGGAAGTCTTTAAATAATGAAATAAGCGGTTGCAAAGTCGGTATTTTCCGTAGCAGCCGCTTTTTCGCACCAAAATTAGGAAAGGAGGAAAGGCAGATGCGCAGAGTTAAAAAAAGGACATTTTCTGGGGTAGTATGCGAGCAGGAAGTGTATGACATCCCAGATAGAATCAAGGATGTGCGCAATGCAAGACCTCCGAGACCGAGATTTAAAACGGAAGAAGAGCGTGAGCAGCACCGGATTGGTATTTCCCGCAGGAAGCATACTCGCTTGGTAAACTCCAACTTTACACACAATTCTTTATATAGCACGCTAACTCTTTCAAATCAATTTGAAGTACACACCTTTGAAGAAGCAGAAAAAATCAGGAAAAACTTTATGAAACGAATCAAAAGAAAGTTTCCTGATGCCAGGATGATGATTTACATGGGAAGAGGAAAATCTACTCATCGCATCCATTTCCATATGCTTTCGGACGGTGTCCCAGAAGAAGCTATTCGCCAAAAATGGAATTTAGGGAATATCATAAGAATTGACCATTTAAAAGAACACAACTACTATGACGGAATTGACTGTGGAGAGGATTACACAGGGTTGGCAAACTATCTGTTCGACCACTGGACACCGGAGCAGGGGAGAAAAAGGTGGAGTGCTACCCAAAATCTGATTAAGCCAGAAGAAGAAGCTCCAAAAGAAATCAAAAGGGAATACACAGAAACCAAAGCACCACTTGCACCAAAAGGCTACATATTAGTGGAAAGCAAATCGACAAAATATGGCTACCTGTATTTTAAGTATGTAAAAAAGCCTCCAAAGAAAAGCAGGAAGAATAAACTGTAATCAAACATCCTCAAAGAAGGATTTGCAGGGACTTGTAAATGTGTAAAGAATCTCGCCCGTTTATTACAAAAACATTACAGAAAAGAAGGTGAGTGAATGAAATGTGGTAGAACTGAAGCTGATGAGCAGAAAGCAGTGCTCCAGTGGTGCGTCCTGATGGAAGGAAGGTGGTCGGAATTGGAATATCTCTATCATGTACCAAATGGAGGAAGCCGAAACGCAAAAGAAGCAGCCAATCTAAAAGCGCAAGGAGTAAGAGCAGGTGTCCCTGATCTGGAACTGCCAGCAGCCAGAGGAGTCTATACCGGACTGCATATCGAGATGAAACACGGCAAAAACAGAGTATCCAAAGAGCAGGACCGGTTTTTGATGGCTCTCAAGGAAATGGGGAGATGTGCAGTGGTTTGCTATGAGGCAGAACCCGCCATGAAAGTAATCCAGGAATATATGCAGCTAAAGCCAGGACAGAGACTGGCTTGTGATGTGCTGCCCAAATACCCAGTTTTAAAATAAAAGGAGTATCAAACTATGACAAAGCAGACATTGGAAGAACTTATCGAAATGCAGAAGGCAATCGCTATTTGTGAGTGCATCATCAACGATATTGTGGAGGGATATAAGCTTCAGCTCAAAACACCCAGAACGGAGGAAGAAGTTCCAGACTTTATGCGAGAGGATATGAAAAAAATGCTTACAGTCTTATTCGACATCTACCAAGCAGCCTTTGAAAAGCGATAAAAGGGGAGCAGCCATGAAAGCAATCATCAAAAAACCGGGAGAAAAAACCAAGAGTAATCGAAATCGAAAACGAGCTTTCCGCTCTACAGGAAGCAGTGGAAGGATATATCCAGGCAGTGCCATTGGCTGCCGATGCCTGTATCATCTGCAACGAGGAGGGGAAACTTATTGGACTTCCATACAACACAAGAATCCTGAACGAGATTTTTGTGGGGAATATTCTCTTTGTGGGAGTAGCGGGAGAAGAATTTTGCAGCTTGACAAACGAGCAGATCAGCCTGATCGCCGAGAGAGTTTTGAACAGGGAGGGGAATTAAATGAGAATCCGTGTTGCAAGGAAGGTGTATAATCCGGTTGTAGAAGCAGGACAGGGGGTCTACTATGGGAATCTTGTAAATCCAATATCCGAATCAATGGGAGATACGCCATATAGGATTGTTTTCGCAATAAATCCTTTGAAGAGCGGAGAGATAGACAAGGTGCTGGTATCGGAAGAGGATGTAGATAAAATAAAGCAGCTTCGTGAGATTGCAATTTATCCGAATGGAAATGTAATCACCAGAAAGATAGGTAAGAACAGTACAACGCCGCTGGTGTATTTTTTGACAAAAGAGTATGCCCGATATATAGAGCATAAAAACGACAATCCACTGGATTTTAGGAGAGAAAACATAATATTCCTTCGAGAGGAAACTCCGAAAGAGGGGGTAGGAAACTGGGACATGAGGTTTGGAGGAACAACACGAACGCTGATCTCGCTGTGCATCCGAGAAAACCCAAAACAGAGCTGGCACAAACTCGTAAAGTTGGTTGCAGAAATGAAAAACTGCCCGGCGGACGAAGTGAACATGAAACTGAAAGAATTTCAGAAGCTTGGGATGTTGGGATACCACAACGAAAAAGGGGTGTGGGAAAAGTGGAAATAAAAGCACAGGAGGCAGACGCCATGGAGGGTAAAAATCTGCGCACATACAAAGAGGACATCGAGCAGAAGCGACTTTGGTTGGAGCGCAAAATCAAGCGAGAGCTCAAAATCGTAATCAATGCAATCATCGATAAAGTCATCTGGAAAGGCTGCAATCTGGATGTGTTGATTCTGGTTTTCCCGGAGCTTACAAGGGCAATCGTACATACCAACCTCAGATACCAAACGGAGTTTCCAAAAAGAGAATCCCCAAAGCTGGAAGCGGACATCAAAAGCTATGCCAAAAAAGAAGTGTGCCGGTGCTATGAGGTTTGCGAGGAGGGAAAATAAGCATGGAAAGAATCACGAGCAAGCGCACATGGGAAGAAGCCGAAAACGATTTGGCAAACGAAATGGGCTATAGCCATATCTGGAAAAGGCTCAACGAGATTGAAAACATCCTTGGCGATGACTACGACCTCGAACACCTGAAAGAGCTTGTGCAGGCAGATAGGGAAGGAAAGTGTGTGGCTAAAATACAAAAACAAGGAGGAATAACAATGAGAGAAATTTTATTTAAAGCGAAAAGAATTGACAACGGAGAATGGGTAGAGGGTTACATTGTTAGACATCCATCTGCTGTACAAATCGGAAATGGTTCTTGCTGGTATATTCATGTTCCACCTGTTGACCCAGATGACAACGGAGGATGTTATAATGTTGACCCCGAAACCGTATGTCAATACACAGGGGTGACTGACAAAAACGGAGTTAAGATTTTTGAGGGTGATGTTTTAGATATATCTGACGGATGGTGGGGCGCCGCTGGACCTGCTGGATACGATTCTCCGATTGTAGAAGTTGTATGGGTTAATAACTATTCCGGTTTTTTTCCGTTTGCAAATTATGATTGCGATTGCGGAGTATACACTGAACCAGAAAATTGCAAAGTGTTATACAACATTCACGACAAGGAGGAATAATGATGAAAGTTTTAATTGCTTGCGAAGAATCACAAGAGGTGTGCAAAGCGTTTCGCGCTAAAGGGCATGAAGCTTATAGTGCAGATATACAAGAGCCATCAGGAGGGCATCTAGAGTGGCACATTTTAGGAGATGTGTTGCCTATCATTGATGGAGATTGCAAGTTTACCACGATGGATGGTGCAGAGCATGAGATTGTCGGTGAGTGGGATTTGTTAATTGCGCATCCACCTTGTACTCATCTTGCTGTGAGTGGGGCAAGATGGTTTAAAGAGGGAAAGAAGCCTATCACGTTACAAGATGAAGCCGCGGACTTTTTTATGAGATTTATAAACGCAAAATGCAACAAAATTGCCGTATAGAATCCTGTTTGTGTAATGTCTACTAGGTACAAAAAACCAACTCAAATTATAAATCCATGGCAGTTTGGTCATCCAGAACAAAAGAAAACCTGTCTTTGGCTAAAGGGATTACCAAATCTTATTGAAACAAACAATGTTTATGACTACATGATGACTTTGCCAGAAAAACAAAGAACGAGGATTTGGCAATTAGGAAGCGGTCACGCGAAGGAAAGAAGCAAAACATTCCCTGGAATCGCAAAAGCTATGGCAGAACAGTGGGGATAAATCATAGAGACTTGCAACAAATTCGAGAAAGGAAGATTAAATATGAAACGAATAACAAGAAGTAGAGATGGGGATGAAGCTAAGCTTTGTTGGGGGCGTCTCGATACAATCGAAAACATCCTCGGCGACGACTACGACCTCGAACGCCTGAAAGAACTGGTAGAAGCGGATAGGGAAGGTAGGTGCATGGTGCTGCCGTTCAAAGTGGGAGATACTTTGTATTATATAGGGGGAGCGTGCGAAATGCTAATCAAGTCCGCAACCGTGGAAGAAATGTATATCGAAGATGAAGTTCTTGTTGGCGTAAGTTCTGGCTCTGAATTTTTTACACTCCAAGAAAAAGAGTGGTACGAAACTGAAAAAGATGCCGAAATTGCACTGGAAAGGATGAGAGAGAGGGAGAAATGATTATGGAACTTTACCCTGAAATGAACGAAAAAATCAAAAACATTCTGAGGGTTGGTGGAGAGCCTTATCTCTTGTATGCTGCGGAGTATATCGAAAGGCTAGAGAAACAACTAAACCTTGCTATTGCTGAATTAAAGCAAGCAGCTGATGATAATGGAGGTTGTTGGGGATGCAAATGGTTAGACGAAGTAACCGATGAATGTACAAGCCCTGAGGGACGGCTGATGTGCGATACAAAAACAAATAATATGTGGGAATTGTAGAAGAAGAAGGAACATCTGAATACAATCTTTATGTTTGCAATGATGAATATGCGGATATTTATAGCGATATTTTTGAAATCAAGTCAGAAATTACATCTCACAGATTGGAGAGAAAACAATGATTACAGAAAAAGAACTCATCCGCTGTGCTCTGATGGGCGATAAACAGGCACAGGAGGAATGTACCGCAAAAGGGATTGTGATGCCATGCCCGTTTTGTGGAAATGAAAATAATATAATCAGCAACTGGGGGATGTTTAGAGTTTGGTGCCCACATTGCAAGGCAAAATCAGAAGATACCCTTACAACGCGAGATGCACTAAAATCATGGAACGCCCGCCCTGCCCCGCCGATTGGAAGGTGTGAGGAGTGTGCCGCCTATGGGGTTTTTAAGGATAATCAGTGTGTGAACACTGGGTATTACAGAACAAGGCAGGATTTTTGTAGCGACTTCGAGCGGAGGGAGGAAGAATGATGGAAAACAAAGAAAAGTTGTGCCCGTTTTTATTTCCGTCAGGAAGTGGTGGATATTGCGTAAAGGATGCGTGCTCTTTTTGGTGCGAATTTGCCGATGAATGTACAAGCCCTTTGTTAGCTGGGATGTTTGCTGATAGTACCATTCGCCAGAATGTGTTTGAGGAGGAATCTCGATGAAAACCCAAGAAATCATCAAAGCTCTGCGCTCAACACCCAGCCGGAGCAAGAGGACGCTGCTGGATAAGGCAGCGGACAGACTGGAACAGTTGCAAAACAATCAAAGATGGTACAATCCGAAAGATAAACTGCCTGAATCAGATGGTGGGGTGTTGGCAATCGTATCTGGCAAGCCCCGTCCAAATATCACTCTGGTGGAAGCTTATTGCATAGCAGAGTACGATGTGCAGGATGGGTGGATTGTGAGCGATTATCCAGAATGTACATCTCTAAAAATCGAAGCATGGATGCCGCTACCGTACTATCAGGGAGAATGGGAGGAATCTCGATGAAAACCCAAGAAATCATCAAAGCTCTGCGCAGGATGGCAGTGAACACAGGGACCCTGAATTGCCTTGGCTGCGGATATGAGCATAGTTGCGGTGTCCATGGGTGCAGAATGCTCAGAGAGGCAGCGGACAGGCTCGAACAGCTGCAGAAAGAAAAAGAGGCTTTAGTAGCGGATTTGAAAAAGTTGGAAGAAACAGGAGAAATGTGTATCCTCTGTAGCCATTGCTGCGCTGGAGGAAAACCAGTCTATCAGCAGAGCGAAGATTATCTGGAATACTGTACATCCTGCGATGAGGGTTACAGCAATTTCGAGTGGAGGGGAGCGCCGGAGGAAAAGACTGACTCCGGTTTGCTGGAGGAATAGCCATGAAAAATAAAAACCTTCGCCGTTTATCCGTTTTGGTAAACTCGCAGACAGAATATCACCTGTATCAACTCGCCCAGATGGCAGGATATAAAGAGATCGGGCGAGTGATTGATAAACTGGTGCGGGAAAAGATGATTGCGCTGAAAGGAGGTAGCACCGATGGAATATCAAGAAAAAGTCGAGCGCCTGAAGAGGTATCGGATGCTCGATGCGAAAATCGCAAATCTTACCGAGGAACTGCAGGTGTGGCAAGCCAGGGCGACCAAAATTACAGCCACCATCTCACAGGAACCAAAAACACCCAGTAGCGGGAACCAGATGCAAAAATGCGTAGAAAAAATGTGCGCAATCAAAGATGAGCTGGCACAGGAAACGGCAAATTTGCAGCAGAGCAAGCATCAGATCGAGGAGGCAATCCGCTCGCTGGAAGACAAAACGGAGCAGGATGTACTCTGGTATTACTACATAAGGGGAATGACGTTTGAAAGAATCGCCGTTGAAATGAATTATTCTTGGCGACAAATCAACCGGAAGCACAAAAGCGCAATGAAAAAATTAAAGATGCCGAAGATGTCATAGAATGTCATATTGATCCTGTGGTATCATTAAGATGCAGGAACTGGGAACGAAGAACGTTTTCTTTCATTTCAGGCTTGACACTCCTTAGTTGCAGAAAACCCGCCTACCGAAAGGTAAGCGGGTTTTCTGTTGAGGGTTATTCGTTTTTAGGGTCGGGTTCATAGATTTCATCGAGGGGAATCTGCATTGCCTTGCACAAAGCAAAGGCAGTTGAGATACGGCAGTCGCCGCGGGCTTCGATGTCCTCGATGGTGCGCTTGGGAACACCGCTTTGGCGCGACAGCTCCGGCACGCTCAGACCCTTTGATTTGCGGATTTCTCGAAGTTTAAGCATGGTCTTTTTCCTCCGGGGTGTGATAGAATTTCCAAATGCGGTGTGCAACTTGGAACAGAACAATCAGACTGATTACAATAGAGGCAGTGCGAATAAATGGATTCCAATCGGTGCTTTGTCCGATAATGAAGCAGGCTACCAAAACCCAAAAGGTAAAATCGTGATTTTTCAAGTTGAATCGCTCCTTTCCGTGTGGTATACTGAACTTAAGCAAGAACCCCTTTTGGGGGAGGCTGGGAAACCCCAGCCTCTGATGTCTTTAGGATTTGAGCGCTTCAATCAAAACGGCTAGTGCAATTACAGTTTCGATTACAAGCTCCCAGATTTCCTTTTTGGACATCTTCTTGCTTTTTTGTTTGCTCAATTTTCTCACCCCCCTTTCCATGTTTCTATTATACCACGTACTTACGTGATTGTCAATACTTTTTTTGAAAAAAATGGCTTATTTATGCGAAAAATTCAATGATTTCAGCCGGATTCAGATGATGAATGCCGGCTTTTTTATGCCGTTTTCCACCTTTAGCCCCGAGAAAGGTTGAAAAATAAATGCTGGAAAAAAACAAAATTTACAACACAGACTGTCTTGCAGGAATGGAGGGAATAGCAGATAAATCAATCGATATGATTTTATGCGATTTACCGTATGGAGTCACCGACTGTCGCTGGGACAGTGTACTGCCGTTTGATAAACTCTGGAAGCAATATGAACGCATCATCAAGGATGATGGAGCAATCGTACTTACAGCAATCCAGCCATTCACAACGGCGCTCATCCAGAGCAACCGTGATTTCATCGGATTTGAGCTGGATGCAAAGCACTTCGACACAGCTCAGAAGCGTATCGAAAGCGAACTTGCGCAGAAAAAATAGGTACTTCCTGGACCCGCCGGGCGTGCGGGTGCGAAAGTAGCGCGGAAGATGCCTCTGGATAAGGTAAAAAAACTAGGGTAAGAAGGTAAGAATTCGCAGAAAATAGAAGAAATACGTATATTAAGAAGTACAGAAGAAACGAAACGGTAAGAATTTAGGGTAAAAATTTGTTACCTTGGAGGTGGTTGTTTGGGTAACAATTTTAGAGTGAAAAAAATCAACGGAAAAACCTGTATCCAAACAGCACTTTTAGCGGAGCTTTTTGGGGTAACACAGAAAACGCTCGCATCCTGGGCGAAAGACGGATGCCCGAAAGCGGATCGCGGTTGGTGGGCTTTGCAGGATGTGATTGCCTGGCGGATTGATGGAACCGGAGCAGATGCAGACTTGGAAAATATGTCGCTCAAGGACCAGAAAACCTACTGGGAATCTCAGCTCAAAAAAGCTCAGACAGAAAACCGTGAGCTGGAAAATGGAATCAAACGCGGAGACTATATTGAGAAAAAGGTGGTAGCGGAGGAGCTGACCGCCTTTTTTGTTGCCCTCAAGCAGGCGATGATGCTGTTGCCACGCAAAATCGGTATCCTGGCATCGGCATCAGTGGATATAGATACCGCAAAGAGTATCGAACATGAGGTAAGGGAGGTGGTGCATGATGCACTCGCGGAATGGTCGCAAGGTAAATTATCCGAAATGGATGCAGGAAGCGATGACGACTTTGAAACCGCCAGAGAAGTTGACAGTTAGCCAGTGGGCGGACCAGAACAGAATCATACCATCGGGAACATCCAACCAGCCTGGACGATGGAAAACCGAAAAGACCCCATACCTCAAGGGAATCATGGATGCTTTTTCCGATGACCGTATTGAAGAAATTGTTTTTATCAAGTCCACCCAGGTAGGCGGAACAGAAGCAATCCTCAACATCATCGGGTACATTATCGACCAGGACCCGGCATCCACGCTGGTGGTATATCCATCGGAGGTGCTGGCGGAGGATATTTCCAAAAACAGGATTCAACCGATGCTTCGGGCAACCCGTCCGCTGGCGGCGCGGTTCCGGGAAGCGGACAGTAAGCTGCTGGCGTTGCAGGAGAACATGGCCCGGGCGCTCACCATCAACTGGCGGGACTATGACTACGCCAAGGAGGTGAAGTGGTAATGGCCGCGCCCAATATACTCTGCGATTGTACGGGGATGACCAATGAGATGTGGCTCAAATGCCGGGAACACGGT
>ENA-ORRW01002051-ORRW01002051.1-human-gut-metagenome-genome-assembly--contig:-NODE-2051-length-17568-cov-4.679038_pt1 | contig 17568 bp, 25 predicted proteins | sample MGYA00242183_ERZ509150 | MGnify/ENA primary metagenome ERZ509150 (study PRJEB26280, sample SAMEA2338639) | human gut metagenome | biome: human gut; feature: human-associated habitat; material: faeces... | reverse complement strand
TTAATGTATCAAGAATATCACTTGTATTATCCTTAATATCTTCTGTATTCTTATTTAAGTCTTCGAGCCCTTTGTCTATTACGTTTTGCAATTCGTCAGCCGAGAGACCTTCTTTTTTGCTGTTAATAGTATCAATAAGAGTGTCCATTTTATCACCCAGGTTAGCGTCCATATCTTTAATACTCATACTTATATCTTTCCCTGTCTCTTCAATCTTGCTGCTAAGATAAGCGTTTTGGTCTCCATGTAAATAGTTGTACAAAGAAGAATAACTTTTAAAAAACCTTAAAGGTTCATTATTATAAGAGTAAAAAAACATACGATATGTGAGGTCAATAGGAATAGCCGATAAAGTTTGATTTATATAAGTAAAATTATATTTTTCATCAGTGAAGACAGAGCAAATATAATTATAATGTGTATCATGAACAGCAAATAAACCTTTAATATTATTACGATTATCAGGAACATCATAACGAGTAATTATTTTTTTATTGTCAATAAAATTTACAGATGAATTACCAGTATAATTACATAATTTATAATATTTATCACTTGAGCTATAACAATAACCTAAATCATCTGACATATAAATATAATCATTATCATTCCAAAAAATATTATTATATGATTGATAATAAGAATTATCACTAACTATATCAACCAAAGCAAACTTGTACTTAGAATAAGCATTATATGCAGAAATTTTATCCTCTTCATATTCAAATAAGCCTGTAAACCTAGAAGAATTAAGAAGATCTGTAATAGTTCCCTCACATTTAAACTGAACAATACCGATAGAATCATAATAATATTTCTTGATTTCTTCTCTTAATTTGTCAACACTCCCATTGTCATTACTCATTGAAATTGTCTGTGTATCCTCGTTGTAATCTATTGCATTTAAGTAATTGTAATTACCTGTAATCTTGTCAGAAATACCAAGAAGAGTATCGGAATCAGTCTTGGTAGCAACCCCAACACTAGATATAAAACCGCGATAAGCATTAGAGTTTGAAGCGCCATAAATAAATTCTAAGAATCCATGAGATAATGAATGTTTAGACATTAAGAGATTTTTTAATTGATTATCTGATAAATGTATTTTTTGTTTTTTTGTGTTCATAGTCCAGTTATAAGTGTCAGTAGGAGTATATTGAAAACATAAAATACCATTTGAATCAGCAATATCTTTGTGCGCATTAACTGCGGCTTGAGCGTCAGAAGATGATAAACCCATACTATCAGTATACGGCTTGGATAAAGAAAAATAATCATCTGGATAAGATGCAAAAACACCGAGAGGACAATAAACAAGAATAGATATAGTTAAAATTAATATTGCAAGAGAAAAACATAAAATCTTTTTCATAAAAAACCCCTTAAATAAAAAATAACAGACAAGTTTTTAAGCTTGCCTGTTATCATGATTCTAATAATTATCAATGTTATTTTTATGTCGTTTAATTAGCTTGTATATAAAATAATATAGCAAAACTAAAAACGGAATTGTAATTAAAATGATAGGAAAATAAGTAAGTAAAAATTCAACAATATAACTCGATTTATCAGGTATATATTGTTCAACTAAAGCTATCATACAAACACCCCCTTATTAATACGATTATACCACTAGGCAAGTTGTAGCACAATCTTTATTTTTTAGGGCTTTATATAATGTGGTGCATAAGCCATATTATAAATTTCATAAATAATACTGTTATAACAGTCAGCAGAAGTATTAATATTAATGCTTCTATAATTGTAATACCTGTTATATCGTGCGGCATTATCACGATAGGGACATATGTACCACTAATCATTGTTGTTATCCTCTTTATTAAGTAGAATAGAAGCGGACTCTCTTATAATAATTATACAGGCGCGTATCGTGAAGAAGTCCCTAAGAACTTGTATCTCACGCTCTGTAATTGTAGAATGATAAGGAACATTCCTTATATCAACTTTTTCTAGTGAATTAATCATTATTGTTATCCTTTCGATTGAGCAAGTCAGAGAAAATAACTATAGAAATATAAAAAATTAAATCTCGAAGCTTTCTATAATCCTCATCATAATTATCATCTAAATCGCTCATTGTTTTTATCCTCCGTTTCTATATCATCATGGAAAGTTAAGCGAAGAGCCGCAAACATAAGAGAGATAACGATAAGAAGTCCTATGGCAAGGAGAAACAATATAAAATTGTCAAAACTTCCAAAATTCTGTATTAACCAATCATACATTAACATCATCCTCGCTTTCTTTGTCTTTGTTGAAATACAACGAAAAATAATCGGCTACGAAGTAATAACCGCCAACGATAAATCCACCGATAGGAGCGCATGTTGCAACAAAGAGTGTGTAAGAGCCGAATTGCTCAACAATCCAATCATATTTTAAAGATATGAAAAGAATAAGCGCTAACGTTATAATAACGTGAATGATAACTAATAGATATATGTTATCTGACTTAATCAAATTAATTATCTTTTTCATGTTCCTTTACCACGGTTTCTTCAATTGCTTCATCTTTCCTTTTATACAATTCATCATCATAACAACAAAATGTAAGACAAATAAATCCGTTTATGAGTACATAAAAATATGATGTGACTGTACCGCCGTTAGCGTCATAAACAAGGGCGGCAACGGATAAACCTAAAATTAAAATCTGTAAAATAGCGGATTTAAAACAATTATATTTACTTCTGTTCTTCATGTTCCTTTTCCTCTCTTTCTGACTGCCGCTTGGCTCTCTTGACTTTTCTTGCTTCCATTTCATCATTGTGTATGTTGGTTATAAGGTCAAGGAGCTTGCTTATTTTGCCCTTGCGGTGTTCTGAACCGTAGGCAATATAGTTTGTCGCTTTCTTGATTTGTACCATATTCCGCCACACTAGGAAGAATAACAGTAATAGTACATATCCCATTGTTCTTTGTACCTCGCTTTCTGTGTTACTCGTTTTTATTTGTTCGTTCGCACGAACTTTTAAACGCTTCTTTGTGTACATCAGCAGAGCCGTTAAACTCTGCCTTTGCTAGTATCGGAGTACTAGTTTGCAAGGCTTCTAAAGAAGCCGACAGCCATTCTGATACCCATAGTGATTGCCATGAGTGAGAGACCGATAGGAAGAACAGCAACAATACCGTCTTTGCACACATCAACTGCGCTCTGACAAGCTGTTGTGATTGCTGTCTTGATTTCTGTACTCATTGTGACTGCTGCATTTCCCTCTGCTGCTAAAACTGTTGGTGTCATACTGGGAACCTCCGAAAATTATATTTATCATCACCTGTAAGGTGTTGATAGCTTAATAATATCGACTACGAAGCGCCAGAGCTTCATAATCGCCCATAATGTGAATGAGAGTATTACAGACATTGAAAACCCCATTGCTATATACTGAGAATAATCTGTTAATATTGCGCTTGCCGTTGTCATGTCTTATATCCTCTCTTTCTACATTAATCTTGAAACTGCTACATAGCCTAGAAACGCGCCTGTAAATATGATAAGCGTTATTGAAATTATATAGAGTGTGTCGCGGATTTCTGCGAGTATGTTCTCTTGCGTTTCTGTTGGTGTTTCTTCTGTTTCTTGGCTTGTTGCGTTGTTACTATCTATATTTAGGGTATTATTGTCATTTTTAGTTTCTGATTCTTTTACAGTCTGTGTTTGTATTTCTTCTATTGCATATGATGTTTCTTTTTCTTCTGCATTTACTGGCATAACAAAATAAATTACAGTAAATATTAGTAATAGTGTTAAAGTGATAATCATTAATATAAATATTTGTTTATGTTCTGATATCGTTTCTTTTATCATTGCTTTCTTGCTTTCTTAATTTATTAATTAGTTATTCTATTTTTGTTTATTGTGTCTGTGTTTATTGTGTCTGTGTTGTTTTTGGTTTATTATGGAACGCTCACGCGACCCCATTCACCTAAAAACAATCGCGCTTTGCGTTCATGTTTTCTTAACGGCTCATTCCCGGGGATTGTGTACTCCGTAGGCGAGTTTCCTCTGTGTCTCCGCGGCTTCTTTCTCTTTCTCCGCTACATATATGAAGTCGATAAGTTGTAGGTTAGCTTCCTCGGTGCGCCCCACCACTTCAAAGACCGTACCCAAGCTGACAACCCCCACAACATCAACGACATTGATAATTAGAGCGAATATCAGTAGAAGAGGACGGAACGGATTCACCGCTAATTCAGTTCGTCGAGGGCTGAACACGTCTATTAGATTTGCAGTGGTTATGTACCGCTTGCGGTGTACTGGCTTAATTAACGATATGTGCGGTACATGGGTAATGCGTGCCACTCTTGCCTTAAACGGCGCGAGCTGTCACTATTGGCAGAACAGTATAAGTTTTGTAATAGTTCAATCGCGCGAACTCTTGGAAGAGTGGCGGTGTATCATTACCGAATTAATTCATGCTTTTGACAGCTCTCTTACAAGCATAAGCTAGAGCCGCCCTTATTAGTGCCGTTTGGACTTCTGGCACCATCTGCACCGTTTGCAATATCTTCTGTATTGTCGGTATTTACTGAATTGTCGAGTGATGTGCTGTGATTCTGTACGAATGTTTCTTTATACACATTTCCTATAGACTTAATTCTTTTACCGCTGAACTTGTTTCTTAAGAAGATAATAAGTGCTACAAGCCCGATAATTACCCACATAAGTATTGCGACAGGTACAAGAATGTTTCTTAATAATATTAAGAAATCCATGTTTAACTCCCTTCTTTCTTTATTTGTAAATGTTTCTGCTCATTTATGCCCAATCCGACAAGGGCATATTAAAAGCCGTAACAACCGACATAGTTACAACATGATTGAATTGGACTACACACAACGCTTATCCACTTGGGAGAATAACAAAGCGACTGTTACGACCTTTAATATATCCTTGTTGATTATTATTTATTTGTTAGAGCATAAGGAACGGCGGCGGTTTAACGAGTAACACAGAGCGAGTAATAACCGCCACTGTTCACTAATGCAGTACCCATTTAACACAGTGTTGTTAAATGGTCTATAATAGCGCGGGAAGCGACCGCGATATTATCACTTAATTACTTAGAAGCCTTAGAAGCAGTAGCAGTAGTGTTTTTCTGCTGCTCATCTTTGAACGGCATTGCAAAGCTGTCGTATGTCTGCTTACTGAATTCATCAATAAAATCTTTGCGCCATGGCTCATTGATTAAATAAAGAACGGCTGTAATTCTTGGCTTCGGTGTTGTGTTCTCTCTCTTGAATCTGTCGTCATATGTTCCGGCAAAGAGATATATTTTATCTTCTTCAATACCGTTGTAAACGTCTTTCGGAACAGTAGCGTCAAGTGTATCTTCTCCATCGTCAAGAATTACTGGATAATATTCTCCAGTAACACGACCTGTTGCGCGATCTGTTATTTCCTGTACGTCTTTCTTTCTATAAACCTTTGCTATTGTCATAAATCCTAATTTCATTCTTTTTCACCTTTGCGCTTTTGCGCCCTCTCTTTAAATTTATTTTGTGATATATTTATATAGTGCGTTCAATAGAACGAACTTTTTATAAACTGCCGCGCCGACTTGCCTACTGGGGCGGCAGAATATAACTATGTAATAGTGTTGTTAATCTTTTATTATTTAGATTTAACAACTACATTGAAGAAGCGTATAAAACGCATCTGCGTATATTTAACGAATAAATACAACTCGGCTTCTTCTGCCTTGTTAAGATTGTGAAGCTCTTTAGCCGCTTCTATAACATCAACAACGGATAAATCAGATGAACGATTATTGCAGTTGAATATTTCAACAATCGCTTCTTCTACTGATTTAACAATGTCTTTTCTGATATAGTTCTCTTTGTTTTCCATGTTTAAAATCTCCCTTTTATTTAATTTTCTTCTATAAAAACAAGTTTTAACTTCTTGTTTTTTGGCTGTGATGTAAGAAACTTGTTTAAAAAATCTATCTGCGTATCAGACATTTCAGAGCCGCCAGTGAACATCAAGCGAAGCTTGACTTTTTCTGTTGGCTGTTCTTTCTGCAATTCTTCCGATTCTTCCGATTTCTGTACTTCCTCGGGTTCGTTCATTGCATTGTCTATTGCGTCAGCTTCTTTATATAGTTCTTCTTCGTCTTCGGGATTATCTGGAAGAGCAGAAGCGTCTATATCAGGCTTTACACTTGTAGCAATAGCGTTAATATTTAATTTTTCCTTGATTAAGGCTTTTAAATTGCGTGTTGATAAATCGGGAGTTATTTCCAACTCTTCAATCTGTTCAATAGTCAACTGCCTTAATAAAACAAGCTGTGTTATACTAAAATCTTTCAATCTTTCATCAAGAGTATAGAAACCAGTCTGCTCATTTAAAGTGCAAAAATTGTTTACAATCATAAGCCAGTTGGAAACAGTACCGCGGGCAATGTTAAATTCATCATTTGCATAATCGTAAATATTCTTGTATCCCTGTACTTCATAAAGCTTCTTGTCATATACAGTTCTAAGAACTATAGCAATTTTAAGTTGCGATTTTGAATAATTCTCAATTTCTGTGTGAATCAACTTATTAAGAGAATTACTTAAATTCTTCTTGTTTTCATAATACACTAAACAATCAGCATAAAAGTTTTCATCACCGGAATTGATGTAATTAACAAGGGCTTCACTGTTCTTTGCTTCCTGTGTTTCTTCCTCGGCTTTCTTCTGTTCAAGACGTTCTTGCATAACCTCTTCAAGTGTCTTAGCTTCACCCTGTATGTACTTAGCCTCGAACATAGAAAATGCATTTAATACGCAAGAAGATAAGGTTTCGTAATTATCAAGAGCGTTTTTTACACATAAAAATTGCTCGTATTCATCACCTAAAGAATCATATATCAGTATTCTTGGAGCAGTTGAAAAGTGACCATCAAGGACAATTTTACAACCCTTATAATTATTAGATAAAACAGCTTGACCCTCTTCGCGATAAAATAACATAATATCGTTATAATCTTTTTTATAAAAAATCTTTTTTGTACTCATATTAATTACCTACCTTTCAAGAATAACGGCTTGACCGTTAACAATGAGACTATTAACTTCTATTGTGCCAGTGTAGAAAGTTTCCATATCTGAAAGAGTTGTAAATTTAACTTTTTTAGGTTCGTGAAACTTCTCGTTAAATCTGCCAAGATGAAAAATCTCTTGATAAGTAATGAAGCATTTTGTCTTATTTAGTATGAGGTAATCAATACCTTTACAACTGTAAATGTAACCTTTTTTAAATTCTTTCATGTTGTTATCTCCCTTGTGTTTACTGGATTTAAAAGCGCTTTCCTCAATCACAAGTTAATTATATAATTTACAGTTTTGAAAAAAGTCAAAAAAGTGCTTGACATATATCAAGTTTTAATATTATAATAGCAGAGCAGTTTGCGAGAGAAATCAAGCGAATTGTTCTGAATGTGGGGTCTTAGCTCAGCTGGGAGAGCATCTGCCTTACAAGCAGAGGGTCACAGGTTCGAGCCCTGTAGGCCCCATTTGTTATATGCGGGTGTGGTGGAATAGGCAGACACAAGGGACTTAAAATCCCTCGGACTTATCATCCGTGCCGGTTCAAGTCCGGCCACCCGCATTTAAAATAAAAACCGATCTCTTAACTTAAGGGAACGGTTTTTTCTAAATTATGCGGGTATGGCGGAATTGGCAGACGCGCCAGATTTAGGTTCTGGTTCGAGAGAGTGCAGGTTCAAGTCCTGTTACCCGCATTAAATAAGGCTTTTCAAGGGGATTGACTCTTTGAAAGGTCTTATTTTTTTTTAGTAGGAATGTATGTTAAACATATTTAAGAAAGGACATTGACAAATGGCAACGGAGGAAAAGAGAATTTTGAAAATGGCCTATCTACTTTTGCAGTCAAACGGATACTTAAAAGCAGGAGACCTTGCTAGAGAATTAAATTTATCTGAGCGGACAATAAAAAATGATATAGAACATTTGAGAGTTTTTCTAAAAGAATGTGGCTGCACCTTGGATTCTGTTCGCGGTAAAGGGTATATTTTGCAGATTGATGAACCAGATCAGTTTGCGAAGATTAGGGAATGGCTGAATATTTTATTCAATAATGTAGAAAACAATACAAGGGAGAGACTTTCTTATCAACTGGCAAGAGCAATCATGTGCCGTCAGGCTACAGATGAGGATGGGTATTTTTTATTGGATGAATTGGCAGCGCAGTTATATTGTTCTTCCAGCACAGTAAAGAAGAAAATGACATGGGTCAGGAAATTTCTTAAATCATTTGGAATTTCTCTGATAAGCCGCCCTGGTCATGGGATGAAACTGTGCGGTGATGAATTTAGCCAGAGGCTTTGTATGCTGGAATTGTATGAAAATCATTTTCGGATCCGCGTAGTAGCATTTAATGATCAGGTGTATGAGCGCGCTTTTAGAGATCGTGGAGATAAGGATAAAGTACGCAAAACAGTGCTGGATACGATACGTGCATCTGAAAATGAATTGTTTGATACATATATCAACCGTTTAGTAGATTATGTGCTTTTGTTGAGAAATCGGATACAGTCAGGAAATCTGATTGAAGCGGATTCTGAGCGGTGGTCAGTTTACAGAAAAAAGCTGCCTTTATCAAAAGAATGGACACTGGCCGTGAAGTTGCTTGAAAATCTGAAAAATATTTCAGGATATTTACAGGATATTTCAAATGTGGAAGGTGAAATTGCAGCACTGGCATCCTTGTTCTTAATGTGGGGAGACTGGGAGCAGATGCCAGAACTGAAAAAGCGTTTTTCTATTTTTTATACGAAAGCAAAAAATCTTACAGAACAGGTGGTAGAAAACTTAAAAGAACAGTGGAAGGTTCCGGATGAAATATCAAACTCTCAATTAGTAACTGCTTTGATTCCAGATATGCTTCGATTGCTGTTTCAGAAAAACTTTGGGTATGCAGATTGCTTTATGCTTGGCAACAGTATTTCGGAAAATGCGATTAAAAGATCCCCCTTTGTGCTCGCATTGGCAGACAGTATTGGGGAGTTTTTGAGCCATAAAGCAGATTTAAAGATCAATGAGTATAATACACAGCTTTTAGGTGTCAGTTTATATAAAATACTCAATGTTATTGATTATCCTTATGTTCCAAGAAAAATATTGCTTTGTGCTAGAAATGGGAAATCCAGTGCGCAGATTATTGCAAAAGATATAGTACGACGGTTGGGAGACTGGTGGATCGGGAAAATGGAGATATATCCTTTTTACGATGCAAGAAAGCTGCCTGTGGAAAATTATGACTGGGTGATCGGCAGCTTTAATAGTTATGCATATCATTATACGTGGTCGTATCTGCATGTACATGCAATGATGACTCCGGAAGATATAGAGCAGGTACGTAGGCAGGTACTGTTAAGTGGGTATGATTTGTTCTATAGTGCCCAACAATTAAAGTGGGATGAACTGGCTGTTCATAGAGATTTCTCTATTTATGGGATTCAGAGTATTTTTCAGCTGCTTTCATACCAATGGGGCAAAGATATAAATTCTAAAGAAGTATTGAACCAGTTTTTTATGGATCCCAGACATTTAAGAGTCCGCAATCAGCTTCTTTGTGTGATTGTTCCGTCTGAATATACAGAAAAACGGATATTTGATCTGTATTTCTTAAAAAAAGGATTGGAATATGAAGAAGAAATGGTACGGGCAGTTTTATTTATTGCCATTGATTTTCAGGAATCAATTGTTTCAATGCGTTTTTTGGAAAATGGGATCCGGTATCTCCAGGATGATTTTGAACAATTGTCACCAAAACTGACGACTGCATCTGTGATGGAAGTGTTAATAGATGGTGTCCGTAAAAGACTATAGATACCACAATCTGCATGAATGTAAGGGCAAAAACGAACTTTTCTCATGTTATAATGCACAAATGAAAATGGAAGATTTCCCGATGGGATATATAATAATACTATATCAAAACTAAGGAGGGAGTTATATGATACAAAGTGGTTTGATTTGTGCGTTAGTATGGATCCTGATGCAGGGTACCGACCGTCTCTTAGGATGGCAGACTTTACAACGTCCGATCGTAACAGCAACAGTGACTGGTTTTCTTCTAGGAGATATTAGAACCGGTATGATTATGGCAGCTTCTCTGGAGGCAATCTTTATGGGAATTTCTGCTATCGGTGGTTCTATTCCTTCAGATGCCTGTGCCAGCAGTATTATAGCAGTTGCGTATACGATCCTGACAGGAGCAGATGTTGAAACAGGACTTGCTCTTGCAATGCCAATTGGTACATTAATGGGGTCAGCAAATGAAATGTGGAAGCCGGTTCTTGCAGCACTTGCTCCATATTGGGAGAAAATGGCTGGAAGCGGCAAAGAAAAATCTTATCGTACACAGGTTATGTTGTGTGGATATTTTGTGGATCGTCTGCCTCAGGCGATTATCATGTTTGCAGCAATTGCTTTTGGCGTAAGCAGCCTGGAACATGTAATGAATAATATGCCTGCATTTATCATGTCAGGTTTATCAGCGTCCAGTTCTATGATGACTGGTATTGGATTTGCAATCCTGCTTTCTATGATCTGGAATAAAGAAATCGGCTGTTTCTTCTTCCTGGGATATGTATTAAGCAAATATATGTCACTTCCAACCGTTGCAATCGCAATTATCGCAGCTGTGATTGCAATCACCTATTTCTGCAATGAGAAAAAGATTAACGATGTTCTTAAGATTGCAGAAAAGAGCGGTGCATCTTCATCTGTAGGAGAGGAGGACTTATTCTAATGGCTAAAGAAACAAATTATACACCACAAGAGAAAAAAACATTAAGAAAAATGTTCTGGAATTCAGGCCTGGTTTTCTGTGGATTTAATATGGTAAAGATGGAAGGCAATGCATTTGCGCTGACCATGGAACCGGCATTAGATGAATTGTATGACGATAAGAAAGAAAAAGCAGAGGCAATGCGCCGTCACAATGGCTTTTTTAATACCCATGCAGTATTTTTATCTTTGATTGCAGGTATTTCTTATGCATTGGAACGTCAGAAAAAAGAGACAGGCGCAGTGGATGATGATACCATTGAAAGCATTAAAGTAGCTCTTATGGGACCAACAGCAGGTATTGGAGATGCATTTTTCTTTAACTGCTTAAGAGTTATTGCAGCAGGTATTGCAATCGGTCTTTGCAGTCAGGCTAATTTCCTGGGTGTTCTGTTATTTATCCTGATTTATGGATGCTCCCAGATCGCAGCACGTTGGTATCTTTTGAGAGCTGGCTATAAGTATGGAACATCTTTTATTGATACGGTATTTAATTCCGGTCTGATGCAGTCTTTAACAAAAGCCGCAGGTGTTATGGGTATTACCATGGTAGGCGCTATGGTAGCTTCTTCTGTAAACGTAAAGCTGGCCTGGACGATCAATGTTGGTGAGGCATCTGTAGTTGTACTGGATATCCTGGATTCCATTATCCCGGGTCTTTTATCCATCGTTCTGGTATTTGTGCTTATGAAACTGATTAAAAAGGGATACAAGCCGCTTACTCTGGTGTTTGGCATTCTGATCCTCTCTATTGTATTAGCATTTTTAGGAATTTTCTAAAGAAAGCTTGGAGGCCGCGTAATGAGTAGAAAAACATGGAAGTCAGAACGGATACTAACAGAAAACGGATTCGTAAACGGCTATATCACTATTTGCGATGATAAGATTGAAAAGATTACAACGGAATGGGACGGAGAATACGAAGATCTTGGAAAGGTGGATATTTTTCCTGGTATTATAGATGTTCACAATCATGGATTTGGTGGATGGTCCATGACAGATCCATGTACAGATGAAGATGTATTAGGATATGTAAAAGCACTTGCATCTATCGGTATTACCGGGATTCTTCCAACAGCAAAAGAAGATGCTTTTGAAGCAATTGTCCGTGTAATGGATCAGGTTTATGAGGGAGCAGTGATCTATGGTATTCACAGCGAAGGTCCTTTCTGGGCGCGGGGCGGTGAAAAAACAGTAGGTCTGACCTGGCCGGCACCGGATGTGGAAGAAACAGAACGTCTGATCCAAAAAACTCATGGAAAAATGAAAGTGATGGCGATTGCGCCAGAACTTCCGGGAGCATATGATGTCATTCGATGTCTCCATGAGCATCAGATTAAAGTAGCATGCTGCCATACAGCAGCGTATGCGGAAGATATTTATGAAGCCAAGAGAGTGGCCGGATTTGATATTGCGACCCATCTTGGCAATGGAATGAGGGGAATTCATCATAGAAATGTAGGTGCATTGGGTGCACTGCTGTTATTAGACAATATTTATTATGAAGTCATTACCGATCTAAACCATATATGTCCAGATATGTTAAGGATCATGTTTAAACTGCAGCCATACAGCAAGTTCTGTTTAATTTCGGATTCTAATTTTATCGCAGGGCTTCCAACGGGTACATATATCCGGTATGGACGTGAAAATTATGCAGATGAAAAAGGACTGATCTTAAATTCAGATGGCCGTATCTGTGGAAGCGGAAGCTGGGTACTGCGAAATATTAAACAGTTGGTAACAAAAGTTGGAGTTCCTGTGGAACAGGCATTTTACATGGCATCGATTAATCCGGCCCGGTATTTGGGAATTGATGGGGAGACAGGTTCCCTGCAGTCTGGAAAACGTGCCGATATGATCTTTGTAAATGATGATTTTGTTTGTGAACGTACTTTTGTAGGCGGTAAGGAAGTTTATAATAAAAACGTAGATACACCGGATAAAATATTCAACACAGAGGCGCTGAAGGCAAAGGTAAATTAGAAAAAGGAAGGATATGTTTTTATGATCAAATTATTTCGTATTGATGAACGTCTGATCCATGGTCAGATTGCGATTAAATGGTCCCGTCACACAGGTGTAGACAGCATAGTAGTAGCAAATGATCATGCAGCTGCCAATGTAATGATTCAGAAATCATTAAAAATGGCAGCACCTCCAGGAATCAAGACAGTTATTAAATCAATTGATGACGCAATCAAGACTTTAAATGATCCAAGATGTGAGCCATTAAAGGTACTTGTACTGGTAAACAGTCCGGAAGATGCACTTAAAATGGCAAAACAGGTAAAAGGCATTCCATTTATTAATGTAGGAAATTATGGCAGAGTGGCGCCGAAAAAAGAGGGAAAAGAAAGAAAACGCTTTGACAACAATCTGTATTGCGATACAGATGAAGAAGCAACATTCCGTGAACTGATGGCGACAGGGCTGGAATGCATTTGTCAGACTACCCCGGAAGAGATTGCAATTCCGTTAAAGAAACTGATTCAGTAAAGATGGGGGTGTATTGCAATGAAACTTATTATTCAGTCAGATGACCTTGGAATCACAGAAGCTGTCAGCTGTGGCATTGCCCGTGCAGCAAGAGAGGGAGCAATTACCTGTACAGGATTGTTTTCTAATATGCCTGCAGCACCATTTGCAGTAGAACTGATGAAGCCTTATCCGCAGATCTGCCTGGGGGAGGATATTAATCTGGTTGCAGGGCGCCCTTGTGCAGATCCAGAAAAAGTACCATCTCTGGTACAGAAAAATGGTTTATTTCTGACTTCTGGCATGCACTGGGCCATTGATCAGAAAGATGGTGATCAGAACCATGTTAAATATGAAGATTGTCTGACAGAAACAGAGGCACAGGTTCTAAGGTTTAAGGAATTGACAGGAAAGTTTCCGGAATATCTCCATGGACATTCCTACAGTACTCCGGCAACCTGGGCTGCAATGGAAGCAATAGGAAGAAAATACAGTATCCCCTTGGTGAAGGAGATGCACAAACGATTTGGAATCATAAGACCTTCTAGAAACTGGAATAAAAAGCCATTTCCACTGGAGGATCAGATCAAGGCAGATTTGACAGAATGTGTGATTGGAGATCAGGAATTTCTGAACAATCCGATTAGCTTTTTGGGAACGCACTGTGGTTACGTAGATCATGAACTTTTCCAGGTAAGTACTTATACTCTGATTCGTAATCAGGATCTGGCAGCTGTTACCAGTGAACGGTTTAAACAATGGATTCAGGAAAATAATATTGAACTGATCAGCTATCGGGATCTGAAAGGAATGTAATAGTATGACAAAATTTTTTCTGTCTTCTCATGGACATCTTGCAAGTGGTTTAGCAAGTTCTTTGGATATTCTGTTAGGAGGCCATGATAAAGTAACCGTATTTGATGCTTATGTGGATGAGAAATCTTTAAATGATGCATTGGATGCTTTTTTCCAGACTGTAGGGGAAGATGATCAGGTGATTCTTCTTTCAGATATGTATGGAGGAAGTGTCAACAGCACAATGTATACCTATCTGGAACACCCAAATACTACGCTGATAGCAGGTGTAAACCTGGCGTTGGTGATCGGTCTGACGATTTTGGAAGGCGATATCAGCCGTGAAATGCTGGAATCTGTGATTGAGCAGTCAAAAGATGCGATTCGGATCGTAAATCTGGAAGAAAGCGAAACAACACAAGAAGACGACCTGTTTTGAGGATCTGCAGATAGTAGATAAAATCAAATAACAGGTAAAATCCAAAGAATAATAACATGGATCATAAAATGGACTGTCAGTACTATGACGGTCCATTTTATGATCCGTTCTGCTTTTTTAATGTTCAAATTCTCGTTAAAATAGTGCTTTACATTCCCGGGATTTAGTGGGATAATAGCTGGGCGGTCGGCAGATACCGGGTAATAAGACAAAGATATTCTATAAGATACTCTAATAAACAAATGATTAAAATAACGGGCAATAGTTGCCGTTGTCTGAATTCTTTTATTTTCTATTTTTCCCTTTTCAAGAACTGATTTTTGTAGTAGTATAGTACTTGGCACTAGATATAGTGAGTGTGGTTAAAAAAACAACAATATTTTGTGCATGAGTGAGGGATAGTAATGAGTGTTGAAGTAAAGACGAATGTAATTAAAAGGAATGGCGAAGAGGTTCATTTTAATTCACAGAAGATCGTTAATGCAGTTCATAAGGCGAATGAAGAAGTAGACAGACTGCACCAGATGAATGACTATCAGATCAGAGCGATAGCAGATAATATAGCAAATAAGGTTCAGGAGTCAACTCATGCTGTAAATGTAGAAGACATTCAGGACATGGTGGAAACAGGCATCATGGCTATGAGAGGCTACGAGGTAGCACAGAAATATGTGCGCTATCGTTATAAGAGGGAACTGACACGTAAATCCAATACAACAGATAATGGAATTTTATCACTGCTTGATAATATCAACGAAGAGGTCAACCAGGAAAATTCCAATAAGAACCCGGTGATCAATTCTACCCAGCGTGATTACATGGCTGGAGAAGTAAGTAAGGATCTTTCCCGCCGTGTACTTCTTCCGGAGAAGATCGTAAGAGCACATGAAGAGGGAATTATCCATTTCCATGATACCGATTATTTTGCACAGAGAGAACATAACTGTGATCTGATCAATTTGGAGGACATGCTTCAGAATGGTACTGTGATCAGTGAGACACTGATCGAGAAGCCACACAGTTTTTTTACTGCCTGTAATGTGACCACCCAGATCGTTGCCCAGGTTGCCAGCAACCAGTATGGCGGACAGTCATTTACACTGGCTCATCTGGCTCCATTTGTAGATATCAGCAGAAAGAAGATCCGTAAAAATGTGATCGAAGAAAGAAAAGAATGCGGCGAACCTATGGATGAGGCGATCATTGATAAGGTAACAGAGCGCAGACTGAGAGAAGAGATCAAGAGCGGTATCCAGACTATTCAGTACCAGCTGATCACATTGATGACCTGCAATGGCCAGGCTCCATTTGTAACTGTATTTATGTACCTGGATGAGGTACCAGAGGGTCAGACCAGAAAAGACCTGTCTATGATCATTGAAGAGGTCCTGGTACAGCGTATGCAGGGTGTAAAGAATGAAAAAGGCGTATGGATCACACCGGCGTTCCCAAAACTGATCTATGTGCTGGATGAGGACAATATTTCCGAGGATGCTCCATACTGGTATCTGACAGAGCTGGCAGCAAAATGTACTGCAAAACGTATGGTACCGGATTATATTTCTGCAAAGATCATGAAGGAATTAAAGCAGGGAGATGTTTACCCATGTATGGGATGCCGTTCTTTCCTGACAGTAGAAGACTCTCAGAGAAATGCAGATGGCAGCCATAAATATTATGGCCGTTTCAATCAGGGCGTTGTTACCATTAACCTGGTAGATGTAGCATGTTCTTCTGAAGGCGATATGGACCGTTTCTGGGAGATCTTAGACGAGCGCCTGGAATTATGCCATGAAGCTCTCAGATGCCGTCATGAGCGCCTTTTAGGCACGATCTCTGATGTTGCACCGATCCTGTGGCAGAATGGTGCCCTGGCAAGACTGAAAAAGGGTGAGAAGATCGATAAGCTTCTGTTTAACGGATATTCTACTATTTCACTGGGCTATGCAGGACTCTATGAAATGTGCATGAGAATGCTTGGAAAGTCCCATACAGACCCGGAGGCACGTCCATTTGCATTAAAGGTAATGCAGCGTTTAAATGATAAGTGCAAAGAGTGGAAAGCGGCTGAGAACATCAGTTATTCCGTATATGGAACACCTATGGAGTCCACAACTTACAAGTTTGCAAAATGCCTGCAGAAGCGTTTTGGCATTATCCCGGGAGTAACGGATAAAAACTATATCACCAACAGCTACCATGTGCATGTATCAGAGAAGATCGATGCCTTCAGCAAGCTGAAATTTGAGTCTGATTTCCAGAAGCTGTCACCAGGCGGCGCTGTAAGCTATGTGGAAGTTCCGAATATGCAGAACAATATTCCGGCGGTACTGTCTGTTATGAAGTTTATTTATAACAATATCATGTACGCAGAGTTAAATACCAAGAGCGATTACTGCGAATGCTGTGGTTACGATGGTGAAATGGTCATCAAAGAGGAAGAGTCCGGAAAACTGATCTGGGAGTGCCCAAATTGTGGAAACAAGGATCAGAATAAGATGTTCGTAGCAAGAAGAACCTGCGGTTATATTGGAACACAGTTCTGGAACCAGGGAAGGACCCAGGAGATCCGGGACAGAGTATTACATCTGTAAAATCAATGAACTTAAAGAGAAGTCTCAGAGTAAATTCTGGGGCTTCTTTTTTCTTATTCAGGTAGTTTGTTATACTTATTGAGAATTTCGTCAAAAAAATATCAATAAGCACTATGCACAAAACATTTTCTCATGTATAATTGATTATACGTGAAATGCACAAAAGGAGGGGTACAATGTTAGATACATCTTATTATGAGAAGACAGACCAGATCATTGCACAGTATAGCTGTGAAGAAAAATCCCTGATCCCTATTATCCAGGGGATCCAGGAGGAATATCGTTATCTGCCGCCGGAGCTTCTGACCTATGTTGCGGGGAAACTGGGGATCTCAGAAGCAAAGGCTTACAGTGTAGCAAGCTTTTACGAGAATTTCTCTTTTGAGGCAAAGGGAAAATATGTGATCAAAGTCTGTGACGGAACAGCCTGTCATGTGC
>ENA-ORRW01002037-ORRW01002037.1-human-gut-metagenome-genome-assembly--contig:-NODE-2037-length-17664-cov-4.838321_pt1 | contig 17664 bp, 13 predicted proteins | sample MGYA00242183_ERZ509150 | MGnify/ENA primary metagenome ERZ509150 (study PRJEB26280, sample SAMEA2338639) | human gut metagenome | biome: human gut; feature: human-associated habitat; material: faeces... | reverse complement strand
GTTTCCCGCAGGCATCCTTTGACTTAGGCTGTCAAGGGGAACTGACACAGTAGCCACAGTTTTCAGCATTTCAGAATTCAAGGTTTCTTATCTGGGCGCACCTTTACCACCCTTCCTTTTTTCTTATTCGTAATGAATCACGGCCTCGACTCTGCAATCGGGCAAGGCCTTTCTGCCGTTCAGAAAATCCAGTTCTATCAAAAATGCGGAGGCAACGACCTCTGCGCCCATTTCCTCCACCATCTCCATAATCGCCTTTGCTGTGCCGCCTGTTGCCATCAGGTCATCTACAATGACAACCTTCTGTCCGGGCTTGATGGCATCCTTATGAATTTCGATTATTGCCTTGCCGTATTCCAGCTCATATTCCTTGCTGATGGTTTCCGCAGGCAACTTGCCCGCCTTTCTCACAGGCACAAAGCCCTTCCCCATATTATATGCCACAGGCATCCCGAAGATAAACCCTCTGGATTCGGGGCTCAGCACCAAATCAAAGGAAACATCCGCAAGGCTTGCCGTTATGGCATCCACAGCGTCCTTCAGCCCCTCTGCATCCTTCAGCAGTGTTGTAATATCGCGGAAGATCACACCCTTCTGAGGGTAATCCTCAATTGATCTGATCTTGTCCTTTAAATCCATCCCATATCCTCCTCATTTTGCAAATCGAAAATCCTTTAGTATCAACTGTACATTGCTTCTGCCGCGATAGCTGTTGATTTCAATGCTATACACAATATCCAGCAGCTGCGGCAAAAGCCCACTGTTTATTATTTTATCACAATCCTCTGCCGGATACAACGCTTTCAGCATTTCTCTGAGCGGTTCATAGCCATCAAAGGAGATTGCCGAAAGGCGAATCCCATTTTTCGGCTCGGAAAGCGTCAGCCGAAGGATATCTTTATTCTTCCCTATCAAATCCACACGGTCAGCATGAATCCCCTTAGAGGCAAATAACGGTGCAGGGTTGCCCTTGCCGAAGGGCGCAAGTGTCTGCAATTCCTTTGCCAGTCCTAAGTCAATCTCCGCAAAGGAAAGTGCATCCTCCAGCCGCAGAATCGGAATCATCTGCTCCTCCGTCAGGGTACAGCCTTCATTGAGCCGTCTGCGCAGAACGGGGATGTTTTCTACAGGCAAAGAAAGTCCTGCCGCCATGGCATGTCCGCCAAAGCGCGTAAATAAATCCCGATTGGCAAACAATGCCTCAAACAGATGATAGCCCTCAATGCTCCTGCCTGAGCCCTTTGCTCCGTCCTCGCTGTCCGTAATCAGGATGGTCGGGCGGTAATATTTATCCTTGATTCTGCCTGCAACAATCCCTGCAATGCTTTCGTGAATCTCCGCATCATACAGCACAAGCACCCTATCCTGCAAAGCGCCGCCTTCCTGCAGGGCGATATCCGCACGCTCCGCCGCTTCCTCTGTCAGCTGCTTGCGTTCCGCATTCAGCATCACCAGATGCCTTGCCTTCTCTCTCGCTTCCTTCTCATCCTGCGTGCAGAAAAGCTCCACCGCAAGCCTGCCGCTTTCCAACCGTCCTGTCGCATTGATACAGGGTCCAATGATAAAGCCGATATGATATTCCGAAATGACCTTATCCGAAAGCCCCGCCTCCTCAATCAGCACGCGCAGCCCAATATTTTCCGTTTTGCGGATTTCCGCAAGCCCCATCTGCACAAGCGCACGGTTCTCCCCCAGTAAATCCACAATATCACAGACGGTCGCAATGCCTGCAAAGGTCAAAAGCTGTCGTTCCAGCCCCTCATCCGTAATTTCAAATATCTGCAAAAGGTGATGCGCAAAGTAATAGGAAAGTCCTCCGGCGCACATCTGCTTAAAGGGATAGGGGCAGGCTCGCTGCTTCGGGTCAATGATGGCATCCGCCGCAGGCAGAATATCCCTGCGCTCCTCTCCCTCGCCCCGAAAGCCGGGCTCATGGTGGTCAAGCACTACAACCGTCATGCCCTTTTCCTTCGCAAGCGCAATTTCCTGCAGTGCCGCAATGCCGTTATCACAGGTGAAAAGCACTTCTATGCCTTCTGCCGCAAGCTGCTCCACCGCCCTCAGGTTCAGCCCATAGCCCTCCTTCTGCCGATGCGGCAGATAAAAAACAGCATTGCCGCCACATCGCAGAATCGTCTGATATAAAATAGAGGTGCTCATCACCCCGTCCACATCATAATCTCCATACACGGCAATTCTCTTTCCTGCGCGAATCGCTTCCGCAAGCAGAGAGACTGCCTGCGAAAAATCTTTCATTTCCAGCGGATTTCCTAATGCCGCCGTACCGCCGTAGAGAAAGCTCCTTGCCGCCTGTCTGGAAGATAGCTCCCGATTGGCAAGCACTGCCGCTGTTGCCCGGCGGATACCCAAGTCCCGCGCCATTGCCGCCGTATCTATTTTCGTTCGTTTTAAAAGCCAGCGTTTCATGCCGCCACTCCTTTCATACCTCTCCATCATACCATAGCAGGGCAAAAGAAAAAAGCGTTGTTTCGGATAAACCAAAGAACAACGCTTTCTTTTCCTCTTGCAAGTCAAAATCCTGATTTCGACTGATTGTTATACGTCTTTTTCCGCCTTGGGCAGCAATGTGTACCAGATGGAGCCGGAAATACAAATGGAAGAATATGCACCGGCAATGATACCAACCATCATAGGCAGTGCGAATTCCTGAATGGAAGGCACACCAAGGAAATAAATGGCACCAATGGTAAACAATGTTGTCAGGGATGTATTGATAGAACGCGCCAATGTCTGGCTAATGCTCTTATTGATGCGTTCTGCAGTCTGGTTTCTCTTGAATGCCCCTTTATTTTCACGAATACGGTCGAAAATAACAATGGTCGAGTTTACGGAATACCCCAGAATCGTCAGGAGTACCGCAATAAAAGCATTATTTACGGGAATACGGAAAATCGCATACGCCGCCAGAACCACCAGTACGTCATGGATCAGCGCCAGAATGGCACTGCCGCCTGCGCGCACATCCTTAAACCGAATAGAAATATAAATCAGCATCGCTACTGCCGCAATCAGCGTTGCCTTGATGGCTGCACGCTGCATTTCACCGCTGACCGTACCGCTGATATCATTCGCTTCCGTCAGTGTCGCTTTGGAATATTCCTTCTGGATTGCTTCCACCAGAGCCGTACGCGTGGGGCTGTCGATGGACTGCAATTTGATTTCTACGTTATTTGTACCCAGAACCTCCTGAATCTGCGGACTGGATTGATCGGTTACGTCCTTGATAATGGAAATCAGCTTATCATTATCATATTTACCGTTCATATTCAGTTCCATAGAGGTACCGCCTGTAAATTCAACGTCCCAGTTGAGTGCGCCCTTGCCTGCCTGTGCATTGGCAATCATAAAGCCAAAACCAATAATAATGACCAGCAGGGAAAGGATAAAGAATTTTTTTCTGTTTTGAATAATCTGCATTTTCCCCACCTCCTTATTTCATTCTCAAGCCGTAATATTTGGGATTCTGCACACCGGCATACATCAGACCGTTCACAATCACACGGGTAATAAAAAGCGCAGTGAACATGGAAATCACAATACCGATCATCAGTGTAGTTGCAAAGCCCTTCACAGTACCGCTGCCTAAGAAGAACAGAACCGCCGCCGCAATCAGCGTGGTTACGTTACCATCCAGAATGGCAGGAGTTGCTCTCTTGAAGCCTGCCTTCAGCGCATTGCGCAGACTCTTGCCCAGAACCAGTTCTTCCTTCACACGTTCAAAAATAACGATATTCGCATCTACCGCCATACCTACTGAAAGCACGATACCTGCGATACCGGGCAATGTCAGCGTCACATGGAACAGACTCAGCGCCACCAGCTCCAAGCCAATATAAATCACCAGTGCCCAGTCTGCCGCAAAGCCCAGCAGCTTATAGGCAAACAGCATATAAATCAGTACCAATACGATACCGATAATACCAGCCTTAATACCTGTGGAAAGCGCATCCGCACCCAGACGCGCACCTACGTTTTTCATCTGAATTACATTCAGGTTAAACGGCAGAGAGCCTGCACGAATGAGGGACGCAAGCTGCTCTGCTCCCTCCGCGGTAAAGCTGCCAGTAATCATTGCCTGTCCGTTTGTGATTGCTGTCTGAACGGTTGGCGCACTGATTACCTCATTATCCATAATAATATAAATCTGCTTACCAATATTGTTCGAGGTTGCCTCTGCAAATCTCTCCGTCCCCTCTTTGCTGAACTCCAGTGCAACATAGGGCTGAGAAGCGCCGTTTTTGCTTGTGGAACCAACCTGCTTGGTTGCATCCTTTACCATATCACCTGTCAGCAGCACATTGCCGTCCTCATCTGCAAAGGAAAGCTGTGCGGTCTGTCCGATTTCCTGAATAGCTTCCTCCGCATCCTCCACACCGGGAATCTGCACGCGGATACGCTTGTCCCCCTCACGGGCAACCTCAGCCTCTGTCCAGCCCTTCCAGTCCAATCTGCCCTGCAAAAGGGAAATTGCTGCCTTCATTTCATCGTCTGTTACAGATTTCTGGTCTGCTTCGTAGACGATATCTACACCGCCACTCAAATCAAGACCCTGCTCAATGCGATGAACACTCAATGCCTTTTTGGAACCAATCCCCTTATAGGAGATTGCACTCAGCGCAACTGCCACAATGAGTGTCAGCAAAAGCATCATTCTGCCTTTCATCTTCATCTTTTTCCTCCATCCTTTCATGCTGTTTTCTTACGCAAAAAAGGGATGAATCTTTCCTTGTTCTCTGTCGGCGGAAGGATCCATGCCCCTTTATTCCGTTTATCACAAAATTTATTTTAGCATAAAATAATGGATTTGCAAGTTTATTTTCTAATTCTGTTGCATTACCTGCGGTTTACCCCCAGAATTCCGCCGATGCCTCCTGCCGCAAGTGCCACTGCAAGCGTCATCAGCCCCGAAGCATGCAAAACGAAGGAATCCGCCGCAAGGCTTGTAATAGCATAAAGCAGCACAGTGTAAACAAGCCCTGCCAGAGCCCCCCATAGCAGCCCCCGTTTCCTTTTGCACGCCGCCCAGTCATAGCCTGCCGCCACCGCAGAAAGCGCCGTACAGATGAGAGAAACCAAAGGCAAACTTTCCTCCGAAGCAGCGGTATAGGTCAGTATCATTCCAAAGCCGATAAATATAATACAGGTGATGGCAAAGGCAATGCCCATGCCGCGCAGAAGGCAAAGCGCCGTGCCGCCCGTCTGCCTTTCGCGGTTTCGGCGGCTATAGTTCTCCTTTTTTTCTCTTTTTTCCTTCTTTCCTTTTTCCTTCCCCAAAAAATCACATCCTATCCAAACAGACCTCTCTGGTTTTATTTTATGGGTCTTTTGGAAAAAGTATGCTATACTGATAAAATAGAAAGGAGGCGTTGCTATGCAAGATTCCTCTATTATAGATTTACACTGCCATTCCACCGCATCGGACGGCACCTATGCCCCCAAAGAGGTTGCAGCGCTGGCGCAGAAAATCGGTCTTTCCGCCATCGCCCTGACCGACCATGATACCATTGACGGTCTGGCGGAATTTCAAGCCGCAGGAAACGCCCTCGGCATCGAAGCCATCGCAGGCATTGAATTTGCCGCGCTCTGGGAGCATTTCCACCGTCCCGAAATCCATATTGTCGGCTTAGGCTTTGACCCGGCGCATCCCGTTCTCAAGGGCCGCATGGAAACCATCCGAAGCAGCCGTGATATCCGTAACCGAAGAATGTGCGAAAGGCTTTCCTCCATCGGTCTGCATCTGACTTTGGACGAGGTGGCGGCAAACGCAGGCGGTGAAATCATCACGCGGGCACATTTTGCGAATATTCTGCTCGAAAAGGGCTATGTCAAAAAGAAGGCGGACGCTTTTACCCGTTATATCTCCCCCGGTCTGCCGGGCTATGTGGAGCGAGAATTTCTCTCCCCTGCCCTCTGCATCGAAACCATCAAGGCGGCAGGCGGCGCGGCGGTTCTGGCGCATCCTACACTTTATGAGCTGGATGTAGCGCAGCTGGAAATCCTTTGCAGGGAGCTGATTCCCTATGGTCTGGACGGCATCGAGTGCCAATATTCCACCTATACTCCCGAACAGACAAAGGAAATCACCGCCCTTGCCAAGCGGCTGGGTCTGCTCCCCTCCGGCGGCAGTGATTTTCACGGAAAAAATAAACCCGATATCTATCTCGGCAGCGGGAAAAATAACCTCGCCATTCCCTATGCCTTCTGGGAAAATCTGAAAAAAAGAACACGCCGATAACGCAAAAAGAGGACGATTTTCATCGTCCTCCCAGACTGTAGACAAAGTAATTTTGAGGCAGCGGAAGGGTTTGGGAAACAAATCCGTTTCCCAAATGGAATCCGCAGTCGGAATTCACTTCCGACGAGGAAAACAGCGAGTTTCAAGGCTTTTAAGCTGATGGAACTCGTCTGTTTATTCCTCTGTCTTAGCAAGTCGAAATCCCGATTTCGACTTAGGGTGTCGGCTTATTTCATAATTTCAACCATCTTTTCGTCCTCCTGAGGAGTGTAGGTTACGGTATAGCCAAGCTGTTCAAAGGCTCTTACGCCAACGAATGCTTTGCCGTCCTGCAAAAGTACATTCATATTCACGCGTTTGCCGTTCTGCATCACATAAGAGGTCTTTGTGGTCTTTTCCCAACCGACATCCTCACCCAGCATATCGCAGATATCACGCAAGGGCAGGTATGCTCTGCCGTTTTTCACAACCAGATCGGTATAATCATAATTGCCGCCGAATACCGCACTGCCTTCTTTTCTGTTTGCCTCCAGGCTCGCTTCGTTATCGCCGCCCCAGCCCCATGTCACGGTTACGCCGACAACAGGGTTATATTTATTTTCCAGACGCGCCATCTGATTCTGCAGCTCCTCCAATGTCATGCCGCCCTTCGGAATCGTTACGGTTTCGTTGGAGCTCATCATGGTAGAATCTGTAGTAATCTTCGCAACTCTTTTGCCGTTATGGGTTACATCATACACCTCTGTAGAACGGAAGCCTTCTGCCAGCTGTTTTACCTCTGCGTTATATTTGAAGCTGTCCAGAACCATGGAAATGCTGGGTTCTTTCACAATTTCCTTTAACATTGCACTCAGGTCGCTCGCGCCATCTACGAAGTCCTGCTCCGATGCCTTCAGCTCTGCAAAGCCTTCCTTTATCTGTGCCTTATCCTCTGCACTTACATTCATGCTGTCCATTACAGTCATCATGTAGGCTTCGGTTGCATTCAGTACCTGCTCAGGGTTCTTGCCGATGAAATCAAGCATATTGATCATCAGCTGTGCCACCTGCTGTCCATCTGCCTGAATCGCATAGCCGCCGCTGATTTTCTTTACCATGCCCGTTTCAAAGCCCTTGAATACATCCTCATAGAAGGTAAATACGGCATCCTGTAGACCGCTCATGCTTACACCTTCCATGTCAACCCCTGTCATATCCTCGGCAGAGATAAGTGTAATATATTTCTGCTGTCCCAGTGCTGCCTTGAAATCTCTTGCAAAGGCCTCTGTGAAAAGATAGCTGTCATTCTTTTCTTCCACAGCCCCTGCAAGCTGATATGCACCCAGAAGGGTATCTGTTGTCACAACAACGCCATCCGTCAGGCTGTAATACACCGTACCTAAATCGTACTTCTTGCCTTCGTAATTCACATCAAAGGACATATCGTATTTCATTGTATCCATATCCAGATTCATGTCATAATCCATCTGCATGGTCTTTCTGCCGTCAGGGAATTCCCCAACTGTCGCGACCATATCCGCATCTGTTGCTTTTGCAACATCTGTCATGAACAGCTCCAGTGCATCAAAGTTGATATCCGCCTGCATCGTTCCCTTTACCTCACAGGTCTTCATGGTATCCATTGCATTTGCTGCCATCTTCAGATAGCCCAACTCATCCGTCGAACAGCCCGAAAATGCTCCCACACACATAACACCACAAAGCAGTGCCGCCAGTTTCTTTTTCATAAGTAAACGCCTCCTTTTTCAACCTTTTTTGGTTATCTTGCAGATTTAACCTATGAATATTATAGCAAAGACTTCCCTTCCAAACAATAGAAACAAAGGAAATTTAAGCTTTTCTTATGAATTTCATGCAAAAAAAGAAGCGTCCTTCTGTTTCCGAGACACCTCTTTTCGCCTTCTTTTCTTTTGTTTTGCTTCTTTATTATTTTGCTTCCTTTTCTGCGGAAAACAGCCGGAATTTATCGGTGAAAATCGTTCCTTCCCCTGCCTTGCTTTCCACCAGAACCTCTCCATCATGACAATCGATAATCCAGCGCGCAATGGCAAGCCCTAAGCCCGTACCGGAAACCTCCTTATTTCTGGATTTATCCGCACGATAAAAACGGTCGAAAATCTTACGCAGATCCTCCTCCGCAATGCCTGCGCCGTGGTCTTCCACAGAAACATAGCCGAAGCTTGCATCCTTCCAGACCCGCACCGCAATCTCACTGCCGTTCGGGGAATATTTCAAGGCATTCTCGCCATGAATCCACAGCAGCTGCTTGATTAAATCATATTCCGCAAAAATTTCCACCTCATCCTCCGCTGTAAAGGTGATGCTTCTGCCCTCCTGCAGCAAATCCATTTCACGCACCAGCTCTGCCGCAATCTCGTTCAGAGAAACCCTCGCTTTCTGCGCATGCAGCTTATTTTGGTCGCCCTTCGCCAGAAAGAGCAGCTGACGGATAAGCGCACTCATGTGGTCGGTTTCCGTCAGGATAGAATCGATGGATTCCTGCAAAACCTCAGGATCGCTCTTGCCCCAGCGGTTAATCAGATTCGCATAGCCCTGAATGACGGCAATGGGTGTCCGCAGCTCATGGGACGCATCAGAAATAAACTGACTCTGCCGCTGAAACGCCCCATCTAATCGGTCAATCATGGAGTTAAACGTAATCGTCAGCTCCTTCATTTCATCCTCAGGGCCTTCCGTGGAAATCCGCTGACTCAAGTCCTCGATGGAAATCCGCTCTGCCGCCGAGCGAATCGCTTCAACGGGGCGCAGAATACGGTCACTGATGTATTTCCCAATCAGAAATGCACAGCAAATCCCAAGAATATCCACAATCAGCATTTTTGCAAGAAAATTCCGTATCATATAGGCGTTATTCCCCATCATTTTGAACACCTGAATTCGATAAGCATCCGTATCCGTTTCAAAATGGTTCGTTAGCAGCATAAACTGCTGGTCTGTGCTGTTTTCCAGAATATATTCCACATTGCCGCTTTTGTTTTCTCTCCGCCCGTTAATCTGGTAGCCCTCTCTGTATAGCTCATTCTCTCCAATCACAGGCGGCTTGCCCGCACCGTTCTGCGGCTTTTGCTTGCTCGGAGGCTCCCCTTCGGGACGAAACAGAAACGGCGGCATCTCTCCCTCAAAATTGTTGTAGGTTTCATTTGCTTCGCTGCTGTAAATACTGACCTTGACATATTTATCCTCCAGCAGCTCTCTCAGGCTTTTATCGCTCAGCTCCGTATTTGTCTGCAAAAATTCCTGTACCTGCGTCATGGTCTCCTGCAATTCTCTACGCATTTCGCTCTGCTGCAAGCCGGAGATGTTCAGCATCACAAAGCCACTGATAAACAGCAGGGACAACGAAAAAATCCCCCCGTAAAGCAGCGTGATTCGCTTGGCAATCGCCATGTGCTGAATTCCCTTCAGCCACTCCTTATTCTTCCTTGACATAATATCCTACCCCTCGAATGGTCAGAATGTATTTTTTTCCAAAGGCTTCATCAATCTTCGCACGCAGATAACGGATATACACATCCACCACATTTGTTTCGCCAATGTAGCTATAGCCCCAGACCTCATTCAAAATCTGTTCTCTCGTTAAAACAATATTCTTATTCTGTACCAGATAGGTCAGAAGCTCATATTCCTTCTTTGTTAAATCAACCACCTTGCCATCGACCGTTACCATTCGCTTTTCCGTATCAATCTCCAGATTCTGCACCTGCAAAGTTGTCTTTTTCGCAGTATTGCTTCCCTCGCTGTGCTTGAATGCCACACGCATTCTTGCGAGCAGCTCCTCAATCGCGAAGGGCTTTGTCAGGTAGTCGTCCGCACCGCTGTCCAGTCCGGCAACCTTATCCATCACCTCATCCTTTGCCGTCAGCATAATGATTGGTACCTGCGAAAATTTCCGTACCCTGCGGCAGATTTCAATACCGGTCAGCCCCGGCAGCATCAGGTCAAGCAAAACCATGTCGAATTCCTGATTCGTGATCATCTCCATCCCCACTCTGCCATCATGGCAGGTCGTTACATCGTAGCCCTCATATTTCAATTCCAGCTCTACAAAACGAGCCAGCTTTACCTCATCTTCAATCAGAAGGATTTTTTTTCGTTCCATTTTCCCACTTCCTTCAATCATATTTTTATCAGTATACCAATTCTTTTTTTGTTTGTCTTGTTTTTATTCCTTTTAGTATGCTTTTTTTGTCTTAAAGGCAGTTTCAAAATAGATTAAAATGTCATTAAAACATAGAAATTACAGGTGAATCTTTGGAATCTTTCCCCTCTGCAGTTGCAGAGAAAAAGCTTTTTCGCTATAATATTATCCGAACCATAAAAAAAGAATCTAGGAGGTATTTAAAATATGAAAAAGAAGCTAGCTCTGCTTTTGGCAGCCCTTTTGCTCTTTGGCTCCGCCGCCTGCGGCAAAACCGAAACTGCCGATGATCCCCAACAAGAAATTCAGACAGAATTTAACCTGCCGAAATGCGGTCTTTCCTACACTATCCCCGATGCATGGGTAGAAATGGAAAATACAAACCTCATCCCCGCGTCCTATGTCAAGGTGAACGGCGATATCTATGCAAAAATTCAGTATAACTATGCGCCTGATGAAAATATGGAGCCGCTGAATGATGCCGAATCCACCATTGCTGTGGAAGAACTGATGACCCCTATCGTGGAAATGCTCGTTGTGCGAACAGAAAATCTGGAAACAGATGAAGTAAAAGAGGAAATGGACTTTTTCAAGAGTGTGGAAAAAATCGGCGTAAAGGGTGATTTCCAATTCTTCTTCCTGACCGATTATGCCGACGGCATCGACCACTTCTCCGCAGAAGCACAGGCAACCTTCCGCGAATTGGAAAGCTATCTGCCGGAATTGCGCGAAAGTATTGAAATTTCCCTGCCGGATGAGGAAGCGGTGCTGGATGAAGCAGAGGAAAACAGCAAATATCTCAACTTCATTTCCAATACCCTTGATGGCGACCCTGTCACCTCCGCTGTTTTCTATGATTACGATATGACAGTGGTAAACTTCTGGGCAAGCTACTGCGAGGAGGACAACATCAATGAACTGGATACCCTGCAAAGCTTCTACAAGGATTTGCAGAAAAAGCATCCAAACGTAAACTTCGTGCAGGTTGTCATTGACACTCCCGGGCAGAAGGCAGAAAAAATCGCAACCGATGCGTATAAAAAAGCAGGCGTTACCTTCGCAGGCATCATGCCGGACCAAAGCCTTGCCACTTGGATTACGGATAATCTGGAGGGCCTGCCGACCACCATCTTTGTAGACAGCAAGGGCAAGCCCGCCGATTTCAAAATCAAAGGGATACAGGATGCTTCCTATTATATGGAAACAACGGAAACCATGCTGAAAAAAATGAAAACCAATAAATAAAAATTGCATATTCTTCTGAGCTGCCCCCTACCTGCTAAATCGTATCGCATACTGTCTGACAGGTGAGGGGCAGTTCCTGTTTCGTTGCCTCAGCTCCTTTTAATTTTCTTTTTTTGCCAATTTCAGCGAGAAAACAAAGGTTGCGCCCCTTCCCTTCTCGCTTTTTACCGTAATCGTCTCGCCATGCGCCTGCAAAAATTCTCTCACAATCGCCAGACCGATCCCGCTGCCCGTCTTGTCCATATTTCGGGTCATATCCGTTTTAAAGAAACGGTCAAAGACATATTTCTGGTCTTCCTCACTGATGCCCGGACCCTGATCCTTTACAGAAACCAGAACCTTTTTCTTATCCAGTGTCGTTTCCACCTCGATGATACCATTTTGTGGTGAAAATTTCGCCGCATTGCCCAACAGGTTCTGTAGCACACGGGAAATTTTGTCTCTGTCCCCATGTACCATGGTCTGTTCCGCTTCATAAATGCCATGAATCTGTACGTTCTTTTCTTCTAGCTGCGGTTCCAGCATTTCAATATTCCAACGAATCAACTCATTCAATTCAAAATCCGATTCATCCAGCAAAATCGCACTGCTCTGTGCGCGGCTCAGCTCCACAATACTCTGTGTCATACGAGAAAGCCGTTCCGTTTCCTCCAGAACGATTTTCAGATAATGCTCCCGTTTTTCAGGCGGAATCGTTCCGTCAAGCATTGCCGTCAGAAAGCCCTGCATACTGGTCAATGGCGAACGCAGGTCATGCGAAATATTTGCAATAAAATCCTTTTGCACCTTCTCATGCGTTTGCAGGCTTTCCGCCATGTGGTTAAAGCTTTGCGCCAGCTCACCCAGTTCATCCGAGCTTGTCACATCCACGCGCTCCTCAAAATTCCCATTTGCAATAACCTTTGCCGCACGGTTCATCCGCATCAGCGGCAACGCAACATATTTCGCCGTCACATAGCTGACAATCAGCCCCAGAAACGAAACAAAAAATAGGCTGATTACGCTAATCTGGTACATTTCCTTCAAGGATTCCTCAATCTCCGGCAGAGAACGGCACATCAGAATTCCTGCCAGATGTCCCTCCGAAAACGGATACCCGACCACCAGCATGGGCGTATCGGAAACCTGTCCGCTTTTTGTCTGTACCGAAACGATTTCGCCATTCTGCACACGCTCAATCAATGTCTGGCTAATTCTGTTATCCTCCAGAAATTCATCATTAAACCCCGGAGAGGCAAGCGCAACCTCACCGTTCTCATTGATAACCAAAACCCCTGAGCCCATGTAGCTTTCCAGAATCTGCAGCTCATAGCTTAGCTCGCTCAGATTGCCTGTCCGGTATCCCTTCTTGTAGGCCTGTGCGATTTTTTCTCCCTGCTGAATCAATTCCTCCCGTTTCTCTGCCATATAATGTTTGGTATAAAATATTGTCAATGCGCCGCAAACCACCGCAACAAATATCGCAATGGTTGCCATATACAGCATCATCTGCTTGCGCACAATGGAATCGTTTTTCATCTTCATTCCTCCAAAAAAGAAAAAAAGCATTACAAATCATTAAAATAATGATATACTGTTCTTATGTACCTGTTTTGCTCAAAAAACAAGAAATTTTAGAAAGGAGAACGGCATTTTTGCCTGATTATTACCCTATGGAAAATAATACACAAAACAGCCCTCAGCCTACACCGCCCAGAAGAAAGCAAATGGCACCCAGAGATATGCTTCTCATTGCTCTGGCTGTTCTCGTACTTGTTCGTGTGGATTGGCGGCACATGAATAGCTTTCATTATCTCATCCTTTTCCTGTTGGTTCTTTGCTTTATGCTGCGCTGGTCAAACATGCGTAAGGACGCAAGACGACAGGAGCTGCTCAAGAAAAAAGCAGAATACGAGGCAGCGCAGCAGCAGGCCGCAGAGGATACGCCTGCGGAAGCGGTTCCCGCAGAGGATATGACCGTTGACGGCGCACCTGTTCCTGCCGAAGCGCCTGCCGAAGCAGCTGAAAAAGAATCCGACATATAAAAAGGGGTATTCCCCCTTTTTATTTTTGTCCGAATTTATAGCCGACACTCCAGACTGTCCGAATGCCCCATTCATCCTCGCTGTTCAGCTTTTCACGGATGCGCTTTACATGGACATCCACCGTTCTGGTGTCCCCCACATATTCATAGCCCCAGATGCGGTCAAGCAGCTGCTCTCTTGTGAATACCCGATTGGGATGCTGTGCCAGAAAGCTGAGCAGTTCAAATTCCTTCGGGGGAAAATCCAGACTTTTCCCATGATACAGGACGGAATAATTCGACAAATTGATTTCCAATTCCCCGAATTTCAGAATATTTTTATCCTCCTCCTGCTTTGGCTCATATCTGCGCAGCACCGCCTTCACGCGCGCCACCAGCTCCTTTGGTTCAAAGGGCTTTACGATATAATCATCTGCGCCCAACTCCAGCCCAAGCACCTTATCAAAGGTTTCGCCCTTCGCCGTCAGCATGATAATCGGCACACGGCTTGTCTTTCGCACCTCTGTGCAGACCTGATAGCCGTCCATTCCGGGGAGCATCAAATCCAGCAGGATTAAATCAGGCTGAAAGCCTTCCACTGCCGCGGCAGCTTCCTTTCCATCATAAATCTCCTGCGTTTCATAGCCCTCCTTCATCATATAAAGAGAGATTAGCTCCGCAATATGCTTATCGTCATCCACAACCAAAATCTTCTGTTTTTCCATCTTCTTCACCTCTGTTCAGAAATCCGCCTTTTATTTTAATTCCACCACCGTAACACCGGCTTCGCCTTCGCCGAAGGTACCGGGTCTGTAGCTTTTTACATGAGAATTCATTTTCAAATAATTCTGCACCCCTGCGCGCAGTGCGCCTGTGCCCTTCCCATGGATAATCACAACCTGCTTCAGTCCGGATAAATACGCATCATCAATATATTTATCAATATTGGCAATCGCCTCATCCACAAGCTGTCCACGGCAGTCAATCTCCGCCGAAATAAACTGGCTCTTGGAGAATTTTGCCTTTGTCGGCTGCTGTCTTTTCTGTTTTTCCTTCGGTCTGGGGGTATCGTCCAGCATCAGTTCCGCCATCGGCACCTTCATTTTCATAATCCCCATCTGCACCATAACCTCTTTATTCTTATCGGGCGCAGTCAGCACCTCGCCGTTTTGGTCAAAGGAAATCACATACACTCTGTCGCCCGGCTTCAGATTTTCGGGTGCCTTATGGTTCGGCTTTACTTTTTTCGATTTCAGGAAATCCTGCTGCATCGAGGAAAGCTTTTCATTCAGCTTTTGTCTCTGCTCCAGTGCCTTCGTGCGGTTATTCTCCGCCTTCGCCTGCTTATTCATCTCCTTGATGATACGGTCAGCTTCCTCCTTCGCCTGCACATAAAGCTGCTTTGCGTCCTCTCTCGCCTTGGCAAGAATTTTTTCCTTCTGCTCTCTCGTCTTTTCCTTCTGCCGTTCCACCTCTTTTTTCAGCTCCTCCGCCTCTCTGCGGTATTCCTCTGCGCGCTCCTGTTCAAATTTGACGGATTTCTTGCTGATTTCCAAATCGGTAATCACATCCTCAAATCTTGCCTCATCCCGACTGATAAATTCCTTCGCCGCAGAAAGAATATACTCCTGCAAGCCCAGTCTCTTGGAAATCGCAAACGCATTACTTTTTCCGGGAATCCCAATCAGCAGCCGATAGGTCGGGCGGAGCGTTTCCACATCAAATTCGCAGCAGGCATTTTCCACGCCCTCTGTCGTCAGCGCAAATACCTTCAATTCGCTGTAATGCGTGGTCACTGCGGTACGGATTTTTCTGTCCAGAAGGGCTTGTATGATGGCAACCGCCAAGGCTGCGCCCTCCGTCGGGTCTGTCCCCGCGCCAAGCTCATCGAACAGCACCAGAGAGTCATCCGTCACCTCGTCCATAATTTTCACAATATTCGTCATGTGTGCCGAAAAGGTACTCAGGCTCTGCTCAATGCTCTGCTCGTCCCCGATGCTCGCGAACACATTATCAAACACCGCCAGCTGCGAATTATCAAATGCAGGAATATGCAATCCTGCCTGCCCCATCAGTGTAAATAGCCCCAGGGTTTTCAGGGCAACCGTTTTCCCGCCCGTATTCGGGCCTGTAATCATCAGCGTAGTAAAATCCTTTCCCAGATAAATATCCGTCGGCACAACCTTTTTCGGGTCAAGCAGAGGATGTCTGCCCTTGTGGATATTGATGTAGCCCTTTGTATTAAACAGGGGCTGTGTCCCGTCCATGGCAAGGGAAAGATTTGCCTTTGCAAAAATAAAATCAAGCTGTGTCAGCAGTTCCAGATTCCCCTCAATCGCAAACGCATTTGCCGTCACCATATCCGAAAGGGCAATCAGAATCTTTTCGATTTCTTCCTTTTCCTTCGCCTGCAGCTCCTTGATTTTATTGTTCAGCTGAATCACACTCAAGGGCTCCATAAACAGCGTAGAGCCTGTGTTGGATTGATCGTGAATCATGCCGGGGAAGGAGCTTCTGTATTCCGCCTTAACGGGGACACAGTATCTGTCATTACGAATGGTAATCACAAAATCCTGCAGCATATTGCGGTATGCCGAGGAATTGATAACCCCATTCAGATGATCCTTCACTCTTTCATTGGAGGCCTTGATTTCACGGCGAATATTCCGAAGTCCTGCGCTGGCATCATCCGCAACCTCCGTTTCCGAAAGGATACAGCGGCTGATTTCATTTTCCAGCTTATCCAGAGGGGTGATCAAATCAAAATATTCATCCAGACGGGCATAGACCTCGTCCTTGTTTTCTTTTCTGGCATAATTTTTTACCTTGCGGCAGACATACGCAAATTCCCCCACCGACATCAGCTCCGCGATGGAAAGAATCCCTGCCATAGAGGCCCGCTTGAGCTGCGGACGGATTTCCCGAAAGCCGCCGAAGGAAGGTGTCCCCTTTTTCAGTACCATGGTGGTCGCTTCCGTTGTTTCCTCCTGCCAAATGATAATATCACTCATGGCAGCAGAAGGGCGCAGTGCTGCGGCACGCTCTTTTGCCATCGGAGAGACCGCATAGCCCACCAGCTTTTCTATGATTTTGTCATATTCTAACGTATGCAATGCTTTTTCGTTCATCTTTTTAACTCCATTTATATTAAATTCCTATCATAGTTCTATTCTATGACCAGCTTATCATATAAGTATACCACAATCTACGCCCTGCTACAACGTTTCAAATTCGCCGCTTCATTTGCATTCCGCCCGAAAACCGCTTATAATAAACAGATATATCAATCGAAATCAATTCCCATAAAATAGAAAGGTGACACAATGAAGGTTCTTATTATCGGCGGTGGTGCCTCCGGCATGATGGCGGCACTTTCCGCAAGAAAAGAGGGTGCAGAGGTTTGTATTCTGGAACGACAGGCGCGCGTTGGACGCAAGCTTCTCGCAACAGGCAACGGTCGCTGCAATCTCTCCAACACAAAGCTGACAATGAAAAATTACCATGGGCAGAACGCAGTATTTGCACAGACTGCCCTGCAGGCCTTTGATACCAAAAAAACGCTTACATTTTTCCAATCTCTCGGGCTGATTACCACCGTAGAGCCAAGCGGCAAGGTCTATCCTCTTTCCGATCAGGCAGGCAGTGTGGTAGATGTGCTGCGGCTTGCTCTGGAGGAAATGGGCGTAGAGGTGCGCACCTCCTTTGAGGTCACGGCACTGAAGCGCGGCAAAAAGGGCGGCTTTCAGGTGCTTTCCAAGGAGGAAGCCCTCCACGCCGATGCCGTTATCATCTGCTGTGGCGGCATGGCAGGCGCAAAGCTTGGCGGCACGCAAAGCGGCTATGACCTTCTGAAAAGTCAGGGGCATACCATTACCAAACTGTTCCCTGCGCTGGTGCAGGTAAAAACCGATACTACCTTCGTGAAGGCGCTCAAGGGCGTGCGTGCAGATGGCTCTGTCCTCGTGGAGCGAAACGGCAAAATCCTTGCGGAAAATGCAGGTG
>ENA-ORRW01002036-ORRW01002036.1-human-gut-metagenome-genome-assembly--contig:-NODE-2036-length-17667-cov-3.895412_pt1 | contig 17667 bp, 8 predicted proteins | sample MGYA00242183_ERZ509150 | MGnify/ENA primary metagenome ERZ509150 (study PRJEB26280, sample SAMEA2338639) | human gut metagenome | biome: human gut; feature: human-associated habitat; material: faeces... | reverse complement strand
CCTGTATGTTATTTCACCAGGTGTCAAGATTTTCCTAATACTACCTGCAATACCAAACCAGGAAAAAATATAAACCACAAATATGAAACCTTGCAACAAATTTGATCCAGACACTGAAATTATATATTCATACTTTATTGGAAATGTAACATGCTTAAACACAAGATAAAACATAGTTAGATAACAAACTGAAAATGCCAGTAAATTACCTATATATGTTTTTATTTTAAACTTCCTATACACCGGATTTTTCCAATTGTCAGTCGCTTTCTCTCCAGATTCCCTGAGAATATTTTTAACTTCACCTACCCGAAGGTTAGATGGTATATATGTTACTTTTTTATCTATATCTTTTACTTCCTGCGCCGGCTTTGGATTTCCATGCCCGCAGATTTCTTTAGGTAAAGTTACAACCATTTTTTAATCCTCCTTCGTAATGTATATTAAATCTGTAATGAAATTTAACCGTCTGTTCCTTCGCACATGTACGTCTTCCTATATAAAACTGACCTTATTCTATCAGATTCTTACCCTTCACAGGAGCTGATTCTTTATGCAAAAAATAATAACCACAACAGATATAAGTACATAAAGTAATGATTTTATAAGCAAAGTTTTCCGTCTTTTATACCTTAACTTATAAAAATAATTAATCTCCTCAGTCGTTATTTCCGACAGAGGTTTAGAAAGAATATCTTCCAATACCTGTTTCTGTTGGTCAATAGATTCAAGTTTTTTCCGTATTCGTTCCATTGTCTGCTTATTTTCTAACTTATTTTTTTTTAATGGAAAAAATAAAAATCTTTCGGGTTTTAACCAGTTTTTGCACTCGTCATGCTCATAGCTATAAGCATAATCTTGAATGAAAACTATTTCATTTTTTACCTTTTGTCTGAAATATTCCCCATGCTCTTTTAAGTATTCCTCACTCTCCATAACAGGGTAATACCTTCCGTATAATTTACTATTTATAAACTGTACCATTATCGTTTATGATTCTCTCCTTGATTATATCAATTATTATTTATCATTACTAAGCATAGGTGTCTCTACAAGATTCGCTTTTCTCTCCTTAAAAGGATACTTCCACTTCAGACGAGTATGGCAAAACGGACATTTCTGAAAACCTATCTTTACAGGTTTTCCGCAACTCTTTCCGGGGCATCTAAAGCTCATGATTGTTCCGTCTGGACTGTACAGCATATTCATGAAATTTTCCTTTAAGAGCTGCTCCTTAATCTCGTCGTTAAATATCTCGTATTTTATTCCAATCGGTCTTTTTGAGAACATGTTGACGCCTCCTATTTTTTGTAATATTAAGAACTTATTTGTTGATAATTTCTGTTGCTAAATCATATAAAAAGATATAATCTAGCCTTGTATTCCCATGTAAAAATTTCCGACATACTTCATTTTCTATGGCGAATACATTGGGGCATATTATTATGCCCCTCTATTTTTATCGCCAACATTTTTCTTGATTTCCTAATCTGTTACTGTCTTTTTCTTTCTCCGCAGTTTGCAGATAGGAAAGATAGGAAAACCTGGCATCAGGTGAGATTCAATACTGATACCTTAATCATGCCTGTTACTATCATTATTTTGTCTCCCCGCAAGAAGAACACTTGTAGCCAACTAATTTCTGCTCAACATACGCATCAGTTACAGTAACTGTTTCATAATGTCCTTCTTCATCGTGATGAATATAATCCACTATTTTTTTTCTATTGGTTGAATTCATGCAGCTACCACCATTATCTTGACAATCATACTGATGTTCTCTTCTTTCCTGTGATGAAGAAAACTCTGACTGTTCTACTCCTCTTTCCCTACATACGCTACATTCACCATTTTCGCACTGCAAACAAATATAGACGGTTTTATACACAGGTTCATCCCACGCAGCCTTATCAACTACCCAAACTTTTTCCTTTACTTCTTCATGGGGTATATAATCATAGACTGGCTCCCAGTTATGCTCATGTGAAGGTATATTTGGTGTTGATGGCTTTGTATCAGCTTCGCTAGGGGCTGAGTTACTGCCATTGTCTGAAGAACTGCTGCCATTATTACCACTGTTATTACTGTTGCCGTTGTTATTGCCACCATTATTGTTATCAGCAGAGCCTGAACTGCTGCCACCGTTGCTGTTATTGCCGTTATCAGCTATATCAATTGATGGCTTAGTAGGAATAATTTCATCAGCCTTCGGAATCTTATCGTCTTTTGCAGCTTCTGAGATTTCCTCTGCTACAGTTTCATCAGTGATTGTTATAATTGAATTACTATCACCTTCCTCAAAATTATCTGCCTTAATCTCTTTTCTGTTGCCGTCTCTATCCTGAATGATAACAACTTTCTCGCCATTGTCCTTTGTCTCAACAATACCGGCTACTTCTACCGTGTTACCCTCTGAATCCTTGACTGCAATAGTAACCTGTTCCTCACTGCCTGCATTCTTCTTAGTTTCCTGTTCTGTAACGGCCTTAGTAGTGCTCTCGGTGGTTACTGTCTTACTCTTCTTTCCGCAGCCTGCAGATGTAAATACTAAACAGCATGATAAAAACACTGCTGCACCCTTTAATAAATTTCTTTTAATCATACCAGCTTACCTCGATTCCTCTTTACTCGAGATAAACCCTATTCCTAAAAGATTTTTAGATAATTAATAGTTTTCTGATAGCAAAATGTGGTTGGTGCTATCTTTAACCTTAAAATACAGCCTTTTCCTGTAGTTTTCAATACATACACATGTCAAAAATTGTTACAGAAATATTACGAAGCGGCATTTTACTAAATAATTACATGCACTATTAATACCACAAATCCCCTCTCCGTTGGAAAGAGAGGGGATTGTGACATTTTTCAATTTAAGACCAGTGCGAAATAGATTATTCCACTACTTCTTTTTCTGATTTCTTTTTCCAAAGAACAATAGCAATAACAGCAATAATGACAATTACTACTGCCGAAAAACTGCCAACTACAACAGGATTTTTAAACACTGACTTAAAATCAGTTTTCTTAGTGCCTGATGCATTCGTGTCAACAATTTCACTTGTAAGCTGGTATGTTGCTGTACCCTTAATTTCATAAAAAGTTGTGTTCTTTGTTGTATCTGCTTCATAATCTGCAGTGTAAACTACATTAGCTGTTGGATAATCCACCGTAGCCACATATGTTGCTTCATAATCAGCAATTTCCTTATAACCCTTAACAGTTGCTTCCCTGTGGATCATTCCGTCTGCATCAGCTTCCGGCTCACTTGTCCATTCGATTGATTCAACTGTATAAATATCCTTAGATAACCCTAAATCCTCAAGAATACTGTCCTTATACTGCATAAGGTTAGGATTCTCGGCATTATATTCAACAAGGTTATCCTTATACATAAAATAAGCTCCACTAACCACATTAATTGAAAAAACAAAATCATCACTCTTCTGTTCATTCTTCTTTACGAGACCTGTCTGAGTCATATTTATAGTGCTAACCTCATTAGTTGCCTCGTCACGAACACTTCCTGCTACAACTGCCGGAATATCGTCGGTTTTTGTTAAACCATTGTATGTATATACTTTTGTGTATGTAACAGAACGGCTTCCCATATCGCCTTCAGCCGTAGTGACTGATTTAAGCCTGTAAGTTATTCCATTCTCGACAATGGATTCCTCAAATACAGGAGCTGCATCTGTTACAAGAACCGTATTGGTTTTTGTGATGTTAGCAATCTGTTTAGCCTTTACATCATACTTAACATCAGTTAAGGTGTAATCCACACCATCTTTTGATTTATTTTTTTTAAAATCATATTCAGCTTCCTTATTCTCAGATTCAAATTTCTCTTCCTCTGTGAATGTAGTTGCTGCGTAAGTTTTGTTATTACCTGCAAATGCTACCGCAAGAAATACGAAAACTGCTCCAAACACCTTTATGAATGCTTTTTTATTCTTTCCGAATAAGCAGCCTAAAAGTGCAATACCAGAAACCAGCATAATAACCATGTACTTTAACATGTTTGAACTGTCTCCTGTCTGTGGTGTAACTAATGCTGAATCTGCTGCAACTTCAAAATCCTTTTTCTCATTGTAGCTGAAATTCATCAGTCCCACTTTGGCTTCATCAGCCATTACAAAATGCTGTAATTCCACTTTATCTCCAAGAACAAATACAACATCTTCTGTAAGTTCGTAGCCCCACGGAGCTGCCACTTCATGAATCTTGTATGTTCCCGGCTCTAATCCTACGATTACTGTTTCTTCTAAACCTGACACAAAAGAAGTTACCTTCTTTACTGCTGCCACTGTATTACCATTCTCGTCCTTAGTTTCAGTAAGGATTTCAATCTCTACTACATTTCCATCCTTATCAAGAATCTGTAAAGTTGCTCCGGATAAAGGCTTTTTCGTCTTGGAAGTATCATCAATCTTAATAATGCCTATTTTAGTAGGCTCAACAATCGTCTGTCCTTCATCACTCAAATCTTCATGAGCAGTTACCTCAATTTCGTTCTGATATAATTTTTCAAAAACTACTACTGTTCGACCTGCTAAATCAGCTCTTGTAAAATTAAATGTCACATCAATGCTGCCATCTTTCTGTTCAGCTGTGAATTTAACCTCACCTGTGATTTCCTTTCCGGTTGCCTTATTAATTACTGATTTTCCGGTTGCCTTATCCTTTAAGACACCTTTAATTACATATTCCTTACCAACAATAAGGTTTTTATATGATACAGTATCGACAATCACGATATCCTCTGCACCATTGTTATACTTAGTTCCGCTAATACCATCATTAGCTGTTGTTTTAATTTCAGGATAAAAAGTGCTTTGATCTTCATCACTTAAATCTTCATGACAAGCTACCTCAATTCCATTGTGGTAGACCTTCTCAAAGCATACAATTGTCTCTCCTGCAAGCAGGGAAGAATCAAACTCAAACACCATATCAACCGTTCCGTCTGCCTGTTCAGCATCAAATGTTGTTTTGGCTGTTATCTTATTTCCCTTCTTATCAAGCAGAGGTTTACCAGTACTCTTAACCATGAGATATCCGCTTACTGTATAAGTGTTACCCACAATTAATCCATGATAAGTTACTGTATCTACAATTACGGCATTCTCTGTAACTGTGCCGACATTGTTTCCTGTATATTTATCATGCGCCTGTGTCTTTATATCAATAAAGTAAATGCTCTGCTCCTCACTTCCAATATCACTATGGGTTGTGAGTTTAACACCTGTCTCTGTATCAAAAATATCTTCGAATACGACAAGAATATGATCTCCCAGTCCTGTTGAGTCAAGTGTAAATTCCATATCTATAGTTCCATCAGAACCGTCTGCAGCAAAGTTCTTAGTCGCTGTTATAATATTTCCTGTGCTGTCAAGTACAGGCATCTGTGTAGTCCTGTCAACAAGATATCCCTTTAATGTATACTCACGGCCTGCAACAAGGTTACTGTATATTACAGTATCAATGATTGTTGTTTCAGGTCCTACAGTACCATTATGGTCTCCTGTATTCTTATCATGTGCCTTAGTCCTAATCTTTGGATACAAAATCGACTGATTAGAGTCAGTTATATCACTATGCGTGGTCACGCGTATATCATTATGATATAAATCCTCAAATACCACGGCTGTAGAACCCTCCATATCACTTGAATCAAATTCAAATGTAATATCTATTGAACCATTCGCTGTTGCAGCTGTAAATGTCCTTGAAGATGTAATCTTATTACCATCTTTGTCAAGTATAGCTGTGTTAGTATCCTGATTCATAAGGTATCCGCTTACCGTATAAGTCTTGCCGACAATCAGATTAGTATATGTTACTGTATCGATTATCGTTGACTTTCCACCGACAACACCTACATGGCTGTTAGTATTGCCGTCTGCGGCAGATGTTCTTATTTTTGGATAGAAAATGCTTTGGTCTGCATCAGCTATATCGCAATGCGAGCCAACTCTTACACCATTATAATATACATCTTCAAAAACAGTTACCGTTACACCTTCCAGAAGTGATGAATCCAGAATAAACTCCATCTCAACTGTCTGGTCTGCTGCTTGTGCTGTAAATGTCTTTGTAGCTGTTATCCTGCTGCCATCCTTGTCAAGAAGTTCAAAACCGGTATCCTTATTCATCAGATACCCTCTTACCTCATAGGTATTACCAACGCGTAAGTTGTTAAATGTTACTTCATCAACTATAGATGCTTTATCTGAAACAGTACCTACATTGGTAAGAGTATCCTTGTCATGCGCCTTAGTTCTTAACTTAAGGTAATCTATCGTCTGGTCTTTGTCCTCCAGATCATCATGAACAAAAATCTCAACGCCCTGCTGGTAAAGCCTCTCAGCAACAACAACTGACAGTCCCTCAAGGTTTGCCTTGAAGTTGAATTCAACATTTACAATCTGGTCTTTTGTCTCTGCGGTAAATGTTGTTTCACCTGTTACAGTATTTCCATCCATGTCAACGAATGGAAGACCTGTTGCCTTGTCTTTGAGCATACCCTTAATAGTGTACTCCTCGCCGACAACAAGATCACGGCAGTCTACGCTGTCTATAATCCTGTAAACAAAGTTCTCATCATACGCACCCTGGTTATCACCGGTCTTGTATTCTGCCGCCTTTGTTCCTGCGATAGAGGTATGCTTGTCTGTGTATTTAAGAGTATAATCCTGAGATTCGGAATTACCCTTAATCTCACTTGCATCAACTTTCTTAGTATCGTGTTTATTGCCATATCCAATCGGTGATGTAAGTTCCTTAACCTCATATACATAACCTGTCGGATAATCATATGTTGTGGCTGCTGTTCCATCTTCTCCTGTTACTATCTTTTCCAAAACAGTTCCCTTAGAAGCAACAACCTTTCCGCTTCTGTCCTTAATATCCGTTGTAGCGTATACTCCGAATACTGTGTTGGCAAGAACAGCTCCCGTATCTATATCTGTCTTATTAACAGATACATTTACTTTCTGTCTGCTGTCCTCCATTGTTACATTAGTAAATCCAACTTCTGCATAGGTATCAGCGGTTACTGTAATCTCATGTACTTCCGGATCAAGAAGATATTTACCATTAGTACTTACTTCCTTGATGTAGTAAGTTCCCGGCTCATATTCATATCTGGATTCTGCATATGTTCCATCAACTGTTGTAATCTGTTCAACAAGTGATTCGTCACTAAATGACGGATCCGAATATACAACATATGTACAGCCTCCAACATATCCTTCTTCATATGTAAATCCGGTTTCCTGATTAAATCCTGTAAGTACTTCACCCTTCTTATACAGACGAATCTTAGAATACTTCTGAGCATCATTTCCTGTAAGTTCATAAGTTCTTCCATTTTCTGTAATGGAAACTTCCATATCATTCATGAAAGTACAATTCTCTTCTCCGCCAATCTGGTGAAGCACATAATTTCCGTATGGCATATCCTTAGAGGTTGCTAAACCATTTGAATCTGTTGTAAGGATATCCCTTACGCTGTCTGCGGCATTGTCATAACTTCCGGCAGATTTAAGGTAAAGCTGGAATACTGCTCCTCCTTCTGCCACTGTCTTTGAAAAGTCGTCTTTCTGTGTGGTAAGAATAACCTTAGAATTATCATCCTTAGTTACTGTCTTAGTCTTCCTGATTGAAACCTTTCCTTTGACTTCCTGCTCCAAATGAATGATTGTATCTGATGCTTCCTGATATGAAGTTGCAATTGTCTGTTCCACACCATTAACATATGTTTTTCTACTAAATAAGTTACTAACAAAAATAGTATCATCAACAAGATATCCAGTTGGTGCTTCATATTCCTGTATAGTTAATGTTCCTAATGGAAAACACACTTCATCTTCCTTCATTATCAGAGCATCACCTCCGACATAACACTCTGGATCTGTTAAATCCAATCTTCCCCTATTGTTTGTTTTAAATTGCCAAGTATACTTAGCACTCTTACCATTGGCAGCAGGATCTGTGGTCATATCCGTATCATAATACTTAACCACATACTTAGCACCCTCAAGAGTACCTTCTCCGTTAGATACTCCTCCTGTTTCCTTATTAACCTTCTTAAGAAGGATAGTTACAGGGTCAGTCTCAGGTACGTCTTCAACATAACCAGTCCATGTGCCTTCACCTTCAATAGTGACGGAATGGACTGCATCATCCAAGAGGAAGCCTTTTGGAGCTTTGGTTTCCTTATAGTACAGTGTTTTTGTCTCATCTTTCGGAATATCATGTACAGTATATGTATCTGTATCACCATTCTCGTCTGTTACAAGAGTTGTAAGATAATCTGTACAATCCTCATCGTTATAAACAGAAAACTCTGCACCTGCAAGACTATAGCAGCTGTTTCCATTTGTTATGGTTTCGTTATCGGAAGATTTCTTAATCTTAATGCTACCATCGTATGGTGGTTCAACGTACTTTTCAGAATAAAGTAACAAATCCTGATAACCTTCACCATTAACAAGATACTTAACGGAACAATGCCAATCTCCGGTAGTGATGTTTGCTGCATAATTCAATAATTCCATAACAAGATCATATCCTATACTGTCACTTCTTAAGAATGTGTTACCACTCTGTGACGTATTCCAGTTTTCATCACCTTTTGCGAGTGCAAATGTGTGATGTGCTATAATCCATCGTAATTCATAGCTGTAACCATACAGCGGACCACCGGTTTCACCACCATGTCCTATAGACCAGTACAGTATTCTGGCGTATGTGGCACGATCATCGTCAGCTTCATCGCTCGAGTATGTATCCCCATCAATAACAACCTGACCATTTTCAGCTGTCTTTACATGAGGCTGTGCACACATTGCTGAATATGTTTCACCATCAGAATCTTCTACCGTGAAATGTGTAGACCACCATCCCGGCATATCAGGATCAAGATCACCAAATACAGAACCGTAGAACTCATTATACTGGTCAATTACTGTATAATAACCATCATTAGCTCTCGCCTTCATCGGTTCCACATTGACGATTATGGTTGTCACTGCCATAAGTGTTGCTGCTGCTCCTGCGGCTAACCTCTTCAAGAAACTTTTTACATGTTTCTCCCGTCTCATTTTTCTCTCCTTTCTCTCTAAATTTTAACGGTTGAATATTCCAACCCTTGATAATTTGACGGACGTTCAGAAAACTTTGTCAATATGATTTTTAAAAATTTAATTTTTCTAAATATGTAAAAAGGAAATCCCCGCCGGATTCAGTCCGGCAAAGATTTCCTACTCTCATTATTGCTTATTAATCATGTTAAAAATCTTGTCTGTTCTGTCTTTTCGATTTACTGACACTGCTGACAGTTAATGCTAAAGCTCCGGATACAAACATGAGCAATACATATATCTGAACAGGCATATTATCACCTGTCTTAACTGTTTCTTCCGGCTTCTCTGGTTCTGTAACCTCCTCCGGTTCTGTACTTATATAAGATTCATTTACAAGTTTATACTTAGCATACAGCTTAACCATTACATTATCTGTTCCGGTGAATCTGCCTGTAAGCTGGTATTCTAAGTCAGATTCCCATTTGTCAAAGCTCCATGTCTGGATTCTCTCACCATCTGCAGTAGTTATATGAATAATCTTATCTTCCGGTATATAACTGCTTGTCTTTATTTCTGCATTGTAATCTGTAACGACAGTCGCATATGGAACGGTATCGTACTCACCTTTTTCAAGATCAGACACAGTATAGTATTCCAGCGTAAGCCTTGTTGTATGCGTTACGCTCTCAGTATATGCAGCATATACATTCATATCTGAGGTTACTCCACTAAGTAATGCCTTTGTATCGGTAACAGTATCCCTCCACTCCAAAAATGTATATGCCGTTCTTGATGTATCAGTTACAAAGTCTGCTCTCTCCGGTGCAACAGGAGCTGCAGAATCCTCTCCTTCTACCACCATATCCGTCTTTATTAATTTTTTACGGTCATATGAATAATAGTTTACGCAGAATATATCCTTTACGGTAATATTCTCTTCCGTATGCTTTGTAATGCCGTTGTCCGTAAAAATTATATCCATACTTACATCATCAGGAATAAGACTCTTTGCAGTATCAACACTGTATGCTACATTCGGCTTAACTGTATATGTTATATTTCCTGAACGATATGTATTCTTGTATACAGCATCTACGACGAGTCCTGTCTTATCAAAGCTCTCACCCTTAATGTAACTAAGTTTATCTGCATGATTAGCAATACTGATACTGTCTAACTCTGTGTTTACTATCTCATCAGCTACAGTTATTGCCACATCTGTCGTTTTAGTTATTCCTTTGTCTGTCTTACTTACGATTACTTTTGTGTCCATAAGCGTAAGCTCTGTTGAAGTATCAACATCATATGTTGTGTTATATTCTGTCCTGTATGTCACATGTCCGTCATTCCATGTCTGTTTATATACTGCATCTACAACAAGACCTGTCTTATCGAAGCATTCATTTACAATATATGATGTCTTATCCGGCTGCTTTGCTATATAAATTCTGTCAAGCTCCTCTGTACTTATGTAAGATTCACTTGCGAGCTTATACTTTGCAAACAGCTTAACAGTTACATTTTCTGTACCTGTAAATATACCTGTAAGCTGGTATTCTAAGTCAGATTCCCATTTGTCAAAGCTCCACACCTGTGTATTAACAAAACCATCTTCTGTAGTTGTAAAAATAACTATATTTCCAGGTATATAACTGCTCGTTTTTATTACATCGTTATAATCTGTCACCAGAGTTTCATACGGATTAGCATCATATTCTTCTTTTTCAAGATCAGCCACAGTGTAATATTCAAGTTTAAGTTTTGTTGTATATGTTACGATTTCTGTATATACGGCATATACATCCATATCCTTATCAATCGAATCAAACTCTGCCGGGCTGTCTGTTATGCAGTCTCTCCATTCAAAAAAAACGTATGAAGTAACTGATGTGTCTGTAACTGTATTATTTCTCGTTGGAGAATCAAGCATTGTAATATTTTCGCCCTTTATAACTTCTTCCGTATAAAGAACAGTACTTCATAAAATGTGACTGTATATTTTGCCGGAAAATAGTTTACGGACAGATTTACAAGTGCTGTCATCTCATCATCACCTGTATGCTCAGGTGAATATGAAACTTCTACTGCAGGATATTCAGTATACTTATCTGTCAGAATATTGCTTGTATATGAGCCTGTCGTGCCTGCTGCGCTGGCAAGCCTGCTTATATCATCATACAGGCTGTTATCTGGCAGATATACTTTCAGTTCTGAATTTCCTGCTCCGCCATTATCCTCCGGTATCGCTGTCTCCCAGAATAAAGCCTTTGATTCAGTTGTCCTTATTTTATATCCGTCTGCTTTTGCACCACGATTCTCACATTTAACAGTTACCGCATAACCAGCGTCCTTATACACTTCTTTTATATCTTCTGTTATCTCCTTTACAAGATTCAGTGAATTAAAGTCTGTGCCATTTGTTAAGAAAACTGTAGGCATCTGCTTGAGCATTGACATTTTATCCATAAGCTGCTGATGAGCATTTTCATCTGTCAGAATCATGTCATTAAGTACCGTTTTACCGCTTACGCTCAAACTGGTAATCCCAGAATTATTCACATAATACCTGCGAGCCTCATCTGAACTACTGGTTACTGTTAATTCATATGATATATTTTTACCGTAGCTTCCCCAGTTGTCATAAGCTAAACCAGGCTGGTTATCTATACTGTCCATCTGTGGCAGATATATTTCAGCATTGATTTTCTTTAGACCCCTGAAAGCGTCAATCAAGCCTTCAGAAATGGAATAATTATTTATGCCTGCCCCTTTAAGGTCATTAATATTTCGTATGTTAATCGGATTATCTTCATAAACTTTTTCCGCTGAGCGACAACCCATAAACATTCTCACACCCGCAATAACCGTATCCGGTATGGCTGGAAGCTCTGTCATGGCATAGCAGTTATAAAAGCTGTAATAAAGGTTATGAATTTCTGTCTCTGGGAAAATAACCGGACATAATTCCATAGAATTGCATTTTTCAAATGTTTCCATAAGGTTTTTACATGTCTTAGGAATCACCAGCCTGTGTGACGGATTGAGGTTAATATCATTTCTAAAAGCAGAATTCATATTAATTACTCCGTCCGGAATCTGTGGGACATCAACTAAAGATTTACAGCCCTGAAATGTCTTTCCCATATCCTTAAGCTTTGATGGGAGGTTTGTAATGCTTACAAGGTTTTTGCAATCCCTGAATGTATTTTCCATCTTTACTACATCATCAGGAATGTTTTCTACTTTTTCAAGAGAAGTACATCCGGCAAACATGGCTTTCATGTTTTGTCCTTCTATCGTCTCTACAGTGCTATTACCATACATATCAAGAGAACCCTGCTCATCAAGTGCTTTATACACTGTGGAATCCGCTATAGATTGTATGCTGCCATATATATTGCTGTAGTCATTTAAGGTATCAGCACACACTACAGTATCTTTTGATGTTTCATCACCTATTTTTACACCATCAAGAAATTTTACTGATTTGATTCTCGTGTTATTCACAAACGGTCCGTCTGCATCATTTATTTCTGAGTAATCATTGTTTGAATCGTAATCATCCATATCTCCTGAATACGCTGTGCTGTATTGCGTGATTTTCATTCGGGTATTATAAACAGCTCCCGTAATAGAATACTGTGGATAAATCACGATATCTGCATTGTTTCCTATGTACTTACTAAGGGTTACCGTATCCCCGGATATTTCATATTTCCACTCTGATGAAGACAACTCCGGTATCTCACCTGCCCTGTAATCCTTTTTTACTGTTCCCTTTACTTCTAAATGGATATTGTAAGCAACATTATACTCATAATCACTTGCAGCATATTTAATAATGATCACATCACCATTTTTATATGTCATTTCTTCTTTATCCTCATTGTCAATAAAGGTAATGTCAAGGGTACAGCCATTTGTATCTTTTATGTCATTGACATTAAGAACTATACACTGTTCATCCTGTATTCCTGTAACCTGTAATCTGGCCATTCCCTCATATTTTCCGGTTTGAGGGTTGTAATTTAACTCAGCATCTTCGGATATCTTTGTCAGGATGCTGTTTTCTGTTTTCTGTTCATCAGCCTTGGTTACCGTACTCATTCCTGCAGATGGGAAACAACTGATTACAAGAATTGCAGTAAGCAAAGCTGCTGTTATTCGTTTTTTCATATTAACCTGATATATTTAACGCCACTAACATTAAATATATCTTTCCCTTTCTTAGAATCTAGTGTTGGAAAGTACATTAATTATTTCCGGCGGATCTCTTACACTTTTCATACTAACCTTGTCCCTTTTAATTAATAGTTGAAAGTTCCAACCCCAGCTAATTTGACGGACGCTTGCGAAGCGTTGTCAACATCATTTCTTAAAAAATTATATTTTCTAAAAATGTAAAAAAAAGTTAATATCTGCAACGATACTAACTCTTTTCAAAATCTGACATATTTTCTTCTGCTGCCTGCAAAGCCACATCATTAAATGCTCAAGCTCACAAGCTCATATTTATCCTTTACATAATCCTTAACAATAATCAGATTGTCAAGGATTGGACTGTTATTTACAACCCAGTCGCTTACATAGAATATTGGCACAGACTTAAGCTGTTGATACCCGCTTTTTCCTGCCTCTGATTCACATGCCATAGAATTGTCCTCTACATTTACGATAAACAGTGGTGTATATCCCTTAAATTCTATCTCGCAAATCTCAACAATATTTATCATGTTGTTAAACTGTTCTGCTCTCCATTTAGGATTTCTCCTTGAACACAGGGGGATAATAACAAACTTCTGGCCCAGCTCCGTCTTCTTCATTCGGTACATATACGGAACAGTCATGCTGAATTCCTTGTACCTGTTCAGGAAATAGTAATCAACATAACGATTATCAATGTTCTGGCCATGTTCATTTACGAAACTTGTATCAAACATGTTGAGTTCCAGGCGTCTTAAGCTGTCAAGCGGTGTATCAATCTGCACATCAAACAGCTTTAATTTACTGAATGGAGAAACTCCTATATTCCTTACCTTTCTTACCGTTTCTGCCGGGGCGTAAAAATCCACTGTCTTAACTTCTTCCTCTCCAGAAGGGTAAGAAAAATAAAACTTTTTCACTAATCCATTGTTAATCAGGAATTTAAGTTCTGACTTTATGCTGTCACAGCCAAGAACAATTTTCAGATTCCTGCTTGTAGCAATATTGAGCCTGACAAGCTCTTTAAGAATTAACCTGTCAGTAATAGTAAGATTGCCCTTTTCATCCATCTTCATGTATTTTTTCATGGTAATCTCATTACTGTCTCTGCTCTTAATCTTCAATCCCTTCCTGAAAATAAAAGGTGATTCCACCGGCTTATTTTCCGGCATTATGCTGGGAGATAATTCCAGCTCATATATTCCATCGTCTTTGATATCTTCTGTTCTGATATCCTGCTTTTCTGTATCATCTAAAGCTGGTTTTCCGTTCAATAAATTTATTTTTTCAGCGTGCTTATTTTTTCCTGCTTTTCCAAATTTCATTTTTAAAGTTCCTCCTGGTAAGTTAATCAGGCTCTCACATCTGAACCATATTTTATGATTCCTAGTTTTTTAACCCTCTTGCGAAATCAAAGTTAAGATTAACCTCTTTGCCTTTGTCCGTGAAAACACCATCTGTATCATATATTCTATATACATAATCATGTCCCCACGCCGTTGCTCCGTCCTTCCAGAATGATGTCTTGATACGCTTAATTGTAAGCACCTTTAATTCTTTACGGTCATTGTTGTCATAACAATATAACTTGTATTCATTAGGATTATTCAAATCCCTGTAAAGAGAAACAGCATTTATCGCATGTGATTCTCCCCACACAAGAAGCGGTATACCTGCAGAAAGGTTTTCAATCAGCTGCGCCATTACCTTAGAATTATCAACGGAAGCTGATGAGCTAAAGAAAAATTTTGCATTTCCTTTTGCACTCTGGCTGCTATATAGATTATTAATAGCCATTATTGTTTCATATACAGATTTATCCTCCGCATTGTCCGGAGCGCCATCTGCAATGTTATACCTGTAAAACTCAACTTTATTATATTTTTTACCGCCAAGCGTTCCACTTTCATCAAGCATAAAAATCTCAATCAGACCACACTTTTCCAATACAGCTTTTACTTCTTGTTTAAATACCGCAGTCTTGTCAACAACCTCCCATTTTTCTGTCGCAGGCTTAGACATAACCTCATATAGTTCTTTATAATCACTATAATTACTTAATGACTCCGAATTCTGAGTATAATCGCCATTCTTTTTAAAGAACTTTGAGTATGTAAAATCATATGCCTTTGATGACAGACTTCCGGCCCACGGCATTCCATAATTATGTTTAGGAACATCCCCATAGCTGTAAGGCAGCTTTCCTAAATAATATAACTGCGTAAGAGATGCCATTCCATAGCACTGTCCGTCTCGATGTACACCTTCGGTATCCCTTATTCGTATATTGATAAATGGCAGTGTATCCGTAGCTATACTAAATCCTGAATCAGCAAGAAGAATACTGTCCACTTTTCCATCACCGTTTGTATCTGAATAATTGTTATTAAGAACAGTATCTATCTGCTCATAAAGATTGGTTAAATCTTCTGCAGAACGGGCATACCTGTAAAATCCTCCAGTCCTTGTTGCAAGCTCAGTAAGGTGGTCAACATCTATTTCATTGCCAAGTCCTATGCATATTATTACAACATTTCTCTGTGCTGCTGCACTTACAACATCATCCGTATTCCAGTTCCAGTCAAAAAGTCCCTGTGTATCATATCCATCAGATAGTAATACAACATAGTGCTTTGTAGTTTTATCATCGAAGTCTGCCAATGCCTTGTATACGGCATTATTAGCCGCTGTTCCGTTAAATTTAGGCAATGTTTCTTTGATGGCATCTGCTGCACTATTTAAAACATTCTTATCAGTGGTAAGACCTGTAGCTTTGTTTACATCATGTGTAAATGTATAGAAACTGAACCTTGTTGTAGGCGCAGCCTGCTCAATAAGAGCTTTTGCCATATCTATTCTCTTGAAATCCACATCATTCTCATTGCTTCCTTCACACTGCTCCTGCGGATACATTGAGCCTGAATTATCTATAACAAGTGCAATATCAAGGCTTGGCTTGTAATCACTCTTATCTACAATTATCTTTCCCAAAAAGTATCTTGAAAAATGCTGGAGTTCTGCCTGCGTTCCTTCCGAAACAAGTGTGTAGCTTCCATCATCAAGATACTGAAATACTCCAACCTTTTCATTGTTCTTAGGTGTGTAGTCAAAAGTTATGACTGCAGAATCAAATTTCTGGTCCTGCATGTATATTTCATATACAGGAGAAACTGCATTTGGAACATTAAATACTCCGTCGCTCTCCTGAAAAGCAATATCTGCAACCCTGTAATCACCACTTACAGTAAGTTTGGCATCATCACATGTATAGTCCTGGTCAAACTTACGCTTATTATCCTTTGTTTTTCCGTCGCTTTTTGATTTCAGCGGTTCAAGTCCCAACTGTACCTCTAGTCCATCAGGTATACCATCTCCGTCTGAATCAGCCTTATTCGGATCTGTTCCAATCCTTTTCTCGTCTTCATCAGTAATTCCATCCTGGTCACTGTCCGGATTCTCCGCATCGGATTGCGTTCCCCTTAAATCCTGATATTCAAGAACATCCGGTGTAATTTCCTGCTTTTCTTTTTTCTTACACCCTGTCAGTACCAGTGCAAAGCACATAACTAACAATAATTTTTTTAAAAACCTTTTCATAAATAAATCCCCTTTTTATTAATCCAGCTCTATATCAAAATCATTTAAAGATTCATTATAATATTCTTTAGATATATCTTTATAAAGACTATATCCACCTCTTCTATATACATTTCCAACTTCAAAGGACTCTTTTATTTTTACTTCTTCTTTAATTCTATTTATATCTTTAATTATATCATCTAAAAGAACACTACAATAAGAAATCTTTCCTGTATATCCTTCTTGATATTTTTTTATAAAGGTATTTGTATCTTTACCTTTATAAAATTCTGTAGTATCGCTCCAAATTTGGTCTCCATCATTATGTTCATACTCATATGAAGCAATCATATTTTCATCTATACAAATATCATTATATTTTTTTTGTGATTTTATTTTAAAAGACTCATTAGGTAAAGCAGTAAAATCCGTCCTTAAATCATCAAACCATTTTTGTTCAGCAACATAATTATTATTTTGTATTTTTGCTATTGTCTTATCTATAAGTCTCCAGACTTTATTACTATCTATTAATTTGTTCATATTTACTTACTCCTTTCTAAAATAGTTCCATCTTTACATTGTAAATAAAACAACAGTTCATTTTATGTCTCATAGAGACAGTTCCATCTATCCATAAAACATAAACATTTTTATAGTTCCAACGACATCTTTTTCTTCCAGAGAATACTTACAGATGTCATTCTCCCAAATTAACTTACTGTTTTGGGACCTTCATGTCTTGTGTATGTTCTATCATTGAATCTGGTGAAATGGGTTTTAAAAATTCCTTTCTCAT
>ENA-ORRW01002027-ORRW01002027.1-human-gut-metagenome-genome-assembly--contig:-NODE-2027-length-17726-cov-3.217135_pt1 | contig 17726 bp, 15 predicted proteins | sample MGYA00242183_ERZ509150 | MGnify/ENA primary metagenome ERZ509150 (study PRJEB26280, sample SAMEA2338639) | human gut metagenome | biome: human gut; feature: human-associated habitat; material: faeces... | reverse complement strand
TTTTACAGCCTTTTGGCTGCCTGCCAAACCATGTGGTAGGACGCGGCATCGTAAAAAAAATGCGGGAAATGTACCCGGACGCCCAGATCCTGCCGCTTGACTACGATCCGGATGTGAGCTTTGCCAATCTGGAAAACCGCCTGCAGATGCTGATTATGAATGTGAAAGAAAGAAGCGTGGACACTGTTGCCCTGCCGGACGCGGGGCAGAGAAGCCCCGTGGAGACTATGAATAGAAAACAGAAAAACGCTGATAATAAAAAGCAGAAAGTTTCCTGATTTCGGGTTAGACAAAAATAGAAATCACATAAGCCCACGCGGCGGAAAGGGACAAGCTATGAAACATCTGGAAATTGAAAAGGTGATTGGACGGGAGATTGTTGATTCGAGAGGAAATCCAACAGTGGAGGCGGAAGTTTATCTATCAGACGGAAGCATAGGACGCGGCGCGGCACCGAGCGGTGCATCGACAGGTGAATTTGAGGCTCTGGAGCTGCGAGACGGAGACAAGTCGCGTTTTGGCGGAAAGGGCGTACAGAAAGCAGTCCAGAATGTGAATACCGTGATTGCAGAGGTGTTAAGGGGCATGGATCCGGCGGACGTCTATGCGGTTGATAAAGCGATGATCGAGGCGGACGGAACCAAGGATAAATCCAAGCTGGGCGCGAATGCGATCCTGGCGGTTTCGATCGCGAACGCACGGGCAGCAGCCAATGCGTATGGTCTCCCGCTGTACCGTTTCCTCGGCGGTGTGTCTGGAAACCGTCTTCCGGTTCCGATGATGAACATTTTAAACGGCGGCGCGCATGCGGCAAACACCATTGATGTACAGGAGTTCATGATTATGCCGGTTGGAGCAGAGAGCTTTTGCGAGGGACTCCGCTGGTGTACCGAGGTGTTCCATGCACTGGCAGCATTGCTTAAAGAGCGCGGACTGGCAACCTCTGTCGGTGATGAGGGCGGTTTTGCACCGGATCTGGGAAGTGACGAAGAAGCAATCCAGTGCATCTTAGAGGCAGTGGAGAGAGCCGGATATAAGCCGGGCGAGAATTTTGTCCTGGCGATGGATGCGGCATCCAGTGAGTGGAAGAGCGGCAGGAAGGGCGAATACCTGCTTCCGAAGAGTGGCAAACACTTCACCTCCGAGGAGCTGATCGCACACTGGAAACAGCTCTGCGGGAAATACCCGATCGCCTCGATCGAGGATGGTCTGGACGAGGAGGATTGGGAAGGCTGGCAGAAGATGACCGCAGAACTCGGCGGACAGGTGCAGCTGGTCGGCGACGATCTGTTTGTAACAAATACCGGGCGCCTGGAAAAAGGTATCCGTCTCGGCTGCGGCAATTCGATCCTGATTAAGCTGAACCAGATTGGATCCGTCTCCGAGACACTGGAGGCAATCAAGATGGCACATAAGGCAGGTTACACGGCGATTGTATCCCACCGTTCCGGCGAGACCGAGGATACGACGATCGCAGATCTGGCGGTTGCGTTAAATACCTGCCAGATCAAGACGGGCGCACCGAGCCGGAGTGAGCGCGTGGCAAAATACAACCAGCTTCTACGGATTGAGGAAGAGCTGGGAACCGGCGCACAGTATCCGGGGAAGGCGGCATTTAATAAAAAATAAGTTGTCTTTTTTACGAGATATCGTACAGACAAGCAATCTGTTACATTGCATGAAATGTGTGAGTTGTTCCGAAAACTAATGCATTTCTTCGGAAACAGACAAAAATCATCTGGGAAAATGCTGGATGGCGTCGAGGCAAAGGAAAATAGAATACAACTTTGAAAGGGAATGCGTTTTACCGTACAACTGGAACGGAGAGAAACGTATTCCTTTTTGTTTTGCATTAGACCGAAAAAGGAATATTGCTAAAAGTTTGACAATATTTTAAAAAATATTCGTTTTTTTACGAAATTTATTGACAAAACAGCGGGAGTAATTGTAAAATAACTGTAAAGCGAATATGAAAAAAGAATTTATTTTTTTTAAACGAATGGAAAAACGTTTTACCAAAGGAATGGTCCGGCGGATAACGTATTTCACATAAAAAGGAGGATGAAAGAATGAGAAAAAGAACATTAAGCATTGTACTTGCAGCAGCAATGTGTGCCAGCTTAACAGCCTGCGGCGGTGGCGGAAGTACTGCAGAGACAACGGCAGCTGACAGCAGCAATACCGAGACGAAGGCAGCCGACGCTTCAGAGAAATCTGACAAACCGCTCCGTGTATGTGTTGTTTACACTGGAAACTTAGGTGATAAGAGCTACAATGACTCCTGCAACATGGGTGCACAGAAAGCAGTTGAGGATTTCGGCATTGAGCTTAAGAGTCTTGAGGGTACCACTGCTGAGGAGTGGAAAGCAAACCTGCTTCAGGCTTGTGACGATGGCTACGATTTAATTATCGGTGCTTCTTCCAACATCGCAGATTACATCACTGAGAATGCTTCCAGTTATCCGAATACCAAGTTCGCAGTTATCGATACAACCGTAGATCTGCCGAACGTTGAGTCTATCAGCTTTGCTCAGAATGAGGGCTCCTTCCTGGCAGGTGCAGCAGCAGCTATGTTTACCACCAAGACTGATATCCCGAATGTCAATGAAGATCATATCATCGGCTGGGTAGGCGGTATGGATATTCCGGTACTTCATGACTTCTATACAGGCTATGAGCAGGGTGCGAAGTACATCGATCCGGATATCAAGATTCTTCAGGCTTTTGCAGGAAGCTGGACGGATCCGTTAAAGGGCAAAGAGCTGACTTTAGCACAGTATGAGCAGGGCGCTGATATTGTCATGAACGTAGCATCCGGTACCGGTGTTGGTATTCTGGAAGGTGCAAAAGAAGCTGACAAATACGCAATCGGCGTTGACTTAAACCAGGATTCCGATCAGCCTGGACATATTCTTACTTCCATGGTTAAGAGAGTTGATAATGCCTGCTACCTGGTTATCCAGTCTGCAGTAGATGGAACCTTTGAGGGCGGCACAACCAAATATCTGGCACTGAAGGACGGCGGCGTCAGCCTGACTGATTTCTCTGTTATCAAAGAATCTCTGGGCGACAAATTCCCGCAGGATATCGTTGATAAGTGTGATGAGCTTGCCGAGAAGATCAAATCCGGCGAGATCGTAGTAGAAAACTATGAAGGATTTGGCCCAGAGGCATAATTGATAAAGACAAGGCCGGGAGCGAGTGAAACCTGGCGGCGAAGGGGGATCTGGATTCTTTCAGGTTCCCCTTCATTTTCAACAAAAATGTTTTTCTTGGAAAGAGCCGTCAGGCATTTCCGGACGAGAGGGTGATCGAATGAACGAATACGTAGTGGAGATGAAAGGAATTGTCAAAAATTTCGGACAGGTTCAGGCGGTAAAGCATGGCGAATTTACTCTGAAAAAAGGCGAGATCCATTCACTGATTGGTGAAAATGGAGCTGGTAAATCCACCATGATGAAGCTTCTGTACGGCATGTATCCCATTGACGAGGGCGAGATTATCGTCAAGGGGGAACCGATGGGAACCATCACACCGAAGATTGCAATTGAGCACGGTGTCGGCATGGTCCATCAGGAATTTATGCTGGTAAATGAGCTGACGGTTCTGGAGAATATTATTCTGGGATTTGAACCGAAAAAGGGATTGACAATTGACTTTGACAAGGCAAGAAAAGAAGTTAAAAAATATATTGAACAGTATCATATGGACGTGCAGCTGGATAAGAAGGTAAGCCAGATATCCGTTGGTGAGGCGCAGCGTGTCGAGATTATCAAGACATTGATGCGAGGTGCTGATATCATCATTCTGGATGAGCCTACAGCGGTTCTGACTCCTCAGGAGGCGGAACGTCTGTTTGAAATCCTGAACAATCTGAAACAGGATGGAAAATCCCTTGTCTTTATTTCTCATAAGTTGAATGAGGTTATGGCAATATCAGACCGCATCTCTGTGATGCGTCAGGGACAATATATGGGCACTGTTAATAAAGAGGAAACTTCTCCGCTGGATCTGACCAAACGAATGATCGGACGTGAAGTATTCTTAAACATTGATAAGGCTTATTCTGAGGCGGGAGATACGATTCTGGAGGTTCAGGATGTGTGGATTCCCAGCCAGAAGGAGACATCGAAGATCCGGGGCATGTCCCTGCATGTCAAGGCCGGTGAGATTGTCGGCGTGGCAGGTATCGATGGAAATGGACAGAGTGAGCTGGTTGAGGCGATCACCGGACTCCGCAAGGTAGAGAAGGGCAAGATCCTTCTTTGCGGCAAGGATATTACGAATCAGAGTCCGAGAAAAGTGAGAGAGAGCGGTCTTTCCCATATTCCGGAGGATCGAAATACAAGAGGTCTGAACCGTGCCATGACCATCGAGGAAAATCTGATCGCAGTCCGCCTGGATCAGCCTCCATTTACCAAGGGCATCATGATGAATAAATCAGGACAGGATACCTATGCAAAAGAAATGGTAGAACAGTTTGATATCCGCCCGGCGGATTATAATCTTCCTACATCTTCCTTATCCGGCGGCAATGCACAGAAGGTCGTAGTAGCCCGGGAGGTATCTCTTGGCAATAAGCTTCTGGTAGCATCCCAGCCTACCAGAGGTGTAGATATCGGTGCCATCGAGCTGATTCGTAATACACTGGAAAAGGCGAAAAAGGCAGGCGCCGGTGTCCTGCTGGTATCGGCAGAGCTGGAGGAGATTATCTCCCTTTCGGATCGTATCGTTGTTATCCATGAGGGCAAGATCACCGGCGAGATGCGTGCGGATGAGGCGAATGAGAACAATCTGGGTCTGCTTATGATGGGCGGTACAGACACAGGGAAGGACGGTGAAGCAGCAGTATGAATCAGACATTAAATGGTATTCGAAGGATTCTTATTACGATACTCGTTGCGATGGGTGTCGGTGCGCTGTTTATCGTAGCGATCGGGGAGAATCCGATTGATGCATATGCGGCGCTGTTCCGAGGTGCTTTTGACGGAGAGCTTCGTCTTGGTACAACCTTGGCAGGATTCACTCCGCTGCTGCTGACATCCATTGCTTTTGCAGTTGCAGCGAAAGCAGGCGCATTTAACGTAGGTGTTGAGGGCGAGGTTTTCTTGGGCGGTATCACAGCTGCTTATATCGGCATCAACTGGACCTTCCTTCCGAAGCCGGCTCTGTATGTGGCCTGCTTCGTAGGTGCTATGGTGGTAGCAGCTGCCTGGGCCTTTATTCCGGCGGTTTTGCGTGCCTATTATAATGTAAATGAAGTATGTACCACCATTTTGATGAACACAGTAGCCCTTTATATCACATCTTATCTGGTCAGCGGACCTATGAGTGCCGGTACTGCTAATGCTCAGTCCCTGCCGGTTACGGTAAGACTGTATCAGTTTATGAAACCCAGCAGTGTCAACGTTGGTATTTTCATCGCAGCCATCACCGTGATTGTGATTATTTTTATGCTTCAGAAAAGCAGCTGGGGCTACAAGATCCGTACCGTCGGCCTGAATCCGACCCATGCGGATTATGTGGGAATTGATTCCAAAAAGGTATTTGTCGGTGCTATGATGCTTTCCGGTATGTTAGGCGGCATGGCAGGCTGCATCGAGGTTCTGGGTGTTCACGGATATTTCCTGAACAACTTCGCAACTGGACTTGGAAGCAATGGTATGCTGGCAGCTCTGATTGTAAAGAACAACATGGTTTCAACTCCATTTATGGCATTTTTCCTGGCAGTTTTAAAATCAGGTGCTATGGGAATGCAGCAGTCAACCGGTGTACCAAAATCGCTGGTTGATACCATTACAGCAGTTTTCATTATCATAGCGACCATGGAGACTGCATTCCAGTTTACAAAGAAACGTAAAAAGAAAACGGAGGAGAAGAAGGAGGATAAGGCATGAATGCGATAATGCAGAATTTTGATAAAATCTTTAATGCGTCGCTGATTTATGCAACGTTTCGTTCAGCGACTCCGATCATCTTTGCCGCTCTTTGTGCGGCAATCACCCAGCAGGCCAATATCTTAAATATCGGTACTGAGGGTATCATGCTGGTAGGTGCTTTTACAGCAGTAGCGGTCAGCTACTTTACCGGAAGCTGGCTGTTAGGTATCATCGCGGCGATGATCGCGGGCGCTGTGATTGCGATGATCATGGCGGTCGGTCACATCCGTTATAACTCTGAGATCTGTGCGATCGGTATGGGTATCAACTTGCTGGCGCTGGCGCTCACAAAATTCATGGTAAATGCGATCTTCCACAGCACCGGCAGCTTTTCCAGCCCGGACATCAAAGCAATTCCGCGTGTGTCGCTCGGATTTTTAGACAATCTGCCGGTGGTTGGCGACCTGTTTAACAACTGGTGTGTGACCGAGTGGTTTGCCATCGTTTTGATTATTCTGCTTCAGTTCTTCTTTTATAAGACTGTATGGGGACTGCGTCTGCGTGCGGTAGGTCAGTTTCCGGAAGCAGCCAAGACGGCAGGTATCAAGGTAAATGCAATCAAATATCAGGCGATGCTGCTTTCTGGTCTCATCGGTGGTCTGGCAGGTGCACATCTTTCCCTGGGATACAGTACCCAGTTTATCGAGAACATGACCAATAACCGTGGTTTCATGGGCGTTGCAGCCATGTATTTCGGCGGCGCGAACCCGGTTCTGACCACACTGGGCTGTCTGCTCTTTGGATTTTCAGATTCCGTCGGTGCCCGTCTCCAGGCATATGGCATTCCATCCCAGTTCGTTCTGATGATGCCGTATATCGTGACCATCGCGGTACTGGCAATTTCCATGATTGCGAAGATTTCAGCCAACAAGAAGAGAGAATCTTCCCTGCATGTGGGAAGCTGATGATGAAGAAAGATAAAACACTATAAGGAGGACATAATCAGATGGAAAAGACAAAAATTATTCTTGACTGCGATCCGGGACATGATGACGCGGTCGCGATCACGCTGGCGGCGAACAGTGACAAGATCGATCTGTTAGGTATTACAGTCGTAGCAGGCAACCAGACGCTGGAGAAAACGCAGATTAATGCGAGAAATGTGTGCCAGTGGCTCGGTGTGGATGTGCCGGTGTATGCGGGCTGCGGACAGCCGATGGTGCGTGAAAAAATGATAGCGGGCGATATCCACGGTGAAACAGGGCTGGATGGTCCGGTTTTCCCGCCGCTGACAAAAGAATTAGAGAAAGAGCATGCAGTCAATTTCATCATCAAAACCCTGATGGAGTCCGACGGCGATATCACGATGGTGACAACCGGTCCGATGACCAATCTGGCGATGGCGATGCGGATGGAACCGGCGATTATTCCGAAGATCAAACAGATCGTCCTGATGGGAGGCGCGTATACCAATGGTAACGTAACTCCAGCGGCAGAGTTCAATATCATCGCCGATGCGGATGCAGCATATGTATGCTTTACCAGCGGACGCCCAATCACGATGATGGGTCTGGATGTTACCCGCAAGGTACTGTGCTATCCGGAGATCGTTGACCGGATGGAGAAGATCGGCAATAAGGCATCCAAGCTCTTTGCGGATCTGATGCGCTTCTTCTGCAAGACCCAGAAAGAGGTATTTGGCTGGGAAGGCGGACCTCTGCACGATCCGGTTACGATCGCATGGCTGATTGATCCGAGCGTTGTGACCCTGAAACCGATGCATGTGGACATTGACATCCGCAGCGTCCAGTCCTACGGACGTACCAACTGCGATTTCTTCGGTTACGGTGGACAGGAGCCGACTGCAAACGTAGCGATCGATATCGATGCGGCGAAGTTCTGGGATATCGTTGAGGCAGGGCTGAGAAGATACAGCGAGGCATAGTTCATAATACTTGTGTTCGGAGGCAGATATAGATGAGAGACCTGAAAGAAGTTTTAGAGCAGAACAAAGAGAAATATATCGAAGAACTCAAGAATCTGGTGGGAATTGATACCCATGACTTAGGGCACGGAATCGACGGTGGTCTGGAGAAACAGGGACAGGAGTATATGGTAAACCTGTTTGAATCGATGGGAGCCGACGAGATCACGGTGGATCCGATGGATGAGGCTGTGATTCAGGAAAGCTACAAAAAGCACCAGGAAGGAAACCTGGGGCACAACCAGACCGACCGTGCCAATGTCTATGCGACATTTAAAGGAAAACAGGGTGGAAAAAGCCTGTTATTTAACGGTCATATTGACGTTATGCCGGCGGAGATGGAAGACGGCTGGACGAACCCGCCGTTTGAGCCGGTAATTCGGGATGGCAAGATGTACGGACGCGGCTGCACGGATATGAAGGGCGGTCTGATGGCATCGGTGATGGCGGTAAAGCTTTTGCAGGATGCCGGGTATGAGCTGCCGGGCGATGTGACAATTACCTCCGTGTGTGACGAGGAAGGCGGAGGCAATGGCTCGATCCAGGCGGTAATGCGCGGTCTGAAAGCCGACGGCGTTGTCAACTGCGAGCCGACCGACGATACCCTGATTCTGGCGCATATGGGCTGGGTATTCTTTAAGGTTGATTTTGAAGGAAAAGCGTGCCATTCCGGTGCAAAAGCCGAGGGCGTCAGCGCGATCGAGAAGGCGATCAAAGTAATTCAGGGGTTAAATGAGATGGAGCACCGCTGGCTTCTGACGATCCGCCACCGCCTGCTTCCGCCGCCGAGCTTAAATATCGGCGTGATCGAGGGTGGAACCGCCGGTTCTACCGTGCCGGGCGAGTGCAGTTTTTCTACCTGCGTCCACTATGTTCCGACCCTGATGAATCAGGATATGGTTGTAAAGGAATTTACAGAGGTCGTTGAGCGGATCAGCCGTTCCGACGCGTGGATGGAGGCACATCCGCCGAAGATTTCCATTTACCAGACCGGGCACGGGTTTGAGATGGAGGAGGATCATCCGCTGGTAGACACCTTTAAGGAGGCGTACAGTGAGGCACTTTCGCGCAGCGTGAAGGTGGAAGGATCCCATTTTGGCTGTGATTCCCGCCTGTGGCGCAACATTGCCGGATGCCCGACGATCCAGTACGGACCGGGCGAGGGCGCACAGTGCCATACCGTGGATGAGTGGCTGAAGCTCGATTCCTATCTGGAAGCGATTCTGGTGTATGCGAAACTGATTCTTTCCTGGGGAGAGAAGAAATAAGAAATTGATAAATATATAAGGAGATAAAAACATGAGCAAGAAAGTTTTACTGGCAGGCGAGTCCTGGATGAGCTATACAACCCATGTTAAGGGATTTGATTCATTTTACACTTCTACCTATGAAACCGGTGAAAAATGGCTGAAAGCAGCCCTTGAGGCAGGTGGTTATGAGGTGACATTCCTTCCAAACCATCTGGCAAATGAAGAATTTCCATTTACAATGGAAGAACTGAAACAGTATGATCTGGTAATTCTGTCCGATATCGGAGCGAACACCCTGCTTCTGCCGGGTGCTACGTTTAACCGCAGTGAGAAAATGCCGAACCGCTGCAATCTGATCCGCGACTATGTCAACGATGGCGGCGCTCTTCTGATGGTCGGCGGCTATCTGACCTTCTCCGGCGTGGATGCAAAGGGCAAATGGCATGACACAGCCGTACAGGAGGTTCTTCCAGTCGAGGTTCTGACGGTCGATGACCGTATGGAACACTGCGAGGGTGTAAAACCGGTAACCGTGGGCGAGCATGAAGCTTTAAAGGGCATTCCGACCGACTGGCCGGAGGTTCTCGGTTACAATAAGGTAATCGCAAAACCGGAGGCAGAGGTTCCGGTTACTGTAGAGGGCGATCCGTTTATCGCGTTTGCTTCTTATGGAAAAGGGCGCAGCGGTGTTGTCACAACCGACTGTGCACCGCACTGGGCACCGCCGGAATTCTGCGAGTGGGAATACTACAATAAATTGTGGCAGAATATCGCAGACTGGCTGATTCAGAAATAAGATAGCAGAAAAAGGAGAGCGCGTATGGACGGAGCGGTAGAACTTTTAAAAGAGCTTCTGACCATTCGGAGTGTCAATGGACGGGATGACGAGGGAGCAGTGGCAGAATATTTGTGCAAATATTTCAAACAATCGGGAATTTCTGCACATATACAGCGGATTGACGCGACACATGCCAATGTGCTGGCGGAGCTTGAGGGGGAGTCGGATGACGCTCCGATCTTCTGGAACGGGCATCTGGACACGGTTCCTTACGGAGATACCGGAGAATGGAAGACTGACCCGGCGGTTCCGGTGGAACGGGACGGTTTTCTCTATGGCCGCGGTGCCAGCGATATGAAGAGTGGGCTTGCCGCGATGGTGTACGCGCTCTGTGAATACAAAAAATCCGGTCGTCCGGTGCCGCACACGATCCACTTCCTCGGAACCTGTGATGAGGAAAAGGGCGGCATCGGCGCCAGGGAGATCTTAAAGGAAGTCCCGGAGACGTCGATTGGAACACTTCTGATAGGAGAACCGACGGGATGCAGGCTGGGCGTGGCGCAGAAAGGCTGCCTGTGGCTGGAGATAGAAGCACACGGAAAGACGAGCCACGGGGCATACCCGCAGGAGGGCTGCAATGCCGTGGAACAGGCGATGGCGCTGACCGGTGAGATTGAAACATATGTGAAAAGCTTCACACACCCGGTTCTCGGCGCATCGACCGCGCAGGTAACGCAGATTTCCGGAGGCGTGGCGCCAAATATGACGCCGGACACCTGCCGGATTCTCATGGATATCCGTATGACACCGGGACTGACAAGTCAGATGGTAGTCGGTCAGGCGGAGGCGTTTGCGGCGGCGCGTTCCGTTACATCAGAAGAAAAATTCCGCGTCAGCTGCCGGATTGTCAATGACCGGCGGGCGATCGAGATTGGAGAATCCCATCCGCTTGTGAAACAGCTCTCGAAGGGACTGGAGAAAAAAGGGCTTCCGGTGGAGACGACTGGGATTAATTTCTTTACAGATGCTTCGATCCTGGTGGAACACAAGCTGGATGCAGCCGTTCTCTTATTTGGTCCGGGCGAGGCAGGTATGGCGCATAAGCCAAATGAGCGAGTCGAGATAGAAAAATATCAGAAATCCATTCAGGTTCTCATGGATCTGATCGCATCGGAGGTGGATGAGTGAGGGCAACCATCAAGGATATTGCCGCTGCGACTGGTTTTTCCGTGACGACAATCTCACTGGTTCTCAATGGAAAAGGATATAAGATCTCGGATGAGACAAAGAATCAGATCCTAGCGAAGGCGCGGGAACTGAATTATCGTCCGAACCAGCTCGCGGTCAGTCTGGTAAAGCGGCAGAGCAAGACCATAGGATTTATCGTCCCGGATATTTCCAATGTATATTTTGCCAATATGGCGCGTGCGATCGATGAGGCGTGCCGCGAAAATGGCTGGAGTGTGATTCTCTGCAACACGAATGATAATTATGACCGGGATCGCGAGTATATCGATCTTCTGGCGGATAAAGGCGCGGACGGCATTGTGTTTATCATGGCTAAAGATAATACGCGGGAGATGGCGGCGGAGGAGATCGATTATCTGGAATCGATCCACATACCCTATGTGGTAGTTGACCGGATCCCGGAGCTTCGGAACTGTCCGGCGGTCGGTACCGACCATGAGATCGGCGGTTATCTGGCGGCGCGCCATCTGTTAAGCCTTGGACATCGGCGGATTGCCTGCGTTGTGGGACCGCATGCGACCCAGATGGATTCGGAGGCGCGTTACCATGGCTACTGCCGGGCGATGGAGGAGGCGGGAATTCCGGTGGATGAACGTCTCGTCTGTGCCGGCGAGTATACGCAGGAGGGTGGCGCGGCGGCGGTCGAAAAGCTCATTTCACAGGATTTTACGGCGATTTTCGCCTGCAACGACGCTTCGGCGTATGGCGTATGCAGAAAACTCAAGGAATACAGAAAGAAAGTACCGGAAGATGTTTCGGTTGTCGGATACGATGACGTTTTCTATGCCCGGATGCTGGAGGTGCCGCTGACAACGATACGCCAGCAGGTACGGGAGATGGGAAGAGAGGCGGTACGGCTGCTTCTGAAACAGATACGGGAACATAAAAGACCGGAGAGCAAGGTAATCTTTGCGCCGGAACTGGTGGTGCGGGAGAGCACGGCGAGAATACAGCCGTCCCGGTAACCGGAGAGAGAGGGGAGCAGAGTGAAGGTATTGAATTTTGGTTCACTGAATATTGATTATACGTATCAGGTGGATCATTTTGTAAGAGCGGGAGAGACGATGTCCTCTGAGTCGCTGCAGGTATTCAGCGGCGGCAAAGGGCTGAATCAGTCGATCGCGCTGAGCAAGGCGGGCGCAGACGTATGGCACGCCGGAGCTGTCGGAGCCGGGGATGGAGATTTCCTCATCGAGCAGATGAAGAAGGCGGGCGTCCACACGGAGCTGATCGAGCATCTCGACGGGCAGACAGGACACGCGATCATCCAGAAAGATCCGGCAGGGCAGAACTGCATTCTGCTGTATGGCGGTGCCAACCAGCGGATCACGAGGGAAATGGTGGATCGCGTCCTGACACAGTTTGAGGCGGACGATTTCCTGATTTTACAGAATGAGATCAGCGAGATCGGCTATATCATGGAGAAAGCCCATGAAAAAGGCATGAAGATCGTTCTGAATCCGTCCCCGATGAATGCGAAGATCCTGTCCTATCCGCTGGAATATGTGGATTACTTCTTATTAAATGAGGTGGAGGCGTCGGATATCTGCGGCATTGAGGCAACCAAAGATCCGCAGGCGCTGATGAACGGACTGGTAAAACGGTTCCCGGAGGCGAAGATTGTCCTGACACTCGGCGGCGATGGTTCCGTGTACCGCGATGGCGATACAGTCCTTCGTCAGGGAATCTATAAAGTGCCGGTTGTGGACACGACGGCGGCAGGCGATACATTTACCGGTTATTTTATCGGCGGCTTACAGCTCGGTGAAGACCCGAAGACGGCGCTGGAACATGCGGCAAAAGCGGCAGCGATCGCCGTTTCCCGCCCAGGAGCAGCTCCGTCGGTGCCGAACCGGGAGGAAGTAGAGACGTTTGAGGGATAAAAAGCACCTGAAAGCTTGTCTTTTAAAACAGAATATAGTAAAATACCATTTGGTGGCGTTTCCGAAATTCGGGTTGGTACCGGGATTTGCGGAGGCGCCTCTTTTTTGCGCCCGTCTGACTCTTGTCAGTGTGGGCCTGTAGAAATAAAAAAGGAGAAGGTAAGTAGAAATGGGAAGAGAACGTTTTTCCTCTCGGCTGGGATTTATCCTGATTTCCGCGGGCTGTGCGATCGGTCTGGGAAATGTGTGGAGATTCCCGTACATTGTCGGTCAGTATGGCGGCGCGGCGTTTGTACTGATTTATGCGGCATTTCTGGTGCTTTTGTGCTGATCTATGTTCTGTTCTTGCTGATCCTTGGATTGCCGATTCTTGTTATGGAGTTTGCAGTAGGCAGGGCCAGTCAGAAAAGTGCGGCCCTGTCCTTTGACGTTCTGGAGCCAAAGGGTACTAAGTGGCATTTTGAAAAATGGTTCGCGATGGCGGGCAACTATGTCCTGATGATGTTTTATACGACGGTAGCCGGATGGCTTCTGCTGTATGTGTTCAAGATGGCGAAAGGCGATTTCGTGGGTCTGGATGCGGACGGTGTAGCAGGGGAATTTGGCTCTGTACTGGCAAATCCGGGACTGATGACGGTATTTATGCTGCTCTGTGTCGTATTCTGTTTTTCCATCTGTGCGATGGGACTTCAGAACGGCGTTGAGAAGATCACAAAGATGATGATGGTCTGCCTGTTATTCCTGATGGTTGTGCTGGCAATCAATTCGGTGCGGATGGAAGGCGGACGTCCGGGACTTGAATTTTACTTAAAGCCGGATTTTGGCAAGATTCAGGAGGTTGGTGTCGGCAAGGTCGTATTTGCGGCGCTGGGACAGTCGTTCTTCACGTTGAGTATCGGTATCGGTGCGATGGCGATTTTTGGAAGTTATATCGATAAAGAGCGCAGCCTGACCGGCGAGGCAATCAATGTACTGGTCCTTGACACGCTGGTAGCGTTTATGGCAGGACTTATCATTTTCCCGGCATGTGCGGCTTACGGCATCGAGGCAGGACAGGGACCAAGCCTGATCTTCATCACGCTGCCGAATGTATTTAACCACATGGCAGGCGGACGTTTCTGGGGCACGCTGTTCTTTATCTTTATGACCTTTGCGGCGGCATCAACGGTCACAGCGGTATTCCAGAATATCGTATCCTTTGCAACGGATCTGACTGGCTGTTCGATCAAAAAGGCAGTCTGCGTCAATCTGGTGGTGATTGCGATCCTGTCGCTTCCGTGCGTGCTGGGGTTCAATCTCTGGAGTGGTTTCATGCCGTTCGGAGAGGGCAGCAACGTGTTGGATCTCGAGGATTTCATCGTCAGCAACAATCTGCTTCCACTCGGAAGCCTCGTTTACCTGATGTTCTGTACCAGCCGGTATGGATGGGGATTTGAGAATTTCCTCAAGGAGGCAAATGAGGGAAAAGGCGTGAAGTTCCCGCGCCAGGTGCGGGTGTATGTGACGTATGTCATTCCGCTGATTGTGCTGTTTATTTTTGTGCAGGGGTACTGGAGTAAGTTTTTCCAGTAGACTGTGCAGCTCTTTAGGTAATGAGAAAAAAGGCTATTGATATAGTATTTAAGAGAAAGTTTTACGGGATTTTTTCACAGTTTTGTTAATTCTGTATAAACAAAAGCTATATTATAACCATTTGTATTAATTTTTATACAGAGTGAAGGAGGCAGAAGATTCATTTTCCAATTGTGAATTTTTTTTTCCTGTGTTATACTAGACGCGGTAGATTCTAGCTCCTACGCCCGACAATATTTTCACAATTTCGGCAGAAAAGGCATCTGTCGGGAGGTGAATGGGTGGAGGATGAGGGAAAATTTAGTAAGAGAAAGAGGGTTTAATTGATGGGTTTGGCTACATTTATAGGCGGCATTCATCCATTTGAGGGAAAAGAACTGTCTGAGGATAAGCCGATCAAGTATCTCGAGCCGTTACAGGGCGAGGTTATGGTTTATCCGCTGTCCCAGCACATTGGCGCACCTGCGAAACCACTGGTAGCGAAGGGCGATCACGTGCTGAAAGGCCAGATCATTGCAGAGGCAGGCGGATTTATTTCCGCAAACGTACTCAGTTCTGTTTCCGGTACAGTAAAGGGAATCGAGTCCAAGCTGGTTGCCAATGGTGCAATGGTTCAGTCAATCCTGGTGGAGAATGACGGTGAAGAAGAGGCGATCGAGGGATTTGGTACAGACAGAGATGCATCGAAGCTGTCCAAAGAGGAGATTCGCCAGATCGTTAAGGATGCCGGTATCGTCGGCCTGGGCGGCGCTGGTTTCCCGACACATGTAAAGCTTACTCCGAAAGATGAGAACGCAATTGATTACGTTATCGTCAACGGTGCAGAGTGGAACAGAAGGGATACCAGCTTGGCACAACCGTCTGCATGTTGTCGTACCATGATAGAACGTCCGGAGCAGATTATCGGCGGCCTGAAGGTTATGCTTCAGCTGTTTGACAATGCGAAGGGTGTTATCGGTATCGAGAACAACAAGCCGGAGGCTATCAAGAAGCTGACGGAGATGGTAAAGGACGAGCCGAGAATTGAAGTATGTCCGCTGCTTACCAAGTACCCGCAGGGTGGTGAGCGTACACTTATCTATGCAGTGACAGGACGTGAGATCAATTCTTCCATGCTGCCGGCAGATGCAGGCTGTATCGTAGACAATATTGATACCGTTGCTTCTATTTATAATGCAGTATGCAAGACAACTCCGCTGATCCGCAAGATCATTACGGTAACCGGTGATGCCATTGCAGAACCGCAGAACTTTGAGGTACGTCTTGGTACCAACTATCAGAGACTGGTAGAGGCAGCAGGCGGCTTCAAACAGGAACCGGAGAAGATGATTTCCGGTGGTCCTATGATGGGACAGGCTCTTTTCAGCCTTGACTTCCCGGTAGCGAAGACTTCATCTGCTCTGACCACCTTTACCAAGGATCAGGTAGCAGCGATGGAGCCGTCAGCATGTATCCGCTGCGGACGCTGTGTAGGCGTTTGTCCGGAGCACCTTGTACCTCCGCTGATGATGAAGGCATCTACGGCTCACGATCTTGAGAAATTCCAGAGCTTAAACGGCATGGAATGCGTTGAGTGCGGATGCTGTGCATATGCTTGTCCGGCAAGACGGCCGCTGACCCAGGCATTCAAAGAGATGCGTAAGGCAGTAGCAGCCAGCCGCAGAAAGTAGGAGGTGGGAAGAAATGGAAAAATTATTAAAAGTATCGTCATCACCTCATGTTCGTGACGGAGTTACGACACAGCGCCTGATGTTTGACGTTGTGATCGCCATGATTCCTGCCAGTGTTTATGGTGTATGGCAGTTCGGCATGAATGCACTTCTGGTTCTGATCGCTACCGTGATCGCCAGTGTGGCAGCCGAGTATCTTTATGAGAAATTAATGCACAAGCCGATTACGATTTCAGACGGCAGTGCAGTTGTTACCGGCATGATTCTTGCACTGAATATGCCGCCGGAAATCCCGGTTTGGATCCCGGTTCTTGGTGCATTCTTTGCAATCATCGTTGTAAAACAGCTTTACGGTGGTCTGGGACAGAACTTCATGAACCCGGCACTGGCAGCCAGATGTTTCCTTCTGACTTCCTTCGCTCTGTTTATGAATAACTTCTCATCCGCAAAGCTTGGATTTGACAGTCTGACAGGTGCAACTCCGCTGGCACAGTTAAGAGCCGGTGAGACAGTGGATCTGGCATCCCTGGTAATCGGACGTATCCCGGGAACTATCGGTGAGGTATCTGTAATTGCCCTGCTGATTGGTGCGATTTACATGGTAGTCCGCAAAGTTATCAGCCCGGTTATCCCGCTGATTTACATTGGAACCGTATTTGTATTTACATTCCTGTTTGGCGGATTCAACCTGACCTATTCTCTCAGTGAGATCTGTGCAGGTGGTCTTATCTTCGGTGCATTCTTTATGGCAACCGATTATGTAACGAGGCCTCTGACTCCGAAGGGACAGATCGTATACGGACTGATCCTCGGAATCGTAACCGGAATCTTCCGTCTCTGGGGTGCTTCTCCGGAGGGCGTTTCCTATGCGATCATCTTCAGCAACCTGCTGGTACCGCTGATTGAGCGCTATACGCTTCCGACAGCATTTGGAAAAGGAGGTCAGAAGAAATAATGAACCAGATTATCAAAAATACAATCATCCTTTTCGTTATTACTCTGGTAGCTGGTATCTGTCTGGGAACAGTACATGATATTACGCTGGATCCGATTGCACAGGCACAGGAGGCAGCAGCTACTAAAACTTATCAGGAAGTTTACCCGGATGCGGCAAGCTTTGATGAACCGCAGGAGCTGGCTGACGCAGTAACTGCTGCAGCGGACAGCATCTCTGAGTGGGGATTTGGAAAAGTTACCATCAATGATGCAAAAGAAGCGCTGGATGCAAGCGGCAACCAGATCGGTTACCTGATTACCTCTACCTCCGCAGAGAGCTACGGCGGCAACGTGCAGATCGCAGTTGGTATCACCAACGAGGGCGAGCTGACCGGTATCGGTTTCTTAAGCATCAGCGATACGCCAGGTCTTGGTATGAGAGCCAAAGAACCGGATTTCAAGGATCAGTTTATCGGCAAGAAAGCTGAGAACCTGGAAGTTACAAAGACAGGCGCGTCTGCAGATA
>ENA-ORRW01002017-ORRW01002017.1-human-gut-metagenome-genome-assembly--contig:-NODE-2017-length-17769-cov-4.842215_pt1 | contig 17769 bp, 15 predicted proteins | sample MGYA00242183_ERZ509150 | MGnify/ENA primary metagenome ERZ509150 (study PRJEB26280, sample SAMEA2338639) | human gut metagenome | biome: human gut; feature: human-associated habitat; material: faeces... | reverse complement strand
TTCTCCACTATGGACAGTGGATCGGAGAAAAGCCACCCTCTGCCAAGCAGCGGGTGCGGCTGGCTGTTCTCGCCGCTTTGGAGAAAAAGCCCACGGACTTTGCCGACTTTCTTCGTCTCATGGAGGAGTCCGGCTTTGCGGTGAAACATGGGCAGGGCGGTGTCATCTCATTCCTTGCACCCGGGCAGGAAAAACCGACCCGGCTCCGGGCTTCTACACTTGGAGTTGGATTTGACCCGGAGGACATCAAGGCGGTAATTGCCGGGGAACGTCCACTCCCCGAACTGCCCGAGGAGCCCACGGTTCCGCCACGGCGAGTTAATCTCATCATCGACATTCAAGAGCGTATGGCCCAAGGCAAGGGCCCGGCCTATGAACGATGGGCCAAGGTCTACAACCTAAAACAAATGGCCGCCGCGCTCCAGTATTTGCAGGAGCATCATCTGACAGACTATGCGGCACTGACGGCCAGCACCGAGGCTGCGGTGGATCACTTTCACAAGCTGTCTGACGAGCTCCGCACAACGGAGGAGGCTCTTTCCAAAACCTCGGAGCTGATGGCTGCCACGGTGGACTATGCCAAGACTCGCCCGGTGTTTGATGGATACAAAGCTGCGCGGTACAGCAAAAAGTATCTGGCCCAGCACGAAGCGGAGCTTGCCACTTACCGGGCGGCAAAGGATACTATGAACACCATACTGAACGGCGCAAAACTCCCTAAGATTGAAGCACTAAAAAAATCCCGCCGTGAGCTGGCGGGACAAAAGAAAGCGCTTTATGCAGAATACCGGGAGGCCCAGCGGCAAATGCGGGAGGCCGTGGCAATAAAAGCGAACATTGATCATCTGCTCGGCATAACAGACGAGCGTGAAAATAAGGCCCAGGAACGATAGTGACGGGCCGCAGACTACGGTGCAACGCACCGGGACTTTGGGACAATTTGTCCCGAAGTACAGCGGGTTTGGGGAGCTCCCCAACAAGCATTTTTGCGGGCCCTGCGCCCTGCAAAAATTTCGGAGTGTGGCCACACCCGAATTGCTTGCCATTTAGCGGCACCCCCGAAAAGCCCCCTAAAAACGAGAAAAACGAAGGCCCTTTTTACTTGACCTCCGTTTCTCTGGCTTTTTGTAGTCCCTCTGCTGTGGCCTCCATGACCGTCAATTCCTTTTCGTCCATTGTATTGAGTAGCCTGTCAATATGCTGGCGGCAGTCGCTTTCGCCGTTCTGCCTGTCAGGATAAAAGAATTGGTCTACGGAAATGTCCAACAGGGTGACGATTTGGTAAAAGGTGTTCAGGCTTGGATGCTGGCCCCGGTTCTCAAAATACATGATGGAACGAGGGGTACGGTCTACGAGCTGTGCAAGGTATTCCTGTGTCCAGCCTTTCGCCTCTCTCTTGCGCTTGATCTCCCGGCCTAATGCGTGGAAGTCAAGCCGTCTGGTGTCTTGGTACATTCTCATATCACCCCTATATTATTTTACATTTCGGGTTTGACTATGAGAACGAAACACAGTTTTATGTTTTGGTAGTATTTTATTGTCCGCTGACAAGGTTGCCGATGTTACACGGCCAAGGTATAATAACAGAAAGAAAATTTGAAAACTACACTTTAATCACAAAAATCTATGATACGCTATCTTTGGAGGTGTTACCATGCAAAGAATTTTAGTCGTTGAGGACGATTTTGATATTCAAGAACTTTTACAGAATTTTTTACAAGAAGCAGGATATGAAGTAGCTGTTGCAAATGATGGTGTCGAGGCACTATCTTTGTTTTCGGGGCAACGATATGACTTGATTATATTGGACATTTTGCTTCCCAAAATTGACGGTTATGGTGTCTGTGAGTTGATACGAAAGCAATCGGATGTTCCCATTATTATGCTGACTGCATTGAGCGGTGAGGAAGATCAAATCAGGGGATTGGATTTGCAGGTGGATGACTATATTACAAAGCCTTTTTCTATGCCAATCTTACTTCGCAAAATTGCAGCTGTACTTCGGCGTAGCAAGCGGGGAGAAGATGAAAAGCCTCAAATCATCACTTATGGCAATTTACTTTTGAACTGTGATAGTTATGCCGCCACCGTGGATGGATCTGATTTTGAACTGACGCAAAAAGAGTTTGAAATATTGCGGGAACTGCTGACCCATCAAGGCCGGATATTGACCCGCCAGAACTTATTAGATAAGCTGTGGCGATTTGATTTTTATGGGGATGAGCGAGTTGTTGATACCCATATCAAAAACTTACGCAAGAAGCTGGGGATAGATTTCATTCAAACGATCAGAGGGGTGGGATATAAAGTTGATAAAGAAAATTAAAGGCAGTCTGTTTATAAAAGTTTTTATCACTACTGCTATCCTATTGACAGGGGTGAGCTTTCTGGTTTACTTGATTTTAGCTTGGTACACCCCGAAAACATATTCTAATACCCTTAATGCAACATTAGATGAACAAACAAAAATATTCATTTCAGAAATATCGCAAATGCCCATGGAAGAAACAGGGGGTATTTTTGATAACTTTCTTGATTATCAGAATGTAGACCGAATGGAACTGTTTGAAGAAAATGGTAATAGAATAAATCTTCCAACGGAACGAAGTGCTGATAATGATGTTGTTATAGAAACAAAGGCTTGGGGAAATGAAGATAATAATGCACCTATTATATCCAATAGTTATACGGTTTCATTTCTTGGCAAAAATACAAACTACACTTTAGTTGTTTATGGAGCGGCGGGGCAAGTAGCAGAACTGCAAAGAGCATTTCAAAAAGTGTTTCCGTTACTTGCATTTATAGTGTTTTGCGTATCACTGGTTACTGGTTGGATTTTTTCACACCTTATTACTAAACCCGTACTGAAAATAAGCCGTATTTCTAAAGAAATGTCCGAATTACAATTTGAATGGCAATTAGATGAACAACGGACTGACGAACTGGGAATATTGGCAAAGAGCCTTAACTATTTATCGCAGAAGCTCAATGTAACTTTGAATGACTTACAGGCAGCAAATAGAAAACTGGAACTTGATATAGAACATGAAAAGGCATTAGAACAAGCTCGCACGAATTTCTTTTCAGCGGTGTCTCACGAATTGAAAACGCCTATCACGATTATCAAAGGGCAATTAGAGGGCATGCTCCTTGGTATTGGACCCTATAAAGACCATGAAAGATACTTGACAAGGTCGCTGGAAATTACAAACACGCTTGAAACAATGGTGCAAGATATATTGACAATTTCGCGGTTAGAAACTGCGGGGGCCGATTTCAAGAAAGACCACTTGGATTGTGTGCAAATTATCAAAGCCTATTTGAACGAAACAGCGGATTTGATTGCAGAAAAAGATTTACAAATACACCTTGATATACTGCCATCTGCTTTCATAAACGGAAATAAGATGTTGGTAGAAAAGGTTTTTTCAAATCTAATTGGAAACGCAATCAAGTATTCCCCACAAAGAGCGGATATTTGGATTTCCGTACTTATGAAACATGAGCAGATAGTATTTTCTGTTGAAAATGCAGGGGTGCATATACCAGAAAATAGTATTCCCAGATTGTTTGATGCGTTCTATCGCGTGGAGCAGTCAAGAAGCCGAAAGACTGGAGGAAGTGGACTTGGACTGTATATTGTGCAGGAAATACTACACCAGTATGGAAGTGAATGTACGGTTTGCAATACGCAAGCTGGGGTAAAGTTCTCTTTTATAATTTGAAAGATATGGAAAAGCGGTGGGTAATCAACCCGCCGCTTTTCAACTACACATAAATCACAAACTAATCCCAAATGTATCACAAAAGGTAGTGGTATCCTTTATATATATTCAAAGAAAGGATGGTGTTTATTTTATGAGCACAAAAAAACTACTTACATTAGCTCTCGGAAGTGCATTGCTTGTGGGGGTGGTAGCTGGGTGTAGTTCATCAGTGAATATTCCTTCCGATAACAACACTACGAAAAATGTTTCCTATCAGGCACAAACCGTTTCTGATACGGAAAATGCGGCGAACGATTCTACTACAGCAGAACTGCCTGGTGGAAGTGTGGACTACTCCATATATGAACCTTACGGCTTGAGCTATGATCAGGAGAATTATTATTTTACCTATAATGGGAATGTAGTGAGATTTTTTAATGACCCCATAGCTGGAGCGAGTTTCACGAATTTCTTTTCTGGAACGGTGGATATTGAGGCAGACCGGGACGAAGAAAATAACCTTGTTGGTATTAAAGAGTGTTCCAAAGAAAATTATGACCGTCATACCCAAAAGCATAATAACTTTAATCCCACTGATACATCATTGAGTACTGTACAAAAGGGAGAATCTACTCCCCAACTTTGGCTTAAAGACTATGCAGACTATGGCATTACCTACAACGAGCAGAGCGGCGGTTGGTATTATAATAATCAGAGAATTAAGATATTATTGGACAGTGAACAGGCTGTTGTTTACACTGATGAAGAAAATGGAGTATGTGTTACTATTTCAAGGGATGGCAACCATCAAATTTCAGAAATTAAAGAAATATCTGAAACAGATGCACAATCACTCATGCTAAAGAATAATCCTATTGGAGAAGATTACACCTCGCAGGAATAATTTCTGCTTTCATAATCAGCCGAGCGATGGCAAAAGACGGAGGTGACCTGTATGAAAAAGATTCTATCACTCATTTTAACATTGTTTTGTGTATTAAGTCTTGTTGGCTGTGGGCGTTCTATGGACGACATCATAAAGAATGAGTCCAGCATTACCGGCGTTGTGGAAGAAGTTTATAACAACTCCATACTTATTTCCATCCAGACAGACGCTTACCCTTACGGAGCATATTGCGATGTTTCTTTGGATGCAGAGAACAAAGATGACATGGTTGATTTCAACATTGGTGATGAAGTCATTGTCTATTACGATGGTAACATTGCAGAGAGCTATCCATTACAGATCAATACGGTGTATGCGATTTCTTTGAAAGATCCAGCTAACTGAAGTAAAAATAAGCGTTTTCCAGTTCTGGTACTTGTAGCGTAATTCAAGAGTAAAGACTGCCGCACGACGGCAAAAGAAAAAAAGCCGTCGTACAGCAGACATATCTCCATGCGCCCATGAAGCGGCGGCTTTGATTTTCAGAGCCGCCGTTTCTCTTTGGATATTCAGTAACCCCACGGCGGCCCATAGGAGGGTGTCGCCGTGTCCATCTTACTTTCTCACAATTCCCATGACCTTCACCAGCTAAAAAAAGCGTAGCTCCCCCTCCGGGACAGTCTGGCTATGAAGGTACAATATATCAGTACAATTATGATAATGTAATTTCATGCGTCTGCATAGCGTCTTGCTGTGCGGGCGCATTTCTTTTGCTTTGCCTCGGGCCAACTTGGCCCGAAGTCCAGCCCCGGTGCCGCTCTCCGCCGCCCTCCGCTTCGGTCACTCGTCAATCCCCAACACCGAAACGGAGGTACACAATGAAGGAAATCAATTTGCGGGAGTATTACCCGTTTTATAACATGGATGTTTATCTGGAAGTGTCTGATGAAATCGCCGGTCAGCTCGACCGCTTCAAGCTGGACGAGGAAGCGCACCGCGTCCGTATTTTGCGCGCAAAGGCGTATTTCTCTCTGAATCGTGGAGATGGCATTGAAAAGGACGCCTTACAGAAACCGCCGCAGCCGTTGGAACTGCTTCTGAAAGCAGAGCAGGCAGAACGCTTGAACGCCGCGCTACGTTCTTTGAGTGAACGACAGCGCCGCCGACTTCTGGCGTTTTATCTGGATGGCAAGAACAAATCACAGATTGCAAAAGAGGAAAATGTCAGTGAGGGCAGCATCCGAGAAAGCATCCGAAGCGGCTTGGCGCAGTTGAAAAAATCTTTGAAAAATTTCTAAGCGTACCCACGAAATCCGCGCGTTTTTGTACTGGTATATGAGAAGCGGTTTGCGCCGCGTCCATGTACCTTGAAAACCGCATAGACATCGTGATAAGTGAAGTTTCCGATTGACCTTTTCGGTCTGTACCGCCATGACGGTGGGATACCCGCAGCTTGCGGGCATCCCATTCGAGCGACTCATACAGACCGGCTCTGCACGTGGCAGCGTTTGAGCGGTTCACTCGGAAACCGAGCCTCCTGCTACGGCCTCCCACTGACTTGCGGGGGATTCCTGCGGCGTGCGTGAGCCTTACAAGCCACGGCGCTGCAGGAATGGGTTGTTTGCCAAGAACAGCTTATGACGGTCCCAGAGGCGCAGCGCGCCTCTCGCCGGGGGATGAGAGAAATACGGCGAATACATTCGACATACTTCAAGCAGCCGCACCGATGCTACCGGTGCGGCTGCTTTCAAAGTGGAGGAATCTAAAATGAGTGACACTGTTTTACAGATCATGCAGCCGACAAACTCGGTCGAGCCGCCGTATCAGTACATGATGATCGACGGCTGCAAAGTAAAGGTAAACTATCTTCCAAAACCGTCCGCGCCATCCGCGGGCAAAGTGCTGGACAGAATCCATGAGATTCTGCTTGCGTCAAGGCTCAAAAAATGCTAGCGCACATTTGCATCTTTGTTACCTCGATGCAATAATGATGATGTACTTGTACCTTGAAAATCGAAAATAAAGAAAACGGACCGGATACATCATCTTTCAGACGATCTAAGACAGAAACGAGGTATGTATAATGGAAAAGACAGTCTATGAATCCAACGTTCCGCGTGTTTACACGCTTTACAGAGTTTCTACCATCGGTCAGGTTGAAAAAGATGATATTCCGATGCAAAAACAGGTTTGCCGTGACTTCGCAAAAAAGCAAGGCTGGGTGGTTGTCAAGGAGTTTTCGGAAAAAGGCATTTCGGGCTACAAGGTATCCGCCAAAGACCGCGACGCCATTCAGGAAATTCAGCATGATGCTGCGCTTGGCAAATTCGATATTCTGCTTGTGTTCATGTTTGACCGGCTCGGACGACGGGATGATGAAACACCATTCATTGTAGAATGGTTCGTCAAGAACGGCGTGGAGGTCTGGAGTGCGATGGAGGGGCAGCAGCGATTCGACAATCACGTTGACAAGCTGATGAACTACATCCGCTACTGGCAGGCCTCCGGCGAGAGTCTGAAAACCTCGATCCGCACGAAAACCCGCTTGGGGCAGCTCACAGAGGAGGGGCATTACACCGGCGGAACAGTTCCGTATGGCTATCGCGCGGTAGATAAAGGTCGCGTCAATAAGCGCAACCGCACAGTGCTGGACTTGCAGATCGACGAGGATGAGGCGGAAGTGATTCGCCTGATCTTTCACAAATATGTCGATGAGGGTTACGGCGCGCAGCGCCTTTCTCACTATCTGCATGAACAGGGCATCAAAAGCCGCGACGGAAAAGGCTTCCCGAACACGACTGTCAACCGGATCATCAAGAACATTGCCTATACCGGCATCATCAAAAACGGCGAGTCACAGTCCGGCTATATTGACGAGCTGCGCATCATCGACGTTTCCACCTTTTCCAAGGCACAGGAGATCATGCGCCAGCGGACGCTCCCGCATGGCAACGTGCCGCTGAACTGCAAGGGAAAATCCCTCTTGGTCGGAAATATTTTCTGTGCCCACTGCGGAAACCGGCTGACGCTGACGACCAGCGGCAGGCGCGTGTATCGCGCAGATGGCACAGTGAAATACGAACCGCGGATGCGATACCAGTGCCATTACAACGTCCGACATCCCGGCGAATGCGACGGACAATCCGGCTATGGCGTCACAAAGCTCGACGGTATTGTGGAGAAAGTGATCCGCATGAAGTTTGCAGAGATCGCTGCCGCGCCGGAATCCGAGATTCTGAATCACCAGCATAAAAAAGAAATCGAGCTTGCAAGAATCAAGCTCGATCAGGCCAATGCGCATCTGGCAGAGAAGCAGAAAGACCTCTCCGATTATAAGGCGGAAACGCTGAAAGTCATTCGCGGTCAGAGCAATCTCAGCGTGGAGCTTCTGAACGCACTGGTGAAAGAAACAGAAACGATGATTGCCCTGGCGCAGACCCGCATAGACGCGGCACAGACAGAATATGAGTCGCTGCTGGCTTCGGCGGAGAATCTGCGGCAGGAATACGACCGACTGCTCACATGGGCAGATCTGTTCGACACCTGCTCCTTTGAGGCAAAGAAAATGATCGTTGCGCAATTCGTCAAAGCCGTTCGCGTCAGCCGCGACTACAATATTGAGATTGACTTCAACGTGTCTTTTGAGGAATTTCAGAACTTTTCCGTCAAAAATGGGGAGCCAGTCATTTTGCAACCGCTGCGTTCGCATACCGCATAAAAAAGTTCGGGATAATCCGAATTTTATCGGATTATCCCGTATTTGGCAAGCAGCACCTTTTTAGATCCCGCGACTTAAAATCTCTTGAAATCTCAAGGGTTTCCGCGCTTCCTGCAAGTCAAAGCTGTTTAATCTCAAAAGCTTGAGCTAAACCAAAATAGATGCTCGCCTTTCGTTGACTTAATTATAACATATATTGTCCTGCTTTTCTATATTATTTATCATTATGTTTCGTCCGTTTCAATTGTTAGGTTATCAAAGAATCGCTTGAGATCCTTATACTCAGTGTGGTCAAGTACGTCCAGACCGTTTGCCGTTGCAAGCCGAACAATATCCCTACATTTTTTCAATCTTGACAGCATCGGAATTACAATTTTTGCATCGTGGTTAATATAATCATATAGTTCAGACTGCTTTGAGGGAATTTTATAGCCTTTTTGTGAGCTTGCAATAATTACACCTTTATCGCGTAACTTTCCAATTATTCGCATACGGAATGCCGAGTCGGACATTTTGCCGAGACCAGTGTACTCTAGCCGCTCTTTTAATTCACCCGTATATATGTAACCACGGGTATCGTTGTTCATAAATCTATACAGCAGATATTGCAATACAACAACCTGCGCATTTGTTTCCGGCTCCGTACTTGCTGAATTTTCCTCAATGAATCTTACCGCCTGCGCAAAACACAGTCTAGCGATCGTATCATCAAACTCGCTGCCCACATGGTTTTCAAAAACATATGTATTATAAGTTTGCGGATACAAAAGGACGCTTGTTTTCTTCTCTAATATTTTTCCGTAGTTTGGAGCAGTTTTATCACGTTTGTGCTCATCATAGACATATGCCAGCGTGCCACTTATAAAATCAGCTATTTGAATTCTGACATCATTTTTGCTATCTTGGAATCCGAAGCTAAGTCCATCTAAGAAATTGGGCATATCCTGATTGCTTTGAACGTATTTGCAGAAACTCTGCATATACTCATTGCTGCCCATTTCATCGGCCACAACGATCACGCGCTGAAATGCTCTGCGCAACTCTCGATGAACGATGTTATTCATGAATTTATAGTAAGACTCCTTAAAATACAATCCTTTCAAAGTCATATTTTCTTGACATGCCTTTTTGTCAATACACACCACAAAAAAGCTTGCAGGCAACTGCAAGGCATCCCGTAATATTCGCAATCGTCTTTCGTGGTTTGCTCCGACCTTCTGCGACTTTATTTCGCCTGTTTGAAAATGTTTAGATCGAATTGCTTCTGCCTTTTCTTCGTATTCAGAAACGTCAGATTCTTTTACAATTACTGCCGTAATAATAAAATGGGTCGATACAGTTGGGTTATCCAACTTCCAGCCAAACGCGCCATACTCATCTGTGAATGCATACACTAATTCCACGGCTATACTCCTTCAACCCCAAATTGTTCTTTTTCCGCAGCAAAGTTGAACCTATATATCTGCGTGTATAATACACCTGTTCATTATAAAAAAGCAAATTTTAATTATAACACTTGCAAATTTACTCTGCATGGCCTGGAAAAACTTTAACTATATTCTACCAAGTCCAAAACGGCTGTGTAACTCTAACAACTTTTTCCATCTCGAATCAGTTTTTATTTATAATGCAGCAAGTATGTTGTCGAGCATAAACTTACACTGCCTTATTTAGCACGAGTACAACTAGCGTTCTCAGGCGATAAAATATAGTCCTCGGCGCTTCAAAAGCCAATGTGAGGAAGGGTTAATCTTTCGGGACTTTCAAGAGCGAGAAACTCCACTTCTCAGGGTAATTGTCTGAAAAGTGGAGTTCATCCAACTTTAATTAAGCAGATTTCGCTGTGTTGCTATTAATGATTCCCGCTGAGGCAAACCACACAATGAGCAGAGTTTTGCTCGAAGCATGTAGTCACATTTAGTATAGTTTAAATATTCCCCAACTATAGAATCAATTATTTTCGAAGCAAATTTTTCTTTATTTGCGTCGAATTCTTTTTTTAATTTCTCAACTTCTGAATACTCACAATGTTTTAAACAGTTTAACTTCAAATCGAGAAGTACTAATTTTGAAGAAATAGACGAATCCCCCTCGAGTGTCTTCTTGACTGCGGGCAAGAGAAGATCACTGTTAAGCGACGCTGCAATCTGGTGAATCATCCCTCTGGCTACTACGGATACGATCAGATTAATAAAACGACGAGTTGCTAAACCTACTTCTTCCTTCCTTACTCGTTTTCCCATCTTCGACGCACGTTCAAATACGTATTCAATCAGATCATTCTCCAAAAATCCCATGGTATCAATTATGGCCTGGATAGATCTCATTCCAAGTCTATGCATCTCATCGATGATTTCAATCTTCCTTTTTGCATTTAACCCCACAGGATAATTTTGCAGTATTTCTCCTAGAACTTCAATTGTTTTTAGCGCAGCAACAACCGCAGCCAAGTCTTTTTCTTTCTCTGAAATCTCATCATTGATGGTATCTTCCCCTGCTGTTACTTGCCCGTCAGCTACTCCAGCTTCGTCCATTTTTGATAGTCTAACTTCTTCATTTTCCAGAACATCTGCATCTGAAGATGCAATAGTTCGGGGAATTAATAATTCCACGGCATCTTTAATTTCATCAAAGACAGGATTTGTTTTCGTGAAATCAAACGTTTCATAACGTTCAAGCGTGTCATAAGCATTGAGCAAAATACTATCAACTATGCCTGAGTTGTTTGCAAAATGGCACAGAAAAATAATAATATTCCCATAAGTTTCATTATAAAGTCGGGCGCTCATATAGTCAATTTCTTCTTGAACAGACGGTTCATTGAGATGAGAGGCAATATATTTTCCACAGAAATAGTAAAAAATATATGGGTATACAAAGCGATACAAATCACCATAACTTGAGTCGTTACAGATTATTTTAGCTGAAATCATTCTCTGCAAAAACTCATTATAAGATATCTGAAGTAAGTGTTGATCTCCAACTTCAGAAACCACTTTCTCTATTTGCTCCGTTGTAAATCCCGTTCGTTTTTCCTGTAACATTTTATAAGCAAGATTCGACAGAATGCCAATATCAATATCGTAGTTACCAGCACTACTGTAATTTCCAGATATTTTCAACAGGCTGCTAATAATTAATGTCTCATACAAATAACCGAATTTGCTTCCGCCAAATTGTTGCTGAACCGCATCAATGTTCTGCAAAGCGCCAAGTATGAAAATCGGTGATGCAGGTATAAACGCATTTCCATTTCCATTTCCAAGAAAAGTATTTATATTTTCTGTCGCATTATTGATTTGATTGCTGATGTCTTCTTCGGACATATATGTTTCATTTAAATGATACCACTTGGAAATGATCTCTCGTCTCTTTTTATTGCCCAAAGGTAATATCTCATAACATACCACATGCTCTAGTCCTTTAATGGAGTTTGACGCTATCAGTGTTGTTAATTCAATATTAGATGACAACAGAACAATAACTCTTCCAAAGAATCCACATAGATAATCTAAAACAGCAGATCGGCGCCCTTTTATATTTTTTATCAAATCGAAATCATCCACAATTACAGTACGTTGTTCTTTGGGTAATTGCCTAAACTCTTCAATGTAACGCCGAGAATATTGTTCTGAATAGCAGTCTTCAATAACACTTCGAATTCTTTCTTCATCAGCCGAAACAAATCGTACTCCATTGATTAAAATACTGCATGATCTCAACGACTGTTCATGCAAAAACAGGAATTTAGCAATCGATGTTTTCCCGCTACAAGATGCCCCTGTGAAAATGATTAGGGAACTAGTATATAGTTCCTCGACCGTGTTTGTACGGATATGTACACTTCCTCCTTTTTCGTTTGAGAGATCACTTTTTCTCAGGTCGGGCCATACGAACAAATCGGGCAACGTAACATTCTCTTTTGCAAAATGGTTTATAACGATTCCAATGTCGTAAACCTGCTGCATTATATTTTCATTCGGAGTTAGCACGTTGTTCTTCGCAGCAATATTTTTGTGATATTGATTCTTTATTTCTTCAGAACAGCGGTCATATATTTCCCCATTCCACCTGAAATCAAATATATCGTAATTTTGGAACACACTATCAAAATTAATTACAGTAAATGCACTTTCACCACTATCATTATTTTGCAATTCTTTCCCATGACTACAATAAACCGAGAACGTTGTCCCTACTTTATTGTAACTATCTCGTTCATGTTCATGACCAAGTAAAATCATATCCGCATTCTGCCGAACGTGATCAACGAACGGCCTCTTTAAATCGGGATTCAGCCAGTTGATCGGATGATGGAACATATAAAAGACAACTCTATATTTTTCCGGCGACACTTCTCCATAAAGATGGCATGGAATAATCAACTTTCCCGGTTTTTCATTAAGAACGGACATCCAGGCAGAATTCACCATCACAAAAAGAACCGAATAGTCTCCACACTTGATTTCTAAGCGCGGCAAAACAGTATCAGTGGCAATTTCATATGATTTTGCAAATTTTTGATACTCATTTTGAACGCTCACAACATTGTTGTAGTAATCTAAATCAATATTTGATAGATGAACAGAATCGATCAGCGTCTTTCTTATCGATGTTTCTGCCGAAAAGTCGCAATCATGATTTCCGGGAACCATAGCCACATACACGCGCGAACCTTTTTGTGAAAAAATATACTCAGCAATTTCATCAATCAAATTTTTTGCCAAATTATACTGTTGCTTTGATCCCGAGAACGCGATATCACCTGAAATTGATATAATAACATCTCCATTGTTTGGCAAAGAACTAACGCATGCAGTCTTAAGTTCTCGTACTCTTTTTAGGATCGCATCATCAGCCGTTTTGATGTGAATATCGGAAAAGTGGATCACTGTAAGGCTCATTATGCTCCCTCCTCAAATCCTGTCATTTTATATAATTATACTATATATAAATGGTATTTTCAAGATTGAGGCACTACATGTTGTGGTTTTCTAATTATTCTCTATATTCCATTTGCCCTCTGAATAAAGAAGAATAATCTTCTTATTACTACTTGTTAAACATACAAAGCGAAAGTTATTTATGCCTGGGGTTCTAATCATTTCCATTTCATTCAAATATAACGTATTACCGTTGTGATCAGTAATACCTAACGGAACGATTTCTCCGTTTGGATAATAATCGGCTCTAACAATATAATCCATCTATTTCCTCCCCCTTCATTTTTTATCATAGATATCATAACATTTTCCTACCGATTATTTTGTAAAATTATGGAGAAGCGTTTTATAATTCGAAACATTTTCACTGTTTATAACTGTTTTTCACGACATAGTTTTCTTTCATCCAGCATTTTATATATAACAAGCTGCGTCTTTGTTTTTTTATTATTGAACTGCTTTATAAAACAGCTCTTTCGAAGCCGTATACCAGTAGTCAAATAAGCAGCGATAGAAGTTTCCTTTCAGCGGTGCGTTACGGTAGCGACGGATTTGCCGACCGGTCTCGCGCTTGATTCATCTCTGGCAGCTGCTATTCTTAGGATATTTGACGTAATTTGCCTGTATGCAGCAGTCTATCGCTCTTTTGAATGCCTCGAACGCGGCGCAGCCTACGCCGGTTTTTGCTTCTCAGATGCGCTTCAGATGATTCATTCTCCACGAGCCCAGCGATTTTCTCTCTTAATTCGCTTTCGGTCATAAAGCCTTCTACTAGGCACGGTGCGCGTCACGGGCGATATACCGTACCAGCTTCCGCGCTGTTTGCTGTGATATTCCTTCTGCGCTCGCTTGCTCTGCTTCTTCAGCGGTACCGTATTGATCACACTTCATCCCCCTCTAGTTTTACATTTGAATTACAAAGTGCGTTGTCATCTTGCATCCGGCTGCCATCTCTGATATTTTGTAATATCACGACCTTAAAGGAGGCAAGCAAAATGGGAATGAAAGCATACCCCGTGATCGATCTCATCGCGACGGGAAACAACATCCGCCGTCTGCGCATGGAGCGCGGCCTGACCGTCCGGGATCTGCAAAGCTACTTCGGCTTTGAAGAACCGCGGGCGATCTACAAGTGGCAGAAGGGCGAAAGCCTGCCCACGGTAGATAATCTCTATGCACTCGGAGTGCTCTTTGAGGTTCCGATAGATCAGATTCTTGTTCCTGTTATAAAACTGCATATCGTCAGTGAGCAGCAGGCCGATCCCTGCTGCTCACATCATTTTCTTCCCGGCTATTTTGGATACGGCAAGCGTCCGATGCAGCTTCTACCATTTGCTCCGTCTGCATTGCCTGCTGCGTGACAGGTCACACGTTCAGCTGTGCACACGGAAAAGATCAGCATTTGATCGTAATTGATTTCGTAATCAGCGAGTCAGGCTTGTACGCCTTACATATGGAGATGTCAGTTTGGATGCAGGAAAACGTGTGATATGGAAAAAGCGGTTTTCGCGGAAGAACGTCTGGCGAGGTTGGAAAAGCGGAACGCTTCTTTTTTCTTCCATAAAAGCTCGTAGGGTGAGCCAAGCCAGAATATCTTTCTAAAAGTGTGCAGCGTTATCGTTCATCTGCACCTGAACCGGTATCCGCATTCTCTTGGCTTGCCGCATCCAAAATAGCCGGGCTGTGCCGGGGTATTATACCCCGGCGTTTTCTGTATATATCTCGAATGCTTCAGCGAAACTGGCATTCACGTCAAAAGGCGGCGCATAGTCCACCTTCGACATAATAAGGCACAGGTCAATTTTAGCGGAAGTCTCGTCAGCCCGCTGATTCAGTTTGCCGAGCGCAGCGCGGATGACCTTGCGGTCATAATTGATCGTCGTCACTCGCCGCACATCGCAGCGGTAGGAGATCTGGTTTCCTTCGGCGTTGAACCGGTAACCGGTGCCACCGTTTGAAATCGTCTGCTCGGAGCTGCGCAGATCATTCATCCGTTTGAACGTGCGGGCAATGCTCTGCCGCGTTGTGTTGAGGCTGACCGCGCTGTCCATATCGATGTCCAGCTCCGATTTTGCCTTGCGGATGGCAGCGAACAGCTTGCCTTTCTCGTCCAGCAGATACAGGAGGAAACGGGCAATGTCTGTAATTCCCTCATAATACTCCGTTTCCGGCATCGCAAGGACGGTTTCGTCCTCCGCTTCCGCCATGACCTTGTGCCGCAGATAAGTGTTTTCAACCCGCGTGACATTGGCATCGCGGTCGAGGATGCTCTGCGCTTCGTCCAGGAAGGACTGGAGCTTGTTCTGGTAGCGGAACGCTTCTTTCAGATTCATGTTTTTTCACCTCTGGCTTGAAAATTTGTTTCTGTCCGTATTTTAGCTGCTGAAAGCCAGGAAGTCATGGAACTTGCGGTTCACCCTGCTGCTTTAACGCACATCCAGAACTGAAACAGGTCAGCGCATTTTGGGGGTCAAGTACATTATGTATCTTCGTGCTGAACGAGAGCCGCAGGCTTTTCCTCATACCATGTACAAAATGGCAGAAACTTTTCCCGATCCTCACTGGGCAGATTCATGTAGTCGATGATGTGTTCGTTTGGAAACCAGCTCCCGCAGTAGGCTGGCAGAACACCCGCCGGCACAATTCCGATCTTTTCTTCTTCCGCCAGCCGGTCAGCCAGCATCTTTGCTTCGGCCAGATAAACGGGGATATTTGCTCTCGTCAGGGCGAGGTAGAATTTAACGGTTTCCATCGTTCGGTTCCACGCTGCTCCTGCCAGATACAGAAAATAACCGCGGCCATCCTCCAATACCCGCAGATCGACATGCGTGGAGTTTCCGCCGCGGCAAACCTCCCACGGATGTCCGCCGCACCGGTCTCTATCGTGGAACCAAGCATGGAACGCCTCCGGGCTGTCCGCATCGATATCCTGCAATCCCTCGTCCCGGCCGTCGGCATGGAGCACGTACTGCTCCTTCGGCGTTTTTCCGCAGCCATCATACTTGTTCTCCGCGTAACCCATGGCACAGAAGCGGAAGAAATTATTGGCTGTCATAGCTTGTAAGCGGTCTTTCATTGCAGCATAATTTTCTTCCTGTGCGGAGGCCCTTTCAATGAACTCCGTAACATCCGCAGGCGAGATATCCTTGAAGAAGTCGACTCTTGCATCCGGCCAGACATTCCAAAAATCCCTGCGTCGGATTGTTCCGGTTCGATGCTGGGGCGGCAGATTTTCACGGACAACATCGTTATACGTCCCGGCTTTCAGCATTTCAATGCAGCTCCTGACACCGTCGACAAGCCACTGGACAAACTCAGAAATTTCGCAGGGCCATCCTGCTGGTTCTCTGCGCTTGTCCTGAACGATCACATAACTGTGACGAACCGCGACAGCGCGGTATCCTTCCGCTTTGTCCTCGACGGCTTGGAAATGATACCATTTGACGTCCTCTGGGAACCAGCTTTTCCATGCATCTATAAATTCTTCTTCCGAATCATAGTTGCCTTCCTCGATTTCCTCCGCTGCATTGCCGAAATCCTCGATTGGTCCTCTTTCCGCACGAAGCCAGAGCGTTCTGACACCGTTCGGGGATTCCGGTGCGATCTGCTCCAACAGGGCAAACAGTTCATCAAGCAGTTTCTGACTTTTGTCGTCGTAGATACAGCTTGTCATACCAAAGTGGTCATTTCGCCGGAGCCAGCTGATATACCCATCTATTTTTGGCTGCGTCAATTTACCATGCACGTTTCTTCACCTTCAGTATCCTGTACGTCATCGTTTACGATTCTCTCCCATCTTCGCGCTTCCTCAAGGTCTGCCTCCGTATAATCAAAGGGAATCCTCCCAAGCCTGACCGTTTCCTTCAAAAAGAGAATCAACGCATCTTCCATGGTTAAGCCCTGCTTTGCCAGAATTTCCGAAGCGCTGTCATAAACTTCTTTTGGGAGCTTGACCTCAATCGTCACCAATTCCATCTTCGTCCTCCTTTTCCTCAAACAGCGCTCTGTACATATGAACGAAACTTCCAACAAGCTGCGGATATTCATAATAAATATGGCGGCACAGTCTCTTGGAGAGCTCCAAGAATCGGAGATCATCTCCAAAGTCAATGATGCCGTCGAGAATATGCTCGATCTGTTTTTCGTCGGTAAGGCGGCCTGAGATCACTTCGTCGACGGCATGGGAGTACTGCGTGTAGGCAAGGTCATATAACCTTTTGATCCGTTTTACAACCTCGTCAATCTCTGCTATGAGCTTCTCATAATTCTCCATTGCTGTTTTCTCCTGCGTTGGTTCCATCCTTCCGGATTCTTTCGATCATGGGCTGCGGGTTCGCCTCCAGCAACTCATCCAGTGTCCGGGGCATGTAGTTCATGTAATCCATCATGCAGCCGACATTGATCAGTCTGCTTGGAATGCCCATTGTCCATTGTTCGTTCTTCCACTTCTCTACAAGCGACCATTCGCGCGTATTATGTACATGCCCGTACAGCATGACTGCGCCATAATGCTGG
>ENA-ORRW01002002-ORRW01002002.1-human-gut-metagenome-genome-assembly--contig:-NODE-2002-length-17875-cov-3.661279_pt1 | contig 17875 bp, 32 predicted proteins | sample MGYA00242183_ERZ509150 | MGnify/ENA primary metagenome ERZ509150 (study PRJEB26280, sample SAMEA2338639) | human gut metagenome | biome: human gut; feature: human-associated habitat; material: faeces... | reverse complement strand
CACGCATCATGACTCTACCAAACCGCAAAGTCTGTCAGGTGTCTTTGCGGGGCGGGAATTCTGAAACCTGACTGCGCCCGGAGAAAGTCCCGTGAAACTGTTTTCGGACAGGGGTTCAATTCCCCTCGGCTCCACCACTGGCGAGCCAGACGAACTCAACGCCAGCCATATACATGGTGAGCGGTTTGTTCGTTTTGGTTTGCCCGCTACAATAGCAAAAATAGAAAAGGCCTTCGTTTTGGGGTTCCCCCCTGAAACGAAGGCCTTTTCTCATATCATAGCCATAACGCATTTCGTTATTTTCTCACAAATGCCAGCGGAATTCTAAAATCATTGTTAGAATTTATCGCAAAGGAGCATGGCTATGATTAGGATTTTACTGTCCACCCGGCTTGGCGAGCGGAGGTGGACTCAGGCTGACCTTGCACGGGCAACGGGTATCCGGCCATCGACGATCAATGACCTCTACCACGAAATTGCCGAAAGGGTCAATCTGGAGCATCTCGACTTGATATGCGAGGCGCTGGGTTGCGAGCTTTCCGATCTTATCGTCCGAGAACCAAACCCCGAGCCGATGACAAGATCCAGAACCGGCGCTCAAATACATATCAAGCGATAAGCCGCTCCCAGGCCTCGGACGTTTATTCGTCCGAGGCCTTTTCCTTTGCTGGAATCGTGTAGACAGTTGTCGCGTCCAGAATATCCCCGGGCTGACAGTTCAGCTCATGGCATAGGATCTGGATTGTTTCAAATGGCACATCCAAATGCCGGCGCATAGCCCATACGCTCTTTGTCGGCAATCCAAACTTCTTCCCGACCTGTGCATCTGTCAGACCAAGAACATCTTCTCGCTTCAAAAACGGGTCAAATGAAATAATTGTCCGCCGGATCCCGTGCTCCTCGAAGTCCTTGTACATGGCAACCTCCTAAATCTCCGTCCCATCCGGGAAAACAAAACGAATTTCGGCAACGCATCCAAGCACTTCTGCCATCTTCCTGATATCCTTTTCGGTGAAATTCCCTCTGGACATTTTATTGGACAGATTTTGCCTGGTCTGGCCAGATGCTTCGGCCAGATCTCCCATGGTCATATTACATCTCTTCATGATTAGACGGATTTTCTCAGCAACCGAAATATCCATGCTATCACCTCCACACCTGTACTATACACCAGAAAGTGTCGCTTGTCAAAATAAATTTTACATTTTTCATTATAAAGTGTAAAATAACTGTTGACAAGTGACACGAAATAGTGTATTATAAGCTTGTAAGGCAGAGGTGAACCGCTCCTGAGACGGGGAGCCTCTTACGAAAGGAAGTGAGGAAATGACCGACTTGAACGTAACTCAGGCTCTCTTAAAAGCAATCCTTGAACTCATTGAGAAGTGCGAGACACTGGAAGAGCTTCGTGAGAGCGTAAAGCGTATCATGAACGAGCAATAAAAAAGAGCGGCCGCCCCTGACAAGAACGCCGCTCTTCCGCCCCGAAAGGCGAGCCGGGAGCCTTACCCCGGCCGCCTTGATTATAACCGAGTAAGGCAAAAAAATCAAGGAGGAACACAAAATGATGATTTCCGAGTTTATCGAGCGTACCGGCTTCCAGCCCACCGCTGAGGAGTACGCCAAGATCGAAGAGGCTTACTATGACTTCGACGGCGACAAGAACGATTTCTGCAAGGCCTTCGTTAAGAACGGTGGCGAGCTGAAAATCTACAAGTCCAGGGCTGACGAAATTGCTCGGCTGCGCGGCTTGATGCTGGAAACCGAAAAGCAGTACAAGAAAGATATCGCCGACCGTGACCGCCGCATTGACCAGTTGACTGCTGAACTCGACAGAGAACTTGAGTGGAAACCCGCCAAGAACACCGGTACTAACATGGGGCAGGAGAGCTATGATCATCTGGCTTCCTCCGGGCGCGTGATGACCGACGAGGAAGCTAAGGCATTCATCGCCGATGAGTGCGGCTTCGCTCCTGAGAAGATCCACATTCTGCATGAGGCCAGTACCTATGAGGTCAACAAGTACCACCACCTCCGTAAGTCCGGCACCTTCGACCGCGCACCCATGTATGAATCCACCGACTGGAACTATGTCCGCTTCGACTGCGCGCAATTCATGTATGAACTGGTCAACGGCGAACTTCGCTTCTATTGCTGCTGACATTACCGCCCGCCCCGGAGGTCACGAGGGAAAAGGAGGACATTATGCACATCACCGGCTTCACCATTAAGCAGGCCGATCAGGTAATCGGCATCACTCCCATCCGAGAGCAGGCAGTAGGAGCAGCCAAGACCCGCGCCCAGCAGACCGGCGTCCCCGTTTCCGTTATCGCCCGTTTGGACACCGGCGCGGATCGGGAGGTCATCTTCCACCCTGATGGCACCAATGAACGCATTTGGGCTATTGACAAGGGGCAGCGCATTCAGCCGGTCGTTGGCGCAGTTTATACCAACCGCGGCGGCGGTTGCTTCCGGGGCATAGCACCGGCCGACAACGGCCCCATGTTCTGGAACGCGGCCGGCGGGTGCAGCAACGCATCAGGCGTTTTCCAGAACATCGAAAGCGGATGGACATTCACGGCCAAGGGCGTTATCCAGTATATCGACGGGAGCATCGAGTGGGATCACAGTGTCGATGGGCACTTCGAGCAGTTGTAACCCAATCGGAGAAAATATCGGACCAATATATCAAGCCTGACCTACCGGGCCTACGGGGAGAAAGGAAATTATCATGACTAAGATTGAATATCAGAACTCCATCAAGACCAACTTGACCAAGGCCGAGGCCCTATGTGCCGACCTGCGAAAACTCCGCAATGTTAAGAAGCTCGCTGCCGATCTTCCGGCCATCGAGGGGCTGCTGAACGCCTCCGTGCTGGGTAAGGCCATTGCCGATCGGGAAGCCGATTTGAAGAAGCTCCGCGCCGAGCTGGGCAAAGCTCGCCGGATCGTCAAGCACCTGGAGGAGATTGAGGCCATTGAAAACGGCACCGAACCGATCAAGGCACCAGCTAAAAAGGCCCCGGCATCCAAGGTAGCGGAAAAGTCCACATCCGCCGCCAAGGCGCCCAAGACCCCCAAGACCTCCAAGGCCGCAGCGGCCCCGGCTGCCTGAGGAGGTGTTCGGCATGACTTATTTGGAACTTTTGGGCTGGGCTCGCAAGGGCATCCAAGCAGAACAGGCCAAACACCACGAAATGCAGGAAAAGGCCATCGAGGGGCAGGCCCACGACATCATGCGGTTTTGCCAGCAGCGCATTGACGAAATGGATGTCAAGCTCGCCACCCTCGACGAGATTGAGGACATCCACAACAGAAAGTGAGGGAGCGGAATGGAGAACAAGAGCTGGACCGTCGTCTACCGAAACAGGTGGACAAACCAGACCGTCACCGCCGCAGTGTTCGCGCCGACTTTGGAGGAGGCGACACGGCAGGCTCGTGCCAACGCCGAAGTGAACGGTTGTAAAAACTGGCGCATTGAGTCCATTGAGCCGCATGAGGAAACGCTGGCGCGGATCCTCATTGCCGAGTTTGCCAAGGAGCAGCAGGGCGGGCACTTTGCCTGCCCCCGCTGCGGGAAGATGGCGATGGATACTGAAAGTGTCACGCGAAACGCACTCAGCCGCCGGGCGACGGTCTATATCTGCGACGCCTGCGGCACCGAGGAAGCGTTGGAGGATATGCTGGGGAACAGGATGCCGCTGGTCGCATGGGCTATCGCACAGACCCCGGAGCTATGGAGGGTAGAATGAAGCACTTCACGAAAAAAGATTGGGAAAAAAAGCAGCGCATGACTCCCGGCTATATAGGCAGATGGGAAGCCACGCCCTTCAATCTCGACCGCGTTGCCGCCGGTGAACTGCCTGCTGACATGATCGGCCGAAGAAATATGCTGGACTACGAGCCCGGCAAGGGAACGGTTTTGCTGACGGAGGGATATCACTTCACAGTTGACGATGAAGAAGGGAGAAAATATCTATGAGCAGAGATTGGACGCCCGAGGAGTTGGCAGAGGCCAGCACCGCCATGAAAGCCCAGGGCAATATGAGCTATGAGGAATTTTGCAATGAGCTGAACGACCCCAGCCGTGCAATCTACACGGTGAAGGTGACTCTGGCCGACGGAAACACCATCACCACGAGGATCAACGGGACCCCGAACGACATCATGAAATACTACCGCATCGGGAATTCCATGAATGTCGGCTGCACAGGCGATGACTGGTCGCAAATCCAGGCAGTCGAATTTCTGAAATCCGAAACACCATTGCCAAGCCCCCTGAGAGATAATCTCCTCGTGACGATCGGGAGCCGAGCTGCTTACATGGACGCTGCAGGCCACATCACCCTGCCAGCCGGCTCCCGCGGAGAAGATGTGTTGGCCCAGTTCGCCGGGGAGCTGGCAGATGCATGGGTTGGGAGCGAAGCAGATACGAGCTTTGATGAGTATATCGAAACCGCCTTAGCTGCTCGCTTTCCGAGCGACAATCAGAGGTGACGCGGTGACCATCCCGACCAATGCCCTCTCTCGCCCCTCTGCGCGAGTTGCAACGGCATGAAGTAGAGGAAGGCGGGCGTCTACCCTCCGAGGTGCAAAAAACGCTCTACGGCGCTCTCAGGAGAAATACGCACAAAAGCAAAAACACCCCCTCAACAGGACCATCGGAGATCCTGTGAGGGGGTGTTTCAATCTTAGATAGGCGGACTTTCATTTCCGCCCGGCTTTTTGAAGTTGTTGGCCTTGGCACCTTCAAAGGTGATGCCTCCGCTCTTGTGGTCGGATTTCGCCATGTTCAGGTAGAAGCTGCATACAACGCCGTGGGCGGTCCACGGCAAGCCGACCATGGCAGACACCCAGGGGAGCGACCCTTCAAAATCTTTGTGGATACAGTAGGCGGCCAAAGCCAGCCCGCCGACCGTTACCACCCAAAGCAGCGCCCGAATGTCGGACACCAGCCGCTTGGAATACTCCGGCCGCTCGCCCTTTGTGACCTTGATGTTCACGCCTTGCCCATGAACTGCGCGAAGCGGTAGAGAAGCATCACTGCCTGCTCCCGAGTCAGGAGGTCAGCCCACATATAGTTGGGCTTTCCATCCGGGCCGGGCCCGCCGCCGGCAATGATGCCGTTCTCGATGGCCCACTGACGAGCCGCCTTGCTCCATTCGCCGCAGTCATTGTCCTGGAGGTCTGCCCGCATATTGCGGAAGAACTCGTTAAACTTGGCCTGATCCATATCGTCATCCTCCTTCATCGCTTCGGCAACATCGCGCCGAAAGCTATCCATGGAATAGTTCATACCCAGCTGGTGCCACAGGTGATCCGGGTCTCCGTGGTTGCTGGCAATACCGCGTCGGTGGCCTTCTGCGTGAGAGATGATAACCCCGTCAGCCAGGGGGTTGAGGCCATGGAAAAGGCAGAGCTTGGCAAACAGCTCTACCGCATTGGCCGTTGTCTTCTTGACATAGGCCACAGCTTTCGCGCGGTCGGTGCATTTGAATGTTGCACCCCCGGTATACTGAATGGTAGCCGGTTCGCACATCTCGAATCCGAGGTGCGTGTTGTTCCCGCTGCCCTTCGGGCCGCTGGCGCAGTGCCACCCGCGCATCGCCTTCCCCTTGGTTTCCATGCAAGGGAGTGTGATGTGTGTATCGCGCTCTCCGATGAAGCCGTGAACACAGGCGTTCTTATAGTCGACCCGGTTCCAGTTGCGAACAAAGACCATGGGATCGGGCTGAGGGCAACCGATGGAGTGCAGCATGAGCCCCTTCACGGCGATCACGCGGCCGGACGCATAGCAGGGGTTCTTGGTCAGATAGTTGTTGATGATGCTCATTCCGCATCACCGTTCTTTCCGGCCAGCCCCTTCAGGTGTTTGATCAGATCCTCATACAGTCCATCGTAGCCATTCATAGCGATATAGGCCACGACCAACCCGGCCACGGCGCCACCGGCATACCAGTACCAGGTGGACTGGATTGAAAAGATCTGGAGATACGCCGCCGTTGCAGCCAGCGTGAGTGCGATAGCTACGACCGGGGCGATCAGCCGCGCGTGGTCTGCAAAGACCTTGCACAGCCCTTTGATGACATTGGTCAGCATATTGGTCAGCACGACCAACAGAGGCAGGATCATCAGAATTGTAATGATGTCCATAGGGTTTCCTCCTTTCCCGTTTAACGGATCTGCGGCAAGATGGGTGGAGCAAGGCGGTCGAGATCGTCCATCTCGATGATGGTCAGTGCCTCCATGGCAGGCTGCACCTCCGTATGCACATACCCATCGCCGTTATAGCCCTCGTAGTCATGAAAAAGCTCCCAGAAGGCATCAGCTTCCATGCGGTTCCACACTTGATGCGGATTTCTTGTTTTGTCCGTGTAATACCGGTAGCTCTGGATGATCATGTCCCGAAGCTTGTTCCGCTCGCTGCGGCGTCGCTCATTTTCAATCTCTTCCAGCCTACCACCAAGCTCGGCGATTTTATCGTTCAGCTCTTGCTGGATGCGCAGGCTTTGATTGCGGTAGCTGGGATATTTGCTCACTCCCTCCAGCGCCTCCTTGAGCTGCTGATCTTTTTCTCTGGCGGCCTCGTACCTCTTTACCAGGTAGTCCTTCACTTTCTTGTAGATAAGAGCAAGGAAAGCGGCGGCAAGCAGAAGCTCCAGAACATTCATCACGGTAATATCGCCGAACAACTTTTCAAACTCATTCAGTCCTGTCAACTCGACACATCCAATCTGCCTGCGGCCATCGCCAAAGCAAGCGTTTTTTCAATGCCCCATGCTCTAAGGGGGAATAGTGCAGGAGGGCCGGAATATCCAGCCCTCCTGCGCAGCGGGGTTACATCTCGACCTCCAGATCCACCAGGATCTGCTTGACCTGCTCCCGAATGAGAGCGGGCACCTGGTCAATGGTCTTGCGGCCCTTGATGATCAGGGTTGCGTACACAACAGCCATCGTTCGTACCTCCTTCCCGAACAGAATGTATAAAAGAAAGAGCCGAAGGCTTTTCATAAGCCCTCAGCTCCATTCTCCATATTTTTGAGGATTTCCATGACTGCTGCCCGCAGCCGCTCGGGGACATCCTCGATGGTTTTCAGACCCTTGCGGATCAGTTCGGCATAGACCTTTGCCATTACACAACACCTCCACTGGATGCGCCGCTCAGGGCAATCTCGTAGACCTCGCACAGAGCTACCTGAGCATCGGTGACCTGCCCCTCCAGGTTGGCCACCTTTTCCGTCAGCGCAGTTTTGTCGGCTTCCAGATCGGATACCTGCTGCTTCAGCATGGGGATCGTCCGTCCCTCGGCTTCTGCAAGCTTTGCCTGCGCCAGATACCCGGCGTAGTTTCCGAGAATATCCTCGGAAAGCCCGTCGTACAGTTCCAGCTCCAGGTGGTATTCATCATACTCCCAACCCTTGACGGTCAGCTCCCCGTGGGTCTCCTGGAATTCCTTCGGGTTCTCGAAGAAGCGCACAAGGGCATACCCGGGATTTTTAGGCTGCTCCTCCAACGTAAAGGCGTTGCTGGGCGCGTTGTCGCCTCTTACTCTCATTTCGCACAACCTCCTTTAGATTTCGTACCCCTATGGGGTCAACATACTTTTCGCGGATTTTGTGGCTGTCGCAATGCTTCAGCTGTCCGATCCGGCTGAGCAGACCAGAGGCCAGCGAAAAAGCCACCGGCTTCCCCGCGTCAAGCCGTTTCTTTGCCTTGCGGCATTGCCGTGTAAAACGCAGGAAATTCCGCTTGCGCAGAATGATGTGCGTCCGGGCGAAGCGGTAGCCAACGGCAGAAACCATACGCTTTGCCGTGGGATAGATCTGCCAGTTACCCTTCATGGCCAGCCCAAGCTTCTGCTGCATGAACGCAGCAATCAGCTTTCGGGCCTTGTGCAGCTGCTTCTTGTTTGGGCCAAGGATCGTGATATTGTCCATGTATCGGGTCATGTACTTTACCCCGGGCAGGGACATGATGTACCGATCCAGTGGCTCCAGGAAGTAGTTTGCAAGCCACTGACAGATGTAGTAGCCGATGGCCAGCCCTCCGCCGCAGGACTCCAGAATGGAGTAGATCAGGCGAAGGAACCGCTTGTCTTTGATTTTCCGGGCCAGCGCCCAGATCAGGCGCCGAATGGAAATGCTGGGGTAATACTGCGCCACATCGAGCTCGGCGGCATACTTTGTGCCCTTCGGATCGTTCCGCAGGGCACTTTTGATGCGCTTGTGAACTCTCTTTCCCCCGCGGCCGGGGATGGAAGCGCAGGACCATGGGTGCATCCCGCGCATCAGCACAGGCTTCATCGCGGCTACGATGACCCACTGCACCACGCCATCGGGCCAAAAAGGCACCATCTTGATATTGCGCCATTTCTGGCTGCTCTCATCATAGATGGTGCGTACCTTTGGCATTGATGGCACATAGCTATCTGTTGCGAGCATTTGGTAGACCTGTTCCACACGATTATCCAAATCGGCCAGCACCGTGGCGATGTCGTGGCGGCTTCTCCGCCCACGCGTCGCCTCGAGAATGACGCTTCGGATAAATGCGCGGTCCAGCATCTTGTCGTACAGGAAGCCGATCTTCTTCGGCATGATTAGGACCTCCCTCGTCCTTGTTTGCCTGCAAGGCTGGTCGAGAATAAACCTACTGAGCCCTGTCCTATGCGGCAATATTTTCACCGAGCGGTGTGGAAAAGCCTGCGCAATGGGGAACGCTATAAACAAGTGGTCGCGCGCCGATGTTCGAGTTCGAGTTGCCGGAGTCGTTGTTCGCGTTGAAGTAAAACAGGCCCGCCTGAGAGCCATAGTCCCAGTCGCCCCCGACCCGAAGAACGCGCCAGCCGCTGTTATACCAGGCGTAATCCGGAATATAGGTCGTCTCCGATCCGCCGGTAGCCGTGGGGAAAAACGCCCAAGGCGCTGCGGCGGGGATGCCGATGGACTTGATCCATCCATCAGATTGAGACTTGGTCCCGATGTTGGTATAGCCGTTGGCTGTATCGTCGGCGTACTTGGTGCGATCCGTACACATATAGACGGTTCCACCGTCGAAGTTGACGCCGTCGATCCATTCAAAGACATTGCCCCAGGGGTTCTCGATGTGGCGGTACTGCACGGCGGTCTTGCCATCGGTGCCGGAAGCACGGCCGGTGTGATAGGTCATGCTGTCGGTGCCGCCGGAGGCCAGCGCGCCGCTATTGCCATCCACATAGCCGCGGCCGATTTTGGCCTGGCTGTTCCAGTCTGCAAACTCTACCAGATACAGGAGCCACACGGCGCACCAAGAGGCGTAGTCATGCTGGCTCCACTTGCTGCCCTTGTTCCTGGCGCCGGTGCGGAACTGCGCCCGGGTCTGGTTGACCAGAGGAGCCGCGCCAGACTTGGAAAAGTGACCATTGATGGTCTTGTAGCGACCCACATACTTCCCAGAGCCGGGGTGCTTGGTGAAGCCGCTCTTGGCCTTGTTGGAGATGTAATAGCACATCTTCCCGCCGGTCTCCACGATCTTGAGCCAGAACTCGGGGATGAATACCACGGTGTCGTTATTGGTGCGGGAGAAGCCGCCGGCGCCTCGCTTGGCTCCGACTGCATTGTTGACAATGTTATACTCCTCCATGTCCTTCCACGGTGCGTAGGCATCAAACGGAGAGCTGCCGCTTCCGGTGCCGACCGCCGCCTTGGGCTCGGAGGTAATATTGACCGTGACAAGGCCGTTGGGGTCGCTGGACTTGCTCAGTCGACTTAGCGCAGTGGAGCTACCCTTCGCCCAGGACACACCGAAGACCTGCGGGAACTCCACCGCCACGCTGAAGGTCTTCTCGGCCGGGGCTGTATAGTTATCGTCTGCGGCCACCCTGACGGTAATCGTGACAGATCCTGCGGAGACGCCCGTCACATTGATGTTATTGCCGCTGACCGATACTGTGGCGATTCCGTTATTGCTGGAGGTCGCGGAGATCGCACCTGTTCCGGGCCGCGTTGCAACCACCGTCCCGCTGCGGGTGCTGTCGTTCAGGCTCAGGCTGGACTTATTCAGGCTGAGGCTGCCAGCCGCCTTCCCGATGCTCCAGGCCACAGACTTTGCCCCGGTTGAGCCATCATTCCACTGATAGTTGGAGGTCGGTGTGAAGCTGGCATTATACGAACCTGCCCCGGTTCCGCTGCTGGTGCCGCCAAGGGTCATTTTGGCCGGATCGTACCCATTCCACTTCGGAGACTGCGAGTTTCCGGTATAGGTCAAACTTCCGTTTTGCGTAGGAACGGCATCAATGGTGGCACGGCCGATCCTCCACACCACAGATTTGGCGCCGGTGTTTCCGTCGCTCCACCGGTAGTTTTTCCCCGGGGTGAACGTAGCGGTATGCTCTCCGGCGTCGGTGGCGGATGTTTCTCCGCCAATGGACATCTTGCCGGCGTCATAGCCGTTCCAAGTCGGGCTCTGTGCCCTGCCGGTATAGGTGAGGCTGCCGCTCTGCGTTGGCGTGATGGCAATGGCCGCACGCTCGATCTTCCACTGCACCGTCTTGGGGTCTTTGCTTCCATCGCTCCAAGTGTAGTTTTCCTTGGGAGTGAATGTGGCCTCATAGGTCCCGGCATCCGTGCCGGTGGTAACGCCGCCCAGAGTGAGCGTGTTCGGGTTGTAGCTGTTCCATGCAGGGGACTGTGCGCTCCCTGTATAAGACAGGATTCCGCTCTGGGTCGGAACAGCATCAATGGTGAATGCCAGCTTCGAGATTGCCTCCAGCGCCTTGTCTGCGGCCTTCTGAGCAGTCCCGGCCGCCGTGCTGGCACTTTCAGCAGTTTTTTTGGCCTCTGCTGCCACGCTTGCAGCATCAGAAGCCACCTTCTGAATTCTCGCCATATCCAGACCGGAGGCGCCGGGCACATTGGCTTTTCCTTTCATGGGTATCCTCCTTTAAGCTGCGCCCGGGATAAGGCGCACCTGTATCGAAATGTTTGCCGCCGGGATCTCGGCGGCGTAGAAGTAGATCAGGCCATCCGCAACATCTGTGGTCTGGCACAGGCCGCAGGCAGAAGCAACTGGTAGGTGCGGTTCGGCAATAATGCAGTCTGCGCTATCCTTTGCCGTTGCCTCTGCCACCGGGAGCGCATAGCGGTAGGCATATCCCGCTGCCGAAGTTTCAGGATCAGCGTTCTCGGCCCAGTTTTCGGCAGACAGGGAAGTCGCAATAAACTCCGCCTTATCTGCCTTTGCTGCCGCCACCTCTCCGATCGCATCAGATGCAGCACTTGCGACGCTGGCGATCAAGCTTTTGCACTGTACGGCTAGCGCCCGCAGATGGCCCAGTTTTGGCGTGTTTTCGCTCACGATCATCACCTCCGCTGGTTTTAGGATAAGGGAAAGCCGCCCCGTCTTGTCCTTTTTTATGAGCCAGATCAGACCGCGGGACCGAACACCTCGTCAAGCATCTCGTTCACTTCGGTGTCGCTCGCAATCGTCACGACAGGGGTCTCCTGCCCGTTGATCTTGATGTTGCCGGGAGTCTCGCTGGCCTCGACCTTGGTCGCCCCCTCGGCAATGCCATCCAGCTTGGTTCCCTCGGCATCAGTCATCAGACGCTTACCGGCCTCGGCTGCCACGAAGTCAGCTACCTTCTTGCCGCTGTCGGTGAGGTTGCCGTTGCTATCCAGGCCAGCAAAGTTGCCATCCACGGCACCGCCGACCTTGTCGGCCTTGCCGGAGATGTCGGTGTCCTTTGGCTTGGGCACATACAGACCATCGGCGCGGGCCTCCAGGACGTTGCCTTCATCCTTACTGATGTTGACCTTCACATCCACCTCGTAGCCGGCGATGGTCACAGTGGTAGAAGCGTCCTTGCCCTCGACCTTGGCCTTGTAGGTATCCACCAGAGCGGCCATGCCCATGAAGGAATAGTTGACGGAACCGTCGCTGCCCTTCACGGCCAGGACCATTACAGGCTTGCCCTCCAGCTTGGGGTCAGTGGAGCCGGGATAGGTTTCGGCAGACCACGCGAACTTGGGGACGAAGGCGGTCTTGGCCTGATCCAGCACCATCTCCACAGGGAAGTCAAACTCAAAGGCAGCTGCGCCGGTCTTGTCGGGGGTGGTAAAGATCTGGACCTTGTTGCCCTCCACCTTGCCGCTCTTGAATGCAGCATCAGCAGCATTCTTGACAGGGGTCAGGTCAGACTTCTTGGCAAAGTCAGTGTTGATGCGCTGGGTCAGCTCCTTCAGGCTACCCAGCTTAGCGAGTTTCTTCAGATCGTAAGACATAATGATTCCTCCTGATTTTAATATTGCTCAGCGAGAGGTCAGGCTTTCGCGCCGAACACCTCGTCGAACATCTCGGACACTTCTTCATCGGTGGCAACGGAGACTGCCGCTGCGCCCAGAGGCTCCAGTTCGCCGGCGGCATTCTTGATCTGATAGGAGGTGGAAACACCGTCCACCACAACAGAAATGCGCTGACCGACATAGGCCGTGGGATTGTTCTTGGCGTAGTCCTCAGCAGCTTCGAGCGAGGGCCATACGCCGGTAGGGTCGAGAGCAAAAGCATCCTGGCGCTTCATGGCCAGGGGGAATTCCATATTTGCGTAAGTGTTCTGAGTATTGTTGATCGCCATACTTCATTCCTCCTCTCAACCCAGCGTGACCTTCAAGGTCGCGGCGTTCTCATACGGCACGGCAGGCTCGAACACCCACACATTGTACTCCTGGGCGGTGTAGCCACTCGCGCCCTCGACAGGCACCGTAGACTTGACGAAGGTAGATGTCACGTCCGCATTCATGGCGGTTTCGTTGATGACCTTCTTCACGCCGGCCTTGCCCGTGATGCAGGCAATGACAACCCGCTTCGTACCCGCAGGAACGGACAGGGTGAATGTCCCCGCAGCATACGCCTTGTTGCTTTTGGTCAGCCCACGGATATACGCGCTGTCCAGCGCGGGCTTTTCTGCGGTTGCACCGTAGAAATAATTCCGGAACGGGGTATAGGAAGCGGTTTCCTTGTTCTTGGTGCCTGCCTCGATTTTTACCGCGGGATCAGAGTCGCCGCCCAAGTTATCCTTGGCGGTAACGCCGGCTCCGTGGGTAGCTGTTGCACGATACTTCAGGCTGGATACCACATTTTCGCCGCCGACATCGCCAATGATAAAGACCCGCCGTTATCGTCAGAGCCAGCAACCAGAGAGGCGGCATCGGCGCTCACGATCTGCTCCGTCCCGGCGTTGGTCACGCGCTCCACTTTCCAGTTGGAGGCGGCAACCCCGGTGGCGGGGCCGAACTTATACGAGCCAGCCGCCAGAGTGGCTTCCGTATACTGCGCTGCAGCCACCTTTGTGCCGGCCTCGACAGCCTTGGCGCCGGTCAGAGAAAACCCGTTGACCGCGGGCTACGCCGTGATGGTGGGCTGGAGCTTTTTGCTGAAGATCTCAGTCAGAACATCCACCACCGACTTGCCTTTCACGGAAAACTGCGCGGTGCCATCCCTGGTCTTGGTCTTGTTGCCGACCTGGGTATAATCACCAGCCATGGTGATATTGTCCCGCATGATGACCTTGTCTGCGTCCACATTGCCGGTCATTGCGATCCACGCAGAGCCGTTATATCCATAGGCAGCCTGCTCAAAATCGGTGTCATCCACCGTGGTAGTTACCACGAACACATCACCCTTCTTGGGAACGGGTGCATGCTCTTTGGCAAAGAACGCCTCGATCACACTGGCGTCGGAAGCGTTGGGGTCAGTCTTGGTGCTCTCATAAAGAGAACCGCCGACCTCCGCAATTTTCTGCTCATACGCCCGCTTGGTTCGCGAAGCCGCGGCCTTTACATCACCAAGCGTTGCGAGCTTCTTTTCGTCGTAAGCCATATAGCTTTCCTCCCATCAAGTTTCTTTGAAGATTTCTTCCAGCATATCGGATGTATCATCTGGCGTCGCAATCTGGTCGGCCGGCACCTTTGCATCCGAAGAAATCGTTCCATCTTCGGTAACATCAATGCCTTCGCCGATCCTCACGGCGCCAAGCTGGTTCTGGCTTGCTATCGGTAGCTCATAAATCCCACCTCCTCCGGAGCCGCCACTGCCGCCGCCCTCCGTCCAAAGCGCACATTCTCCTGTAATGGCAGCATCAGGAGCTTCCTGCGCAAAGAACCGGATTTTCGTATCCTCCGAGATTTCCACCCCGGGGCACATACCGCAGGCGTAGGCAATTTCCATGCTATTCATATCTAAAGTCACATCCGGAAGATGTGACGCAGATATCCGCTCGTCCGTGACATCCGCGTAGTACAACCACCGCCCGATGGCGCCCTCATCCTTGACCCATGCCTCTTGCGGAATGGTGAAGTCGATGACAGCCATGCGAACCATGCCGGAAACAAGCTGCCCCTGTTGGCTCGCAACCTGCTGAATGGCCTTGGCATTTTCCTTGGCAGCTTTCATGGCTGCCTCGGCCGCATCCGTTGCTTCACCAGCAATCGTATTGGCATTTTCCGCAGTCCGCTTTGCCTCGGATACCTCGCGCATAATCGCTTGATGCGCACCAGGATCTGCATTGTGCACATCGACAGCCTTCTTGACAGCCTCCTCCAGATCATCGTGAGTGACCGAGCCAGCCGGCGCGTCGACAGTCACCTGCAGCTCGTTCGACAGAACGAGTGCCAGCGGATACTTCCAGACGCTGGGGGGCTGCGACTCCACATACGGCGGGATCGGCTGGCTATAATCTCCGAGGGTGGCATACAGAAGATCGGTGTCTTCTCCAGTCACCGGGTGCTGGGCGTATACGATGAACTCGCCCATGATGAACATCGGGGTATCAGGATGGGCCTGGTTCTCATACTGCACCGTGATATAGAGCCGATTTTCGGAATGGTGCCGCTCCCCGATGGAGCCATCTACGACATAGTTCACCAGCTCATGAACATCGGCGAGATTGGTTCCTTCCGCCACCTTTCCGCTGCCCATCGCAACCCGCGTCAGGGTCAAGGGGGCTTTTTGGGCCATACAAGCGGCCATCAGCTCAAGACCGTGTGTCGTTAGCTTGTAGCCATAATCCATGTAAATTCCTCCTTAAAGCTCGGCCAGCGGAGTGGTCGAGATGATGGCGCTCTTTCCGCCAACGCGGGTCGAGCTTTCAAAAACGATGTCGCCATGAACGGCGGGGATTGGTGTGGACGCGACAGAGCCAAGACGGCCGCCTGCGGCAATCAGGCTTGTGAAGCTAAGGTGGTCTGGAGAACAGGGAATAGGCAGTGTTGCAACAGCCGAAACAGGCCCTCCAGCACGCACCGTGCAGTCGAATAGGTACTGCTCTTCAATCGCCGGGATTGCCAGAGTGATAACGGAGGTCATGTGCCCGCCCATTTGAACCACAGCTTTTTCTTTCGCCTCTGTGGTGTACTCAATTTCATCCAGATGGGATCGAAGATTTTTATAATATGCGACCAGCTCCAACACGCGGGAGTGCTGATCTGCTATGACCGTTCTCTTGGTCAAGTTGATATGGAGACGGAACCGGTATGGTTTACCGTCATATTCAAACCACTCGGAAACCTTCGTACCTGGATAGATGGCAGAGATGGCTGTTTCAACCGCGGCCTTGGTTCCGAGCATTCGGTGGACCCGCCACGAGTCCTTCAGGACTTGCCGCTTCTCCTCCAAAGAATAGTCCCCGTTCCACCAGTCGACCTTGAAGTCATACGCCAAGATGTCCAGCAGGTCTTCGGGGAGATCATCAATCCGGGAGTAAATTCGCAGGCTGTCGATCTCCTCCGCTCTGGTGGACAGGGCTTTCGCGGTGGCGTCGGCCAGCGCAAACATATTCTTATCATTGCGCAGAACGGCGGGAAGTGAGGACAGGAGGTTTTCGGCAGTCAGCCCATATTTCTTATTCATCCTCATACCCCCCGCTCACGGCCGACACGCTCCCGGCCACCGCGATCTGCGGGATAGTATCGGCATAATCATAGGTTCGCCCCATTGACAGCTTACCGTCTCGAAGTTTCGTAAATTGCGGGCTTCGGACTTCCACCCGCTTGATACCGGTCTGCATTAACCGGCTCACAAGCTCGGATTGATTGATGTCCCGGCCGAGCTTTGCGCTCTGCCAACGGATATAGCCCTGAACCGCCTCATCCACGCGCCGCTTGATTTCAGCTGAGCCGACGGTCTGTGAGGAATGGACCCAATAGGTAAAGTCAATATCGTAATTGACCGATTCCGGATCTTCCACCTTGACAAAATCGGTAAGGGGGCGAACCTCGTCCGGGGTGCAGGCGGCGAGAACGGCGTTTTTTATCTCCGGCGTTGCAGCGGAACCGTCCTTCATCAGAACATAAATGCAAACATGACCAGGCATGGGGGAGTTTGGGACAATGTCTGAGATCTCCGGCGAAACCTTCTTGGCGTGATATACATAGCTGCCCAGCGAGCCGGCCGTGCTGTACCCGTCCATGGACGCGCGCATCAGGGCATAATACTCATCGTCTGTGAGCGGGTCTGCTCCGCCATCGCTGGTAGTGATATTCTCGCAGCTGGAATAGTAGTCGAACACATCAACGATGGCGTTCAGCTGCCCGGCGGTGTAGCCGTTGCCGGCCACTCCGGCTTCCTGGCACCGAACCTGCACATCAACGCTGCTGGCGCCGGGGAGGATGTAGGCATCTTCGACCGTTGCCCAAAATAGGATGCGCCCGGAATCCGTTACTCTTGTTCCGGCGGGGACGAGGATCGCGCTCGCCTGCGGCTCCGAGATATGGAAGCGCACCGTGCAGACAGCCGCCTTTGCGGCCGGCTTTTCTGTTTCATAGAATAGCTCGCCAAGCGCCTCCAGATTGGCTCCTTCCGCGCGGCTCGGAATGTTTTGGTTTGCGGTATGGTTGTGCAGCTCCCGCTCATGTACCAGAATGGAAAGCACCCATTTGATAAATAGGCGCTCTGGGCTGGCGGGCTGGAGTGTCGTGCCGGTGATCTGCTCATAGGCGGATGTCAGCAAAGCTTCCAGTTCCGCAGTGTCCGTGCTGACGAACTGATATTCTGGATTTCTACTCACTGATCTCCACCTCCACAGCTGGAATAAGTTTACCTGGGGCGCTGGGGTCTTCGGTAAAGAACACATCCAGCACCGTTGCTCTGGGCTCATACAGCTCTATGGCCTCCTTGGCCTCGATGTAGAGCATGGGTTTTGCGACGGGGATAGGCTTGTCGAGAAACTTCATCGGCAGGCCAAATTCCCTGTACATAGGAACGGTCCCTTGCTGTGTCCGCAAGATGACAGAAATGTTCTGAAGCACAGAAGCTATCGGGTCAGGCTCATTGAGCCGGATCGCGCTCAGGTCTACCGCTGATACTTTGTAGCTCATGGCACACCTCACGATCTCAGATACTCTTGCAGGTTGACTGATACAACGGCGCTGGTGACATTGCCCCGCGCATCAAAGGACTGCATTCTCATGGAATGGCTGACCACCGTCCACCGATATTTTCCGTAGCCCTTATCTCCGATATAGAGCGGAACGGCCTGGCCGCTGCGCTCATATCCCCACAGCTGCACTACCGAAGCCATCGGATCTGCTCCGAGGGCGGTGTAAAGCAGCATATCAAAGGCCATCTTGTCAGGGTCTCTCCCGGTAAACTCCGTTAGCGCATCGGTGAGATGCCGCTGGTGGACAGCATACCGGGCAGAGCCGGACCACTGCACATTGTTGATGGTCAAAAGGGTATCGCTGGACACCTCAAACACGATGTCGCCGAGACAGCCGATCATGCCCATATCAAATCCCTCCAATCACGAACCCGTCGCCATTGAACACCGGGAGATACAGGGCAACGACGGTGTCATTCACCTTTGGCATCCATGGCTTGATGATCAGATCGTGCTTGTGGCTTGCAA
>ENA-ORRW01002000-ORRW01002000.1-human-gut-metagenome-genome-assembly--contig:-NODE-2000-length-17889-cov-2.933778_pt1 | contig 17889 bp, 19 predicted proteins | sample MGYA00242183_ERZ509150 | MGnify/ENA primary metagenome ERZ509150 (study PRJEB26280, sample SAMEA2338639) | human gut metagenome | biome: human gut; feature: human-associated habitat; material: faeces... | reverse complement strand
TATCACGGTTGCCATAACCGCCATTGTTGTTGCGGTCATTGTTTCTATAGCCGCCATTGTTACGGTCATTATTTCTGTAACCATTATTATCACGGTTACCGTAGCCGCCATTGTTATTACGGTCGTTATTCCTGTAGCCGCCGTTGTTATCACGGTTGCCATAACCACCGTTATTATTACGGTCATTATTTCTGTAACCGTTATTACCTCGGTCGTTGTTTCTATAACCGCCGTTATTATCACGGTCATTATTTCTATAACCACCATTATTACGGTCATTGTTTCTGTAACCGCCGTTGTTATCGCGCTGTCCGTCTCTGTTATTATTATCTCTTCTAGGATTCTTATCCCTTGAACTGTTCTGTGGGAAATATACCTGTGAGATATGCTTCTTATCATCAGCATTGCCAGACTTATTCTGTGTTCCCTGCTGTGGCTGCTTTGGAGCCTGATTCTGCTGTCTGTTATCCCTGTTATCATTCTTTACAGGCTGTGACTGCTTTGCTGGCTGTGCTGCCGGCTTATTCTCAGCCTTAGGTGCAGGAGCAAACTTCTTTCTCACACTTGAAATTTCTGCATCTGTAAGTCCGCTTACAGACTTATAAGTCTTCTCGCTGTTGCTAAGCATATCAGTAATATCCTTAGATGTTATATTTAATTCTTTTGCCAATTCATGTACTCTCATATTTGCCATTTAACCTCTTTTCCAAATAACAGCACTGCTGTTATTCTAAACCCTGCTCAAAATATTTTTCTATGGTCTTTGCAAATCCTTCATCAAGGACTGCCAGTGATGCGCGGAATTCCTTTCCTATCGCGTGGCCAACACTCACCTTGTCACTAAAAAAATGTATTGGAACCTTGTAATAAGTACACATATTCGTAAACATTTTCTTAGTATTATCTGAAGAATCATCTGCAACAATAACTGTGTATGCCTTTCCGGTTTTAACAGCCTTCTCTGTTGAAAACTCTCCGCTTGCAACCTTTCCGGCTTTCTGCGCAAGTCCAATCATATTAAGGATTTTCTGTTTATTTTCCAATATTATTCAGCTCCTTTGCTAACTCATCATAGACAGCAGAATCTACTGCCATCTTAAATGACCTTTCAAGTCCCTTATTCTTAAATGCTTTAGACAGGCAGTCTTCATTCGCACATATATAAGCCCCTCTGCCATTCTTCCTGCCTGTAGCATCTATAACAATTGATTCATCCTGTGTCTTCAGAATACGGATTAAGTCCTTCTTATCCTTCATCTGACCGCAGCCAATACACTGTCTTTGTGGAATCTTCTTTACTGTAGCCACTATGCATCACTCCTAATAATTATTCTTCATCAAGGCTTATTTCAGATGGTTCAACATACTCTTCTTCTAAGTTTTCTTCTTCTGTATGTTCTTCAGGTTCAGCCTCGCTCTTAATATCAATTCCATATCCTGTAAGCTTTGCAGCAAGTCTTACATTCTGTCCCTGCTTACCAATTGCTAAAGAAAGCTGCTGCTCAGAAACAACAATCTTAGCTTTCTTCTCTTCATCATCAGCTACTGCTGAAACAACCTTTGCAGGGCTTAATGCGTTAACAATAAGCTGTGCTGAATTGCTGTCCCATTCAATGATATCTATCTGCTCATTGCCAAGCTCATTAACAATAGCTTTAACTCTTGCACCGTTAATACCGACACATGCACCTACAGGATCTACATTTGCAACATTAGCTCTTACTGCCATCTTAGTTCTTGAGCCAGCTTCTCTTGCAATACCCATGATTTCAACAACGCCGTCTTTAATCTCTGTAACTTCTTCTTCAAAAAGCTTCTTAACAAGCTCCTGTGACTTTCTTGAAACTCTTACAACAGGGCCACCCTTTTCTCTGTTAATTACATCAACAACATATAACTTAATTCTGTCGCCTGGTGCAAACTTCTTATCCTTGAACTTGTCATCAGCCTTAAGAACTGTCTGGAGTCTTCCAAGATCAATTGTAAGATCACCATTGTCAGCAACTCTCTGCACAATACCTGTAATAAGTTCCTTCTCCTTAGAATGATACTCATTATAAAGAGCATTCTTTTCCTGCTCTCTGATAGTCTGCACAATAGTATTCTTAGCATTCTTGGCAGCCTTTCTTGAGAACTCCTCAGACTTTACTTCAACAGTAATAACATCACCAAGCTGGCAGTCAGGCTTAATCTTTCTGGCATCTTCTAATGCAATATCAGTACCTGATACATATTTTTCTTTCTTATTCTCTCTGTTCTCTGGAACAATAACTTCCTCAACAACAGTTCTGTCAGAATAAATGTGGAAATCGCCTGTTCTTCTGTCTAACTCAACACGACCATTATCAGCCTTATCAAACTCAGCCTTGTACTCATCCATAAGAGATTTCTCGATAGCTGCAAACATAATCTCTTTATCGATTCCATTCTCCTTCTCAAGAGCATCAAGTGCCATAATTAATTCCTTATTCATTGCTTTTAATTTCCTCCAAAAATATATTATACTTCATCTACAAATGCCCATCTGATCATAGCCAGATTACTTCTGTCAAATGTTTTAGTTACATCATCAATACTGATTGTTACCGTATCTTTATCATATTCCTTAAGAACCCCGGAATATTCCTTAGATTTATCAACAGGACTGAATAATTTAATCTCAATCATTCTGCCAATACTCTTTTCATAATCCTTCTCTTTCTTAAGAGGTCTTGTAAGACCCGGAGAACTCACCTCAAATATATACTGGTCATCAATGTAATTCTCCCTGTCCAGTATCTCATTGAAAGCTCTGCTCACATTCTGGCAGTCATCAATAGTAACTCCGCCTTCTTTGTCAATGTAGACACGCAGATACCAGTCGCTGCCTTCTTTCACGTAGTCAACATCAAAAAGTTCCACGCCGTTAGCTTCAACAACCGGCTGTATAAGTTCTGTTGTCTTAGCTTCATAGCTTTCTCTTTTTCCCATGCAGTACTCACCCTTTCTAAAAGTATTCAGTTTTCTTATATATGAACGAAAGAGTGGACATCTCTGCCCACTCTTTCTGTATCACATATAGTAGCTTGTAGGGGAATCGAACCCCTGATTCCGCCGTGAGAGGGCGGCGTCTTAGCCTCTTGACCAACAAGCCATAGCTTTCGTTGTCTTGCAGTTGTGTACCGCAGCAACAATGATATCTTAACTCAATTATCGTAATCCGTCAAGCACTTTTTTGAATTTTTTTAAAAAATTTTCAAAAAATATTTCAAGATCTTCAAAAAAGCGCTTAAATACTGGATTTTAAGTCAATTAATAATCTTATGCAAAACTAAAAATTGCTGTAAATACTCCCGCACTTGCGATTCCCATAATCACTCCTGCAAGCAAAACCCCTAACAAAACTGCTATTACACTCTTCTTAAATCCCATATCAAGAAAACTTGCTGCAAGTGTTCCCGTCCATGCACCTGTTCCCGGAAGCGGAATTCCAACAAAAAGTAATAATGCTACAAAAAGACCTCTTCCAGCCTTCTCCTTAAGCTTCTCTCCACCCTTGTGTCCTTTTTCAATACAGAAAGTAAAGAACTTTCCAATATATTTCTTATCCTTTCCCCACTCAAGAACCTTTCTTGCAAAAAGGTAAATAACCGGTACAGGAAGCATATTACCTATTACGCACACAATATATGACTGTAACAATGGTAACTGGAATCCCTGTGATACAGGAATTGCACCTCTAAGCTCAATAAGTGGAACCATAGAAATAAGAAAAATATACAAATACTTTTTTAACATACTATCTCCTATTTAATTTAATAATAAACAAAATTGATAATACATAATATTTGTTAAAAAATCAAGTGTATTATATATTCTCAATCTGCCAGTCAATCGGTTCTACCCCATTAGCCTTTAAAAATTCATTGCACTGGCTGAAATGTCTGCAGCCAAAAAAGCCTCTGTACGCAGATAACGGACTCGGATGTGGTGCTTTAAGAATAAGATGTTTCGGATTATTAAGCATTGATGCTTTCCTCTGTGCAGGCGAGCCCCACAGCATATACACAATAGGTCTGTCCTGCATATTGACAGCATTAATAACTGCATCCGTAAACTGCTCCCAGCCGTGTCCCTGATGTGAATTAGCCTGATGTGCTCTTACAGTAAGTACTGTGTTAAGCAGAAGCACTCCCTGGTCGGCCCATTTCTTAAGATATCCGTTATTAGGAATATAACATCCACAGTCATCATGCAGTTCTTTATATATATTCTTAAGTGAAGGCGGTGCTTCCTCTCCCGGAAGTACCGAAAAAGACAGTCCGTGTGCCTGATGTACATTATGATAAGGATCCTGACCAAGTATCAGTACCTTAACCTTACTAAGTGGCGTAAAATGAAACGCATTAAATATATCATCTGCCGGAGGATATACAACATATTTGCTGTATTCATCCTTAACAAATGTAAATAATTCCTTGTAATATGGCTTGGAATATTCCTCCTTAATAGCAGGAAGCCAGTCATTATCTATCATCGACATATCCATATCCTCCTACATACGCATAGGAATACCATTATCTGCAAGGTATTTCTTAAGCTCCATAATATCAAGTTCCTTATAATGGAATAGCGAAGCAGCAAGTGCTGCATCTGCTTTTCCCTTAGTAAATGCATCAAGAAAATGTTCTTTACTGCCTGCACCACCTGAAGCAATTACAGGTATTGATACATTTGACGCAATTGTATTAGTAAGCTCAATATCATATCCGGCTTTCGTTCCGTCACATTCCATACTTGTAAGAAGAATCTCTCCTGCACCGAGCTTTTCTGCCTTCATCGCCCATTCTACAGCATCCATATGCATATCAACTCTTCCGCCATTCTTATATATGCTCCAATGACCATCACTATTCCTCTTTGCGTCAATTGCAACTACAACACACTGGCTTCCAAACTTATCAGCCGCATCAGATATAAGCTGCGGATTCATAATAGCTGCCGAATTAATTGATATCTTATCAGCCCCTTCTCTTAAAAGTACCTTAAAATCATCTGTGCTTCGTATTCCACCGCCTACAGTAAACGGAATAAACACTCTTTCTGCCACTCTTCTTACAAGATCAACAGTTGTGTTTCTTCCATCACTTGAAGCTGTAATATCAAGAAATACAAGTTCGTCTGCACCTGATTTATCGTACATTGATGCAACCTCTACAGGATCCCCTGCATCTCTTAAATCAACAAAATTAGTTCCTTTGACAACTCTTCCATCCTTGCAGTCAAGGCATGGTATAATTCTTTTAGTAAACATCAGCAACTCCTTTTAGCAATTATAATGACGCAAAATTCTTTAATATCTTAAGTCCTACATCACTGCTCTTTTCAGGATGGAACTGGCATGCAAACACATTGCCACTTTCAACCGAAGCATGAATATGTGTAGTATACTCCGTAGTTGCTGCCACAATTCCCTCATCTGCTGCCTTAAGATAATAAGAATGTACAAAATACACATATGGATTACTTTCAAGTCCCTTAAAAAGTCTCGCTTCAGGCTTAATATCAAGAGAATTCCATCCCATATGCGGAATCTTGAAACCATCCTTAGCAGGAATCTTTAATATCTTTCCCGGAAGAATATCAAGTCCCTCCGCCCCCGGAGTCTCATCACTTTCCTTAAATAAAAGCTGTAATCCCAAACATATTCCAAGGAATGGGGTTCCATTACCTGTCACTTTCTTAATAGTATCAACAAGTCCGAACTTATCAAGATTGTTCATTGCATCACCAAATGAACCAACTCCCGGAAGAATAACCTTATCAGCTTGTAAGATTTCACTTGAATCTCTTGAGACTAAAACTTCCTCTCCTAATGATACCAGAGCCTTTTCAACACTCTTTAAGTTACCTGCGTCATAATCGATAATTGCTATCATTGTACTGCCTTTCCGTATTCTTCTATTCTGTAATAATAATTAGTAAAATCTGTATCTGACATTGATGATAATCCTATTGCTTCTGTTTCAGATATCTTAAATGTATCCTGTAAAGCCAATACTATCTGCTTATATACAGCAGTAAACTTATTATCAATGCCTAACTCCTGTGCCTGCGGACGAAGACTATTATATCTGTTCACTCCCTTAATAAGGCTGTCAAGTGCTTCTGTCTTCATGTTAAGTTTCATATAATTCTCATATGAATCATATTGTTTCTGAACATACATAATTGTTGAAGCCTGCTCATAAAGAGTCTTATCACTGCCATTAAGCTTTATTCCGCTTAACTTATCATATGCCTTCTCATACTGCTCATTGCTGTAATAATCTTTAGCCAGAGAAACACTGTTGTTATAATAAAAGCCTGAACTTAAAACACTTATAAGTACCGAAACACCTGCTACAAATAATACAAGCATAACAATTGAAACAGGCTGTATCTTAAGAATATCCTGCGGTTTAGGTGGTTCTTTCGGTTTCTTTACCTTCTTAGGCTTTACCTTCTTAGGTTTATTAGCCTTCTGTGCTTTCTTAGCCTCTCCTGCCTGCTTCTTTTGCTCTTTCTTCTCTGCTGCCGCAGCTTTCTTTAATTCCTTATTCTTCTGCTTTTCTTCTTCTTCAAGTCTTTCGGCTTCTTCCTCAGCCTTATCCTCTTCAATGTGCTTTGCTTTCATCTGTTCAAGCCTGTACTTAAGTCTTGCAAAAAAGCCTTTCTTAGGAACCTGTGACTCATCAAGCGTACTCTTGTTTCCGAACACATCTTCTATAATCTGCTCATTCTCATCTTTAGGTTCATTTCCAGATGAAGTTTTTCCTTTATCAGACGAATCTTTTACTACATTCTCTTCTATACGTTCTTTCTCTCCCACAGCTTCTGATGCACTCTCTGCAGCTTCTGATGCACTCTCTACAGTTTCTGTATCATCCTCAAGACTGTCAAAGAACACTTTCTTAATCTTCTTGAAAAAGCCTTCTTTCTGTGGTTTTAACTTTTTCTTATCATCTGCACTAATCGTCTGTGCCTGAGTATCAGCACTTTTTTCGTTCTGTTTCTTTATCAGGAGAACTTCCAAACAGATCATCTATAGACGCACTGTCTGACTTAACATCATCAATAATATCATCAAGATTCATATTCATAAGTCTTTTCATATCGTCATCTGAAAGTTCTGAATTATCATCTGATGTCAATGTTGCTTCCGCTGCCTCTTCTGCCGGAGTATTATCAAGAAGTGCCTCTAACTTAGCGTCTGCATCAGCTTCACGCTCTGGCTCATTAGCCTCTTTAACAGCATTCTCAGCCTCAAGTTTCTCTTTAGCCTGTCTTGCAATTGTCTCTGGATCATTATAAGACTGGCTCTCCTGTTCCTTTTCATTCAGTGCATTAAGCATATTACTAAGATAATCATCCTGCTGTTCATTATCAGCCAAAATTCTTACCTCCCATCCAATCAAAATATACTAAAATATTATCATAAATATTCATTATTAACAACATTTTACAAGTTCTTTTATAAACTGCGCTCCATTCATCTCAAAAGCACATGCCCTGTCCCCGATTTCCTTAGGAATCTGGTAAAATGTACTGTGAACACGATACATCTTAGCCTTCTGATTAATCATCACAATTCTTTCAAATGGCCATCTTATAACATTAGGGTTAGAAAAATCTTCTCCAAGTTCCACAATAACCAGCTTCTTTGCAAGTGAGGATGACAGCCATTTATTGTAGAAATCCCACTGTTTCTCCTCTTCTTCAGCATTATTATCATTGACCGGACAGACAATTCTTCTTTCATTAAGTCCACAATTCCTGATCGTACCAGCTTTATCAGTAGATACAATAAAGTAATTCACATGTTCCATAGATGCAAACAGCTTTTTCAGATTGTCATATATTTCTGTATCATCAGAAGAATATATTTCTTTTCCCAAGCCAAAAAGTACATAATCAGCACTCTTTATATCATCAATTAAATCATTATAAATCATAAGTACCTCCATTTCATAACCATATGATTATAACATCTTTTGAGAGGGTTGTCATCGCTTCAGTATTTTGCACGGGTGGCGCTCCGCGACAATCCTTTTTGCGCGAGCAGCGATATGCCAGAAGTATGTTCTGGCATTGTCGCGGCGCTCCTCGAGAATCTATATAAAGTTCACAGTTTGTGCAAGCACAACTGTGAACTTTCCATATCTTCTCTCATCGCTGCTCGCGCAAAAAAGGACACCGCCCATGTCAGGCGGCGTCCCATAAGAGGAAGTGTAAAATGAAGAAAATTATCTGAGTAATTTATCTATTTCTGATACAAGCAGTCCGATTTCCGGCTTTGACAACTGGACATCTGCACCAAGTGATTCTCCCTTTGCTCTCATCTGTTCATTAATAAGTGATGAGAATATAACAACCGGTATATTCTTTAACTTGTCATCAGACTTAATAAGCTTTGTAAGTCTGTGGCCATCCATAAGCGGCATCTCCAGATCAGTGATAACACAGTCTATATCAAGCGGTACTTTTCCTGCCTTGGCATCTGATATAAAATCCCATGCTTCCTGACCATTATGACATAATGTAAGATTATCATAACCTGATTTAACAAGTGAATCAGATATCAGCTTAATAAGAAGAGGTGAATCCTCTGCTATGACAATATGTGCTTCACTTCTTGGTCTGCCTTCAAGCTTGAGAATATCAGAAGTCTTAAGACCTGTCTCCGGACTTATATCTGATACAATACGCTCAAAGTCAAGAATAATAATAAGCTGACCGTTAATCTTAACAATTCCTGTGGCAATTCCGTTGTCAGCAGTACTTATTGTTGTATCTGGAGTAATAATATCAGCCCATGATACTCTGTGGATTCCAACAACTGTATGTACATGAAAAGCGACATTCAATTTGTTGAAATTAGTTATAATAAACATATCCTTCGAAATATCTCCTGAAGGAGCACTTTTAATAACCTTAGCAAGGTCTACAACTGTTATCATTAAATCTCTTGGCATGAATATTCCTTCTACACTAGGATGTGCATTCGGAACCGGTGTAACCGGACTATATGGCACAATCTCTTTAATCTTGGCAACATTAATACCATAATGATTATTCCCTATTGTGAATTCAAGAACCTCTAACTCATTAGTTCCACTCTCTATCAAAATATTAGTTTCCATATTAAATTCCTCCATGTTGTTCACGAACAACTTCTATGTGAAGATTATAACAGAAACATATTAAAAAAACAATGAAATAATGAAAAACTTATCTTACAGGTCTTATAATGCTTCTGCTGCACAGATAAGTTATAAGGAAATATCCTCCATAAATAACAGCAACGAATGCGAGCGTAAGCCCTATAGATGCTGCCATTGAACTCATTCCCATAGTTGCAAGAATTATGTTAATAAACTTAATTCCAAACACAGAATGAATAAGTGCGAGAATCAGCGGAAACGCAAAAAATATTCCAATCTGCTTAAAAAGCGCCATATCAATCATTCTCTCATCAACTCCAAGCTTCCTTAACATTCCATATCGTTCCTTATTGTCTGCACTGTCTGACAATTCTCTCAAAGCAAGAATTGCCGCACTGCTTATAAGGAATATAATCCCTAAATATAAGGCAATAAATGTAACTAATGCTCCAAGCCCGACACTGCTTTCAGCCAGGTCAATTCTGGAATTCCAGCTAATGAAACTCGTTTGAAATGATATATTTTTCATTAAATTGTCTAATTGTGTTTCAATAGAATATCTTTCTTCCTTAGTATCTGCCCTATAGTCAGCACTAAGTCCCATATTACGTACCTGCTGTGGTTTTACCGCGTTATCAGGCACAACAAGAATCCCGTCATTCATATTCTGAACACCAATATGTACAAAACCATCCATGCATTCACTATATCTTGGTTTATACTCTTTTCCATTGACAGATAATGTAATTCCTTTCTTTAATGCCTGATTTCTAATCATAACCATGTTCTTATAATCTGCCACTATAATATATTCATCGTCATTAAGTTCATACGTACTATTACCGTACAGTCTTGCAACAGAATTATAATCGCCAATAGTCATTACCGGCATAATAGTATCTGCCATAAACTGATAATCATCTGTATTAATATCCCCTAATGTATCTTTAACTGTCAATCCGGTGTTGTATATATTATATTCTGCAACATCCTTAAAATACTTCTGCGCATCAAATCCACTGTTATTAAGTGTTTCTATTATACTTAATTTGGAATCTTCCAGCATTTCCCTGTCTTTTTCATTCATATCCTGTGATGTGGCATATGCCTCGCTCATCGCATCATATGAATATTTTGCAAGCTGTACATCAACAGGACACATACTGTCCAGATCCTTTGAAAGCGAATCCTTCATTGAAAGTGCTGCAGAAAGCACGCTTATTGTAATAAAAAGCATGATACATATAACAGTTGTCGAGAATACAGTAGTGTTAATCTTGCTGCAGAACTGCCTTAACACAAAGCTGTTCACACCTTTATAATACACACTCTTAATACTGGTAAATATCTTTATCATAAAACCTGAGACTGACCAGAATATTAAAAATGTGGCAACACAGCCAAGTGCAATAGGAATACCTATTTTATTAAAAGTATTTAAAGTTCTAACACCCCTTGTAACCATCCAGTATGCATAAGAAAGAATACCAACACCTATGACGAATACTATTGTACATATAACCGGGTTCTTCATAGTAACCTTCTCAGTTTTCCTGCCTGCATTTAGAAGGTCAATCAGCTTACATCTGCTGATACTGAACGTGTTAAATATCATAACTAACACATACATAATTGCAAAATATATTAAAGTCTTGACGCATGCCTTCATTGAGAATATGAATTTAAACTTAGTCATATCAGCATCAAACATATTAGCAACAATCACGCTCATAAACTGTGAAAGGATTGTACCAATAACAAGCCCTGCCACAAGTGAAACAATGCCGATAAGCAGTGTCTCAAAGAAAAGAATCACTGAAATCTTTCTCTTGCTCATTCCAAGTGTAAGATATATGCCAAACTCCTTATTACGTCTTTTAATAAGAAAACGGCTTGCATATATAATCAGAAATCCAAGTATGCACGATACGAATACGCTCACTCCTGAAAGAATGTCATTCATCAGCTTGATAATATCCATCACATTTGCTCTTACATCAAGCATAACGCTCTGGCTGTCAATTGCATTAAACACATAAAATATTGCAACACCAAGAATAAGAGTGAAGAAATAGACGGTATAATCCTTTAAACTCTTCCTGATGTTCTTTAAAGATATCTTAAAGAGCATTATTAAGGTCGCCTCCTAACAATGTCACAACATCAATGATTTTATCAAAAAATTCTTTTCTTGTAGATTCACCTTTGTGTATCTCATTGAAGATTTTACCGTCCTTGATAAATATCACTCTGCCTGCGTAGCTTGCTGTAAATGCGTCATGTGTTACCATAAGAATTGTTGCCAAAAGCTCAGTATTAAGAAAATTAAAGCTCTCAAGCAACATTCTTGATGACCTTGAGTCAAGCGCTCCAGTCGGTTCATCAGCAAGAATAAGCTTTGGATTAGTAATAATGGCTCTTGCACTTGCCACTCTCTGCTTCTGTCCGCCTGACATCTGATAAGGATATTTGTTTAATACATCTTCAATGCCAAGCTCTCTTGCAGTCTGTCTTACTCTTAATTCAATCTCCCTTGCCGGAACATTCTGTATAGAAAGCGCCAGTGCAATATTTTCAAATGCTGTTAATGTATCAAGAAGATTAAAGTCCTGAAAGATAAAGCCTAACTCTTCTCTTCTGAACTTGTTAAGCTTATTGCCCTTTAACTGGGTAATATCATTGTCCCCGACATATATCTTACCTGTAGTCACCTTATCAAGTGTTGATATACAGTTAAGAAGCGTCGTCTTTCCTGAACCGCTCGCTCCCATTATAGAAACGAATTCTCCCTTTCCAACCTCAAACGAAATATTGTCAATCGCTTTGGTAAGACTTGATTTGTTTCCATAATACTTTTCAATGTTATCAATCTTAAGTATTGTTTCCATAATAATTAATTCCTTTCATATAGATTAATTATGTTTTACCACTTAACTAATCCGGTGTCGTTTGTTCAATATTACGGAACATTACATTTTTGTAACATTACGCCAGTACTATGTAATGATACTACTAACAGGTTTTATTGATAACTCTGCCATCTGATATCTCTATAATCTCATCAGATAGCTGGTCAAGTTCTTCCTTATCGTGGCATGCAATAATTATTACCGCTCCTCTTTTCTTCTGTTCTTCTAATATATCATGAACCTTCTCAACACTGACATCATCAAGTGCATTAATCGGCTCGTCAAGAATAATAATATCAGGATTTTCCATAACTGCTGCCGCAATTCCTAACTTCTGCTTCATTCCCAGAGAATACTTTCTGTAAGTTCTCTTGTCATCCGGATCAAGTCCGATATCTTCAAGTGCCTTTCTTATCTGTTCATCACCAATTCTGTTCTGAATAGATGCCAGCACCTTAAGATTCTTAAATCCTGTATAATTACCTATAAATGCAGGATTCTCAATTAACACGCCTATACTTTCCGGAAAAGATATATCTTTTCCAAGTATCTTTCCATCAATATCAATTATTCCTGAATCCGGAGTAATAAGCCCGCATATAGCACGCATAAGCATAGTCTTTCCTGAACCGTTCTTTCCTCTTAATCCATATACCTTTCCACCTGTAAATTCCAGATTGATATCCCTTAATATTGGTGCTTTCTTAATCGTTTTATTAACATCTGTTATTTTAATATACATTTTTTAATCCTCCCTCACAAGAATATCTTTTTTCTTAAATCCAATCATTCCGACCACATACACGACAATATATACAACAATGCATACCGCAGCTGACTGCCATACCTGTATTCTCTGTGTATTATACACACTGCTTCTTACCACCATCGAATTATTTCCTATCATAATCGGATTGTTTATAAATACTGACATAACATTCCATGCCATAACTGCGAGCATGCCAATCATCGGATTCGTAAACATGGAGATTGTCATCTGAACCAGCGCTGTTACCAAAGAAACAACAACCGGCATTACAAGCATATACACTATAATCCACACATTTGCCGGATTATCCGGAACAGACTTATTACTAATCTTTTCAAAAAGCTCATAATTAACCTTCATGCTCAGATTTCCATTACATAATCCATATACAAATGCTGTTGCATACTGAATTGCATATACAGAAAGCACAGTCAGGCAGTTCCACAGACATTTACTGTTCCACCACAGCCTTCTGCTTCTGCATTTCATAAGAAAATCAATTCCTACGCCTTCACAGTCATCATTGCAATAACTGTATATCATGAATGGGACAAGAAACTGAATCAGCATCCACACAAAAGGAAATACAATCTTTCCCTCCTTAATAATAAGAACAGGATCATAACCGCCCTGAATAAAGAATATCGTATCCATCATTCCGAATTCATGATTTCCTAATATTATCAGCACTCCGGCAAGCATAAGAACGGCGATTAAATATCTGAATCTGTCAGCATAGAAACCTCTTGCAATATCATGCCATATAACGCCTCTTATACTTTTGTTACTCATCTTCTTTTTTATATTCATAATACTCACGCTTTCTTTGAAGAATAAGACCTGCAATAATCAGAACAGCCATAATTAAAGCAGCTATGCCAAGCTTTCTGGCGCACTCTCCGGAACTATACCATGCAGCCCCGAATATAATCAGCTTATGGTAGGTAAGCGGTATAAATATATCTACTCCTGCAAATATAATAACAGCCACACCTGATATAACATCTGACGAAAATATTATTTCAAATATAATTCCTATAAAACATGTTATCGCAATCATCAAAGCCATTAATATCCAGTAAACAAACATTACCTGTATGCTTGTCACCTCACCTGCCGGCAATACATCCAGATTCATTAATTTGTAACTTGAATAACTGTTCCAGTTAAAAAATACATCAAATTTAGTTGCTGCATATGCAATTGCAGCCAGTTCATATATTAACGACAGCACTGCCGAATACACTATCGTACAGATACTCTGCCACAGATATATTCCTGCTCTCGAACTGTATTTCAGAATTATCATTGGATCTCTGTCACATTTCATCATTCTCTGATTGCAGACAGATGCTATAATCATCATAAGAGGAAATACATAATTCTGTGACATACAGGTCAATACATCTAATACACATGGTGTTCCCGACACATTTCTCTGTAAAGTTCTTAAGAAAACCGTAAGCAGAACTTCCTGTGAAATAACTGCTCCTGCAATCCAGAACAGCATTTCCCTGTTAACATATCTTCTTCTTAATTCATTCCACATATTATTTACCCAATCTCACATACTTACCCGGAGTTACTGAGAAATACAACTGCCATTCTTCTTTGTTCAGCTTATCAGCATTTATGCTGTGAGGAAATGATATGCTGTGGATAAGGAAAGGTATATCTACAGTAATGCTTGTCCCCTGCTCAAACTTAGAAAAATTGACATCTTTGTTAATTTCTCTTATATAATCATTAGATACTCCCTGTGAAAAAGCTCCCGATGCAAGTCTGATATCTGCATAAGGAAATCCTTTCATCTCACCCGTTATATCTAAAGTACATTCAGCAACCATCACATATAAATCATCCTGCTCATCACTTATGTCTTTTCTTTTGTCAATTCCATACTCATTCAAAAAATCTTCAATTGACATAACCTTATAACTGCTGACAGATGCCGAATATCCGCTAAGTTCAACCTGTTCATTAATCTCATATTCAGTTACACTTCCCTGGGGATACATCTTATTGACTTTAACTATATAGAACGCTGCCACTCCCGCCAATATACATACTAACGCTATTATTAATATTTTCTTCTTCATATCAGATTGCATCCTTTCTTCTGCTTCGTACAAAATACGATACTGTTATCAGCACTATTAACATCACCATATCAATTATCATAAATTTCAGTTCAGAATAACGCAGTTTGGATGCTGTCAGATATTCCATAGGGCCATCTCTTCCAATAGATGAACAAACAATATAATAAAAGAAATACATCATGAATGGTGTAAGTGCGACCATAAACCTGTTATTTACAAGGTCTGCAAATATGTATGCAATACAGTTAATAAGTCCAAATCCCACAAATGCAAATAAAAATACTATAACAGCCATTGCAAACGGTGCTTTAAAAAATAAATCTCCAAAAACTGACAGTTTTGAGAAATTAAACTGTGAGCTGACCGATTCTGGCTTAAAAGCTGGCAAAATCATAGCTGTCACAACAAATGATATAACAAGCGGAAAGCTTGCCACAAAACCACCTACTATAAACTGGGCAAAAAGCTTCGCTTTGTAATACTTCTTTTTATCAATTCTTGTAAATATATTATTAACATAATGCTTCTTCACATCCATCAATATACTTATAGAATATGGCAATGCTGTCAGCAGCGGCATAATAAAGTAATAAAGAAATACATAAGACCCCGGTCTTACTCCCATCCACTTCATATATAGTCCCGGAAGCTGTATACCGCTGTATTTTCCCATCTCAAGCAGTTTATCTAATGTTTTTCTTGCAGGAATAATCTCGTTCCATATATTAAATCCAACAATAACTAATCCTATTACTACAGATATTATAAGCATCTTATTCTTAAATGCTCTTTCCATTTCTATTTTAATTAATTTATTCATTTTCTCCTCCCGGTTCATGTATGATTGCTAATGGTCCTATATATGGTGATGTCCTATCATGAAAACTCAAAGCAATTGTGTCATTTTCAACCTCTTCGTCTGTAAATATACAATATAATATTAATTTTTTTGTTTCACCTTTTTCAAAACTGAAATATGTTTTTCCCATTTGATTGGCTTCTGCATCAGAGCCAACCGTTCCTGCATTTTTAATAGGCGGATGTGTTCCATCATCTTTTAAACTTTCTATATACCAAACAGTCTGAAAAATATTATCATATACACCAGATGTTTCGTTATCATCAACATCCTTAGTTATTTCTAATTCTACTGCTGCATAGTAATAATCTGATATAAAGTTATTATTACTATCCATGCTAGCCTTCTTATTTTCTAATCCATAATCAATCCTATTTATATCAAAGTCACACTGTCTCGATACTTTACAATCATTAACTCTTACATGAAATATGTTATAAGTACTTCTATCATTTTCATCATATTTACCAGATGTCAAAATATGCAATTTTACATCGAACTCTTCTCCATATCCAGCAATTTCTATTCCTTCATATGGTTTACTTTCTGTAGAATCATTTTTAACATTTACTGTAGTCTTCTCTGTCTCTTCCTGACTTGTTGCAAGTGTCGGCATTTCTTTTGTCAGCTTATCAAGCGTACCATTCTTAACCCCTATTAGAATTGACAATAATAATACTGCTATAACTGCTATACTTATTACTGCACTCTTTATTTTTTTCTTCATATCTGCTCCCTTTTAGAAAAAAGATTGTATATATATTATGATATACAATCTTCTTTCTAATAAATAATTTAATTAAACTTTAGACACTATCTGGACTCCATAAAAATCCAACTGAGTAATCATCCCCTGTATTACTCTCACACTTTACTGCAGCATAATTATATCCATTTTCTTTGACATAGTTATACATCCATATCTCATCTCCTGGATTAACATCATAATCAATCAATTCAAAATCTTCACAATATCCCGTTTCATCCACCCCAACAAGTGTTGCATTAAAAGAATATCCGTTCGATGATTCTATACCTTTGATATATCCACATGATGTATCTTCTTTCAATCTACTAGACGTATAATCCAGATACTCCCCCGCAGATTCATCAAATGACATATGGGCATACTCATCTTTGCAATTATTAGCCCACACTACACCACCACCAATTGACATTACCATTGCTCCTGCTGCAACTATTGTTGTCAGCTTTCCTGTTAGTTTCTTTAAATCCATAAAGAAATCCTCCTTAGATTTTAATCAGATACATAAGTACCTGTCTGCTTCAATGTATCTTTTATATTTATCAATTTCAATAGCCCATGCACAAGCGGTCGTTTTTTTGCACAAGTGGTAATTATCTTGTTTTAAAAAACTTATTTAATTTGCTTATGGTTCATGTACGATTGCTAATGGACCTATAAATGGTGAATTTTTAAGACTAAAACTTATAACAAGTTTATCATTTTCGACTTCTTCATCCGACAATATATAATATAATGTTAATGTTCTTGTTTCTCCTTTTTCAAAGCTAAAATTTGTTTTTCCAATTTGATTAGTTTCCGCATCAGAGCCAACACATGCACTAGTTTTAAATGACTGTGTTGTTCCATCGCTATTCAATTTTAATATAGACCAAGTCGTCTGAAAAACATTCATATAATCCATCACATCATTATCATCAATATCCTTTGTTATCTCCAATTCTACTGTTGCATAATAAAAATCTGATATAAAATTATTGTTTTCATCCAAACTTTTTTTCTTATTATCCAATCCAAAATCCAACCTGTTAATATCAAAATCACACTGTCTCGATATCTTGCAATCATTAACTTTTACATGATATATATTATATGTAGTTCTATCATTTTCGTCGTACTTACGGCCATCTATTTTTCTACGTATTACAAACTCTTCTCCATATTCAGCAACCTCGATTCCATCATAAGGTTTACTTTCTGTAGAATTATTTCTCGCATTTACCGTTGCCTTTTCTGTCTCTGCCTGATTTGTTGCAAGTGTCGGCATTTCTTTTGTCAGCTTATCTAGTGTACCATTCTTAA
>ENA-ORRW01001998-ORRW01001998.1-human-gut-metagenome-genome-assembly--contig:-NODE-1998-length-17903-cov-3.782329_pt1 | contig 17903 bp, 10 predicted proteins | sample MGYA00242183_ERZ509150 | MGnify/ENA primary metagenome ERZ509150 (study PRJEB26280, sample SAMEA2338639) | human gut metagenome | biome: human gut; feature: human-associated habitat; material: faeces... | reverse complement strand
CCGCCAGCGACAGCGCCCCGTAATCCTTCGATCCCGGCCCCGTCTGCATCCGGTCCGCAACCTCCTTCTGAACCATAACCGTAATCGAATCCACCGGCACATGATTCTCAAATAATCCCATAATAATCGGCGTCGTAATATAATACGGAAGATTCGCCACAACCTTGATCGGCCGTCCGTTGTTCTTCTCCTTCGCCAGCGCCGCCAGATCCACCTTCAAAACATCATTGTTGATAACCTCAACATTATCATAATCCGACAGCGTATCCTCCAGAATCGGGATCAGATTCTTGTCAATTTCCACCGCACACACACTCCGCGCAGCATACGCAAGATACTGCGTCAGCGTACCGATACCAGGTCCGATTTCCGCAACAAAATCGTCCGGTCCGATACCTGCAGCGGCTACAATCTTATCCAGCACATGTGGATCGATCAGAAAATTCTGACCATACTTTTTCTGAAATACAAAGCCGTACTTCTGCAGTACGGCTATTGTATTCTGCGGCTCCCCGAGCCACGGTTTTACTTTCTCCATAAATTCTCCATGTATTTAGAACTCAAAGTCTTTCTCGTAAAGAATCACGCGGTCGTCCGCATCGGTATGCTTTCTGGACATGCGTCTTCCGAATTTACGGGTTCCCTTTTCTGCATGGGCGATGGCACGATCCACCATATCTTTGACCTGTGAAATTGTCATCGGCTCGCCCTCCTTCTGATTGTTGCCAATCTGTGTATACAGAGCAAGCACACCCATCTCGTCCATCTTGTATCCATTCTCACGCGCATACGTGCGGGCAAACGTAACCAGCTCGTCGTTCGTGAAAACAGGAATCGAAATGACCGTCTCAAACTTCTTCGCAAAATCAGGGTAATTCCGCAGAAGACCTCTCATGCTGACCTTCTCATCCTCGATGATCAGAACCAGACTGTCGGTACGGAAATCCATTGCCTGCGACAGCTTCTCGATCGTCTCCGGGTACATCAGACCGGCACGCTCGATCAGGAGGAAACCTCCCGCCAGCTTTGAAACAATCTGCGCACAGTCCTTTTTGTTCAGAACAGATGCATCCAGACGGGCCATCTTCGTTGCCGGAAGTTTTAAGTCAGCACAGATTGCACGGACGAGATCCTCCGACAGCTTCGTTTTTCCAGTACCGTATCCGCCCATAATGGCAATGTTTCCATGACGGGAAGTACGGTCGCCTGCGTAATGATAAACACCATGCATTGCATCCAGAATCTGGATATCCATGCCTGGAACTTTCGCAAAGTAAGTAAACAGCGCTTTCTGCTCATCACTCAGCTTATCCGGCTGGGTGTCGTTCAGGATGCGGAGTCTTGCCTCCTCCGGCGTCTCCTCGCGGAGCACCTCTTCAATCGATTTCGCAACAGTTCCTTCCGGAATGTTGTCGCGGATCAGCTGAACGGTGGCATCCGTTGTTTTTTCGATGCTCATGTTGATCGTCGCATCGGATACGCGCTCACGCTTTGGCTCGGTCGGAACTTCGATTTCGATTTCCTCCGGGGTAATCTCGATCGGCTGGGTTCCTGCCGGCTCAAACGGATCGGCTGGCTCAGTCTCGGCCGGGGTTTCCGGCTCTGTTTCGCTTTCCGGCTCATCAGCAGGTTCTGCTTCCGCAGTTTCCGGCTCGTCCGGCAGTTCGATTTCCGATGCTTTTTCAGCTTCCTGCACTTCTGCGTTCAGCGCTGCCTGAAGCTCACTAAAATCGATGGTCGGCCGTGTCTCCTCTGCCGGTTTCAGATCCGGGATGACAACCGTTGCATCCATGGACGGCGTCTCCGCCGGTTCTACGGTTTCCTCAATTTCGGCTTCCGCCTGAGCCTTCTCGGCTGCTTCTGTTTCAGCTTCCACTGCTGGTTCTGTAACTTCTGCTTCTTCGATTTCAGCCTCGGCTGCCGGTTCTATAATCTCTTCGATCTCAGCTTCATCCATCGGCTCTGCAGCTTCTTCGGTTTCAGCCTCATCCGCCGGTTCTGTGATCTCTTCGGTTTCCGCTTCATCTGCCGGTTCTGCTGCTTCTTCCGGCTCAGCTTCCGCCTGCGGCTCCTCTGCCGCTTCCCGTGCCTCTGCCTCGGACTCCGGATCCATCGGCTGCTCTGCGGTTTCGGCTTCTGCTGCCGGTTCCACTGGCTCTTCTGCTTCTTCCTCCGCAACTTCCTCCGACAGGTTTGCTGCGGTCTCCTGGAACAGTGCTTCAAGGTCCGGCTCTTCGTATTTCTTCTCCGGCTTCGGTGCTTTCGGCATTACCGGCTCGGCTTTTTCCTTCGGTTTTGGCCGCGGTCTTGTCTTGATCGTCGTGTTGGCATCCGGGGATACCTCTACGTTTACATCAAGCTGCTCCGGCTCCAGATCTTTTACTTCGTACTGTACCGGCTCTTCGCTTGTCTCTTCCTCGACTGCCGTCTCTTCCTGTTTCTTTCCGCGGAAGGAGAAGACATCGCGGATGCTCTTTGCAAGCTCTGCGTGAAGATCGATCGTATTTCCAAGGTACGTCGGCGTGCCTGCTCTTCCGGAATCTCCTCGATCGGCTCCTCTGTCTGCTGCAGTGCTTCGTACTCCTGCACCTGCTCTGCATCTGCCTCGGCCTGCTGTGTTTTCTCATATGCTTCGTACGGCGAACCGGCTTCTTTTTCTTCTTCACCGGCCACATACTGGCTCATCACACCGCCGTTTACCGGTTTTACTTCCGGCGTCTCTGCCGGCTCTTTCGTCGCAGCCATTTCACCGGCTCCGCTCTCTCCGGCTAACCGCACTTTAAGTGCTTCCGGATCCTCGGACGGCTCTTCATTCTTTTTGTAGTCAAAACGATGCTCGTATTTGATCTGCTGGGACGGTGACAGCGGCTCGTACTTCATTTTCAGATCCATTGCCTTTGTTACATATTTGCCCTCGCTGAACCACAGGATCAGCTCATCACAGGCATCGATGCATTTCTGCGTCTCTCCGGCTTTGCTGTAAAGGTTTGCCAGTTCATATGCCCATCTCTCGGTAAATTCCCGCTCTTTGTATTCCTCCAGAAGGGAAATCTGCTCCTCAAGCGGCGCTTTCTGTCCTCTTAAAATCTTGTATTTCAGCAGATACCGGGAATTATCGTGACGTGCGACTGCTTCAAACTCGTTGTAAAAGTCAATCGCCTCATCAAAGTCTTTCATTTTTACGGAGACCTCTACCAGGCGGTACAGAATGCCCTTTCCGATGGAGGAACGGTCATACGCCATCAGCAGAATCTTCTTCGCCTCCGGATATCGTTTGTTCGCCTCATAGACATCCGCTACCATGCCGAGCGTGCGCAGACTCTTGACACGCCGCCAGTCAACGGCTTCTACAACTGCAAGTGCCCCCTCATAGTCCTCTTTTTTTACCAGACTGTTCAGCTCTTCCAGCCGGCTTTGATATTCAGCTTTATCCAATCTTTTCACCTCAATACATTTCAGATTGTTTTAGTTCATAGACACGAACAGTGTACCACACTCCCCGTAGAATGTCAAAAGAATGCCTGTTTTGCAGGCATTTTTCGGAATACAAATCCTTCCAGCGGGCATCAAAAAAAGAACACCCGCCCCTCCGGTTTTTCCCGGAAAAGCAGGTGTCCCCTAACTACTTATATTTGATTCCGATTACTTTCTGACAGTAATCTTGTCCAGATGCCAGATATCATCTACATACTGCTGGATGGTACGGTCGGATGTGAATTTGCCGCTGTGTGCGGTATTCAGGATCGCGCTTCTTGCCCATGCAGAAGTATTTCTGTATTTATCCTCAACACGCTCCTGTGCTGCCGCATAGGACTTGAAGTCTGCCAGGGTAAAGTACATATCCGGGCGCGGAGCATTCTTCGGTGTGAGCAGGGAGTCATACAGATCACGGAACATCATGGTGTCGCCGTTTGAGTATCTTCCGCTGATCAGATCCATCACTACGTTGTGGATGTCCTGATCGTGGATGAAGTAGCTCATCGGATCGTAGGTGTAGTTGTTCTCATATTCGATAACCTGATCTGCGGAAAGTCCGAAGATAAAGGCGTTCTCTTTTCCAACTTCCTCAACGATCTCTACGTTTGCACCGTCCATGGTTCCAAGAGTCAGGGCACCGTTCAGCATGAACTTCATGTTACCGGTACCGGAAGCCTCTTTACTTGCGGTAGAAATCTGCTCGGAAACATCGGCAGCTGCAAAGATCAGCTCTGCGTTGCTGACACGATAATCCTCGATAAATACGACTTTGATCTTTCCTTTGATGGTCGGATCGTTATTTACGACATCCCCAACGGAGTTGATCAGTTTGATGATTGCTTTTGCACGCTCATAGCCTGCGGAAGCTTTCGCTCCAAAGATAAAGGTTCTTGGGTAAAACGGCATATCCGGGTTCTTTTTCAGACGGTCATACAGGTACATAATATGAAGAATGTTCATAAACTGGCGTTTGTACTCATGCAGACGCTTTACCTGAACGTCAAAAATAGAGTTCGGATCTACATCAATGCCGTTATGCTCTTTGATGTATTTTGCCAGGCGAACTTTATTTTTGTATTTAATCTCCATAAATTCCTTCTGTGCCTGTGTATCATCTGCAAGCTCAGCGATCTTTTTGATCTTCGGAAGATCGGTAATCCAGCCATTTCCGGCATACTCAGTTACCCAGTCAGCCAGAAGCGGATTTCCGTGAAGCAGGAAACGACGCTGTGTAATACCGTTCGTCTTATTGTTGAACTTCTCCGGAGTCATTTCGTAGAAGTCTTTTAAGGTCTGTTTTTTCAGGATCTCGGTATGAAGCTTTGCAACACCGTTGACAGAATATCCGCCTACGATAGCCAGACGAGCCATATGAACCTGTCCGTCATAGATCACTGCCATCTGGCGGACTTTTTCCTCATCACCCGGGTACTGCTCTCTTACCTGGATCAGGAAGCGGCGGTTGATCTCTTCTACGATCTGATAGATACGCGGAAGAAGTCTGGAGAACAGGTCAACCGGCCATTTTTCAAGTGCCTCTGCCATAATCGTATGGTTGGTGTATGCGCAGGTCTTTGTCGTAATCTCCCATGCCTCATCCCATCCAAGGCCTTCCACATCCATCAGGATTCGCATCAGCTCCGGAACAGCTACGGTTGGGTGGGTATCATTCAGCTGGAAGGTAACCTTCTCATACAGCTTCGTGATATCATCGTGCTGTTTTTTATATTTTGCAACTGCTCTCTGTACACTTGCAGAAATAAAGAAATACTGCTGTTTCAGACGCAGCTCTTTTCCTTCGTAATGATTGTCGTTCGGATACAGAACCTCTACGATGGTTTTTGCAAGATTTTCCTGCTCAACGGCTTTGTGGTAATCACCCTTGTCAAAGGAATCCAGTGAGAAATCCTGAATGGCCTCTGCATCCCAGATAGTCAGTGTGTTTACAACATCGTTGTCGTATCCTACGATCGGCATGTCGTAAGGAATTGCATTGACAGACTGGTAATCCTTCTGCACAAAGTTTACGCGTCCGGTAGCCTCATCGTACTCCTGCGCCACATATCCGCCGAATTTTACCTCTTTTGCATACTCCGGACGTTTCAGCTCGAATGGATAGCCGTTTTTCAGCCAGTTATCCGGTACTTCTACCTGATAACCGTCGCGAATCTGCTGTTTGAACATACCGTACTTGTAACGGATACCGCAGCCGTACGCCGGATATCCAAGAGTAGCCAGAGAATCCAGAAAGCATGCTGCCAGACGGCCAAGGCCGCCGTTTCCAAGAGCCGGATCTCTCTCCTGATCCTCCAGAAGGTTCAGGTTCAGTCCCATTTCCTCGAGAGCTTCCTGTACCTGTTTATATGCAGTCAGGTTGATCAGGTTATTTCCAAGTGCACGGCCCATCAGGAATTCCATGGACATATAGTACAGAATCTTCGGATCCTGTTCTTCCATTGCCTTCTGGGTTTTCAGCCAGTTATCAATAATAACATCTTTTACTGCATAGCAGACTGCCTGATAAATTTCCTGCTGGGAAGCATCTTCCAGGTTCTTTCTGTACAGCATTTTTACATTTTCTTTCACACTGTTCTTAAAAGTTTCTTTTTTGAACTCGGCGTTTAACATCTGCGTCCTCCTTAATAGCAGTCTGCGAGCGGAGAGCTTGTTTTTCTCCCCGCTCGCAGGCCAATTTCATATTAATGATCGTCGTGAAAACACATCCAAAAATAATCTTAGATACGTTCTACTGCCATGGTAACCTTTTCGAAGTTGATATTCCACTCCTTCTCATAGCCCTTTGTCTCTCCGGTCACGATATCTTCTGCCAGAACTTCAGATTTAATTTCATCACCATGGTTTTTCATGATGTCTACAATCTTATCGTTGTCTTTTGCGTATACACGGATCTTGTCCATAACCTCAAAGCCTGCCTCTTTACGCATAGTCTGGATTTTGCTTACCAGCTCACGTACGAAGCCTTCTTCGATCAGTTCCGGAGTCAGATTGGTATCCAGAACAACAGTGATTGTATGGTCGGATTCGGAAACATAGCCTTCCATCTGTGCCATGTCGATCAGCAAATCCTCCTCTAATAATACAATTTCCTGTCCATCGATGTCAAGTTTAAGTTCGCCGGTGCTCTTCAGCTCTGCCATTGCCTTGTTTCCATCGAGCTCGGACAGTACGGTTTTGATCTTGTTCAGGAGTTTTCCGTATTTTGGTCCTACGGTACGCATCTGCGGTTTGAAGCTGTAGCTGATGAAATCTGCGATGTCATCTTTGAATACAACTTCTTTGACATTCAGCTCGTCCTCGATGATCTCTTTGTAGAATTCGGAAAGCTGGAACTCGCTCTTAACATACATCGTTCCGATCGGCTGACGGTTCTTGATATTGGCGGTGTTTCTTGCGGCACGTCCCATAACGACGATCTCCAGCAGGTCGGCCATATCCTCTTCCATCTTCGGATCGATCCAGTTCTCATGTACCTCCGGGAAGTCACACAGGTGGATACTTTCCGGTGCACTTGCATCGATGCTCTTTACGAGGTTCTGATAAATATCCTCTGTCATGAACGGAATCATCGGAGCTGCTGCTTTTGCAACGGTCACCAGTGCGGTGTACAGAGTCATGTAAGCATTGATCTTATCCTGCTCCATGCCTTTTGCCCAGAAACGTTCACGGGAACGGCGTACATACCAGTTACTCATATCGTCCACGAAGGACTGCAGTGCTTTTGCTGCTTCCGGAATCCGGTAATTTTCCAGGTTGTCGTCTACTGCTTTTACAGTGGATTCCAGACGGGACAGCAGCCATTTATCCATAACAGCCAGTTTTTCATACTCCAGACTGTATTTTGTTGCATCGAAGTTGTCGATGTTTGCATACAGAACAAAGAATGCGTAGGTGTTCCACAGGGTTCCCATGAACTTTCTCTGTCCTTCCACGACCGTCTTGCCTGCGAAACGGCTCGGCAGCCACGGAGCGCTGCTGGTGTAGAAGTACCAGCGGATCGCATCGGCACCGTAGGTCTGCAGTGCGTCAAACGGATCTACCGCATTTCCTTTGGATTTACTCATCTTCTGTCCGTTCTCATCCTGTACCAGACCAAGAACGATAACGTTCTCGTACGGTGCTTTGTTGAACAGCAGAGTGGAAATTGCAAGCAGGGAGTAGAACCATCCACGTGTCTGGTCTACAGCCTCGGAAATAAACTGTGCCGGGAACTGTTTCTCGAAGGTTTCTTTGTTCTCGAATGGATAGTGATGCTGTGCGAACGGCATGGATCCGGAATCGAACCAGCAGTCGATAACCTCCGGTACACGGTGCATCTCTTTACCGCATTTCGGGCACTTAATGGTCACTGCGTCGATGTATGGGCGGTGAAGCTCGATGTCATCCGGGCAGTTGTCGGCTTTTTCTTTCAGCTCTTCGATGCTGCCGATGCAGTCCTGATGGCCGCATTCACACTGCCATACCGGAAGCGGAGTTCCCCAGTAACGGTTTCTGGAAAGTCCCCAGTCCTGAACGTTTTCCAGCCAGTCGCCGAAGCGTCCTTTTCCGATGCTCTCCGGAATCCAGTTGATGGTGTTGTTGTTGCGGATCAGATCCTCTTTTACTGCAGTCATGCGGATGAACCAGGTCTCACGTGCGTAGTAGATCAGCGGAGTATCGCATCTCCAGCAGTGTGGGTAGCTGTGCTCAAACAGCGGCGCATCAAACAGAAGATCCTTGTCCTCGAGTGCCTGCAGAACGGCCATATCTGCTTTCTTACAGAAAGTGCCTGCCCACGGAGTTTCCTCTGTCATCTCACCTTTTTCGTTTACTAACTGTACGAATGGAAGATCGTATCTGTGGCCGACCTTGGAGTCGTCCTCACCGAATGCAGGAGCGATATGAACAACACCGGTACCATCGGTCAGTGTTACGTAGGTATCGCAGACTACATAGTATGCTTTTTTGTTTCCGATTCTCTTCTCAGCGTACGGGAACAGCGGCTCGTACTCTTTGAACTCGAGATCTTTGCCCTGATAATGCTCCAGAACCTCGGCGCCTTCTCCAAGAACGGTATCTACCAGAGCGGCTGCCATATAATAGGTATATCCTTTGCTTGTTACTTTTACGTAATCCTCATCCGGGTTGACGCAGAGTGCAACGTTGGACGGAAGGGTCCACGGTGTGGTGGTCCATGCCAGGATGTATGCGTCCTCGCCTTTTACTTTAAAGCGGACAACGGCAGAACGTTCTTTGACATCTTTGTATCCCTGTGCTACTTCGTGGGAAGAAAGCGGGGTACCGCAGCGCGGGCAGTAAGGAACGATTTTGTGTCCTTCGTACAGAAGACCTTTCTTCCAGATCTCTTTTAATGCCCACCACTCGGACTCGATGTAGTCGTTATGATACGTAACGTATGGGTTTTTCATATCAGCCCAGAAGCCAACGGTATGGGAGAAGTCTTCCCACATTCCCTCGTATTTCCATACGCTCTCTTTACACTGCTCGATGAATGGCTCTACGCCGTATTTTTCGATCTGATCTTTTCCGTCCAGACCGAGCTTTTTCTCAACTTCCAGCTCTACCGGCAGTCCGTGGGTATCCCAGCCTGCTTTTCTCGGTACCTGATAGCCTTTCATAGTACGGTATCTCGGAATCATATCCTTGATAACACGGGTCTCTACGTGGCCGATGTGCGGTTTTCCGTTTGCGGTCGGCGGTCCGTCATAGAATACGTAGGACGGATTTCCTTCACGCACTTTCATACTTTTCTCGAAGATCTGATTGTCTTCCCAGAACTTCTCAACCTGTTTTTCTCTCTCGACAAAGTTCATGTCGGTTGAAACTTTCTTGTACATGCTTGTACCTCCTGAAACTTAAGTTTCTCGTTTGATTTGTTCGCGTAAAATAAGAAAAAGCTCCCGCCCTGTAATAGGACGAAAGCTGTACTTATCGTAACCACCTGTTACATACTATCATATGCATTTCCTGTAACGGGGAACGGCCGGCAACTTCTTACCACTGCTCTCCGGCTTTCTATATTTTATGCGCCGGGTACGCAGATTCAGAACTGCAACTTGGAAGTGATGTTCACCTGCCGCTACTTGTACCGGACTCCCACCATCCCCGGCTCGCTTTCCACAGACCGTTCACGCGCAGACTACTGTCTTCGTCATCGTTTTTCATGCCTTATTATAACTAGGGGCTGTGAGCGTTGTCAAGAGCGGAAAGCATATTTTATCGGTTCTTTTCCGCGATTTTACGGGATTTTCGGGGATGTGCGTTGCTATTTGGACATGGGGATGGTAAAATCATGGTATCTTATAAGGAAACGGAAGTGAAAGTTTGAAAGTTGCAATTGCAATTGATTCATTTAAAGGAAGTCTCTCATCTCTTCAGGCCGGGAATGCTGCTGCGCAAGGGATTCACAGGGTGGATCCAGATGTTAAAACGGTTGTGCGGACACTGGCGGACGGAGGAGAAGGGACGGTACAGGCTCTGACGGAAGGACTCGGCGGACAGTTTGTGTCCGTTCCTGTGACGGGGCCGGCACAAAAGACAGTTTCGTGTACGTATGGCGTAATAGAACAGGCACAGACAGCTGTTATTGAGATGTCCGGTGCAGCTGGAATTACGCTTGTTTCGGATACGGAGCGAAATCCGTTGTATACAACGACATACGGTGTCGGTGAAGTAATCCAGGATGCGGTTCTGCGTGGCTGCCGCCATTTTATTATCGGAATCGGCGGAAGTGCCACGAATGACGGCGGTATTGGTATGCTGCAGGCACTCGGTTTCGGACTGCTCGATGCAGAAGGAAAACAGGTTCCTTTTGGTGCCGTCGGGCTGGAATCTCTTACCGCGATTACGACAGATCACGTTCTGCCGGAACTTTCGGAATGCACCTTCCGTATTGCCTGCGATGTAACGAATCCGCTCTGTGGTTCCAACGGCTGCAGCGCCGTTTTCGGACCGCAGAAGGGCGCGGATGCTGTCATGATCAAACGTATGGACACATCGCTTGCCTCCTACGCCGCGCTCTGCCGGAAAACATTCCCGAACGTCGACGCGGAAATTCCCGGAACAGGTGCTGCGGGCGGACTTGGATTTGCTTTTCAGACGTTTCTTTCTGCTTCGCTGGAACCCGGCATTCAGATCGTACTGGACGAAACCCGGCTTCGTGATGATGTAAAAGATGCTGATCTTGTTATCACCGGCGAAGGACGGCTCGACGGACAAACCGTGATGGGAAAAGCGCCGATCGGAGTTGCAAAACTTTCAAAAGAATACGGCAAACCTGTCCTTGCGTTCTCCGGCTGTGTCACAAAGGATGCATCTGCATGCAACGCCGCCGGAATTGATGCATTTTTCCCGATTCTGCGAAGCGTCGTTTCACTCGAAGAAGCTATGGATGTGAAAAATGCGGCAGAAAATATGACCGATACGGTAGAACAGGCTTTTCGGCTATTTTTGCTTCAGTAAAGCGGATATTCGCAATCCGCTTCCAGCTGTTTCGTTCCTGTCCACTGAAATCCGTGGCGGTTGTAAAACGCAATGGCACGCGTGTTTTTCTCCAATGCCCATAGATGGTCTGCGTCAATTTCCCATCAACACTTTCTTCCCCCGAAACGCAAATCCATAATGCCTGATCCGCTCCTTTGTGATTCCTCTGGCAAGCAATTCTGTGTCATACTGTTTTTTCTGAATCTGACGAAGTGCATGTTCCACCGTCTCTTCCAGCGACTTTTCTTTTGATGTATTCTGAACCTTGAATTCCATCACGATCGCGTCCAGGTTTTCTTTCAATGGCTCCATTACTACGTCATACCGTCCAAATCCACTTTCTCTGTTGGATGTGATTCTGTATTTTCCGGCCAGATCGACAATCAGCCCAAGGACAAATCCATGGTAAAATCTTTCTGGTTCGAGTTCCTCTGACGGTTTTCCACCCGTGTCGAAACTGCTGAAGGTCTGAAGTGCTACCTGATTCATAAAAACAGTTATTCTTTCTAATGGATACAAAATCCTGGTTTCCAATGGAAATTACTGATTTCATGGGTCTGCTCCCTCCTAAATCCTTTACCACCGACGGGCTTGCAAAAAAATTTATTTCTGTTTCTTATTTTATCATATTTCTCTGGCAGAACAAAGATCATTCCCTGTCCGAAGCAATTATTTTCCATTGGATATTATGGTTTGACAGATGTCACAAACTATGCTTTCCCTGTCCTGCTCCGCCGTTATTCTGGTTTCATGCAGAACAGGTGACAAAAATTCTCCGATTTTACAATAGGCTCACTGGTGATATCATAAGAATCAATAATCATTCTGTTTTCTCCCATAAATTTTAATTGTCTTTACCAAAAAGTCCCATATCCGCCACCCTTACTGCGCAGATATGAGAATTCCGTTTTTTATTTTTGCATTGTCTCAATAACACATTCGTGTTTCTTCGTTTTCCTATTATAGTTAATTCCAGCAAGCAGCAAATTCCCCTGATAATCTTTCAACGCGTTTCCATACTGTTTTTCTTTGATCTGTTCTATCGCGCCAACTGCACTTTTGTCCCATTTCAGTTCAATCACAATCGCCGGCTTATCCAGATGGCACGGTCTTGGGATCATGCATACATCGGCAAATCCTTTTCCTGCCGGCAGTTCCCGAACCATAGTGTAGTATTCCCGTGCAAAATAGAAGGCGAGCTGAATGGTACAGCTAAGAGAATTTTCATCATTATATTGGAGAATTGAAATTTCCTCATGCGCTTTTTCCACTCCGGCTGCGACGGCATCTGCATCCATTGCCCATAAAGATTCCAGTAATTTGCGGGAAGATTCCACAGAATCTGCTACACCATGCCAATTCATTGTGCTGATTGCATTGACATATTCCCGGGAAACTTCTTTATTGGGAATGCTCACGGTTTCATTTATGCTGTTGTAGGTCAGATAACCGAGGTGCACCAGCAGAGTTAACACATCATCTTTCGTCGCAAACGTGGTCATATCGTTGCTGAATGTTCCGATATGAATCGGAACTGCTTCACCAGCAAGCATTCGAACCACAGAATCTTTCAGGCCATCCATATCCATTTGAATATAAATTTTTAAGGCCTCATACGTTTCCGTCTGGTTCCAATAGGTTCCGAATTTGTGGCGCAGCATGGCTTCTACAACGGATTTTGGGCTGTACATAGAATAAATTTCGTCTCCCGTCTGCCGATGCGCAATCAGCTGATAACCATCGTACCACGTTTTTGCTTCTTCAAAACTCATCTCATATTTCTTACAGAGAGCCGATACCTCCCTCTCCGTGAAACCAAAATATTCCGCCAGATCGCCGGGATCTGTCATGGAATACTCGGTAAACATATTTAATGCGGAATGAGATCCATATTTCTTGATCGGAAGAATTCCCGTCATGTAGGCCAGTGCAACATAATCTTTGTCTTTCAGCCATACACGGAGAAAATCGAGATATTTTTTCTGCGCATCTTTATCCTGTTTATATTCCCGAAACAGACAGTCCCACTCATCAATCAGAATGACAAAAGGGCATCTGGTATATGAAAATACATCTTTCATTACCTGGATCAGATTCTTTTCATCCCGAAAACGCACTTCCGGATAAGTTTCCTCAAAATCTGCTGCAAGATAATTTTTCAACATTTCCAGCATTTCTTCCATTGTTCCTGACATGCTTAAAAATTCCTGCATATTAATTTTGATAACATCGTACTGATTCAGATTTTCTTTATAGGACTTGTCTTCACGGATTGCAAGATTCTGAAAAAGTTCTTCTGTATTTTCGCTTCGATCATAATACGCAGCAAGCATATTGGCGGCCATTGATTTACCAAATCTCCTTGGACGGCTCACACAGATGTATCTCTGTTCTGTACAAAGAACTTCGTTTGTCTTTGCAATTAATTCACTTTTGTCTACATATATTTTAGAGCGAAGACTTCCACAAAACGAAAAATTTCCCGGATTCAGATAACTTCCCATGCAAAATCCCTCCCGTCAAAATTTTATATGTTTCATTATACTTGATTCCTCTGACTATCACAAGAACAGGATTTTCCCTGCTTGTTTTGTCCTTTTTTTATAATTGCTAAGCTGTTCCGCCACTGAATCTTCCTCCATTATCATCTATCCTCTGCAATAACCGCCCATGAAGCATCTCACAATCAGAAAACATTTATTTTGTGTATGGTTCTGTGTCTTTTCCATCATATATAAACACTTTCATATCTGTATTTTTATCAACGTCAGCATGGATGCCGGCCATATATTCTTTATCTGTAACATTCCTGAAAACGAAATCCCGCTTTCTCCAGCACATGTCGGCTTCTGGTGTTCTTTCTGATCGCATCGGCATTTACCGCAGACATTCCCAGTTCATGAAAGGCAAAATTTACTACCAGACATTCCGCCTGTGTTCCTTCACAACATCAATGCCGAATTCGGCACGATATTCTTCTGGATAGGAAAGTAAATAATCGGACTCACTATGTGTTACTACATACAAATCCGACATCTCGACCCATCTTCATACAGAACATTTCGTATCATGCAATCCTGCCCATTTTTCAAAATTATGTTTTCTTTATATTTCATTTTACCGTCCCTCTATCCTCATGTTTTTTGCTATCTGCAGCGCCAGAAACAGCTTATCCAGATCGTGGTTAGCGGCAGATAATCCATCCGTTTCATAGTTTCCTTCGATCAGCACATCTCCCGCAACAAGAAAATCATACAGTTCAAATCCATAAAAATCACAGATCGCCTGAACACCTGCAAGCTCCATTTCCACGGCAATGCATCCTTCTTCTTTTCGTTTGTTTACAAGATTTACCGTCTCCCGAAGCATACTGTCTGTCGTCCATACTCTTCCCTGCACATAAGGCAGATTTCTCTCTTTGAAAAATTCCGCCAGTTTGTCCGTGTTTTTTATTTTTATGTAGTCCTGCGGTTCTGCAAAATAATAGGACAGTCCTTCTCCCCGGTATGCCTCCGTCGGGAGAATAAACTTTCCATCGGTTGCTTCTTTTTCCAGACTGCCGCACGAGCCAAACATGATAAAAGTGGATGCACCTGTCAAATGGTTGACTTCGGCAATCGTTCCGGCTGCAAGAGTGGAACCAATTGGTGTCAGGTAGAAAGCAATCGTTTCTCCCTCATATGGCAGAGTCCAAACCGGTATATTTCCATTGCATGCTCTTACTTCTGCAATCTGTCGGCATGGGAATTTTTCAAGCATGTATTCATATATTACTTTTGAAAAAATTACCATACATTTTTTTACCAGATGCTGCTTCTCCCCATAAAAATTCTCCAGCTTTACGATAGGCTCACTGGTGATATCATAAGAATCAATAATCATTCTGTTTCCTCCATAAATTTTATTTGTCTTTACCAAAAAGTCCCATATCCACCACCCTTACTGCGCAGACATGAGACTTCCGTTTTTATTTTTGCATTACTTCAATAACACATTCATGTTTCTTCGTTTTTTTATTATAATTGATACCGGCAAGCATTCGAACCACAGAATCTTTCAGGCCATCCATATCCATTTGAATATAAATTTTTAAGGCCTCATACGTTTCCGTCTGGTTCCAATAGGTTCCGAATTTGTGGCGCAGCATGGCTTCTACCACAGATTTCGGGCTATACATGGAATAAATTTCGTCTCCAGTCTGCCGATGCGCAATCAACTGATAACCATCGTACCACGTTTTTGCTTCTTCAAAACTCATCTCATATTTTTCACAGAGGGCAGATATCTCCTGCTCTGTGAAGCCAAAATATTCCGCCAGATCACCGGGATCTGTCATGGAATACTCGGTAAACATATTTAGTGCAGAATGAGAACCATTTTTGTTTGTGAACTTTTCTTTTTTCAGACTTCTCAGCAATACCTTTCGATTATATACATGCGTATTCCACAGTATTTCCATGCTTCTGAATTATTTTCATTAAATCATCAGCCTGCATCCAAACGGTTGCTGTATTATCATTTGGATGAACACCAATTTTATTTCCGACAAATTCCACGTCCATGAAGACTTGAACTCTGTGTTCAGCATCGTTTAGAATACCAAGCGGCGTAACGGCACCGGGTATCAGTTTCATAATATCAAATAATTCCTCCGCAGATGCAAAAGAAAGTGCACGCAGACCACGTTGCCTGCGAAACGCTTTCAAATCTACTCGCTTGTTCCCTTTCATCGTTATCAAATAATAATTACGTTTTTTATCGTCGCGAACAAATAAATTTTTAGCGCCCCACTCTGGATACGGCAAATCAACAGCATCTGCTTCTTCCATATTGAAAACCGCCTTATGTTCCGTAATTTCATACGCTATATTTTGCCTTTTTAAATAATGATATATCTCTATCTTATCCATACTCTTTTATCTCTGTAAACTGAAATTGAAATATGTGTGATTGCTCTTAATCTGTGGTAATCGGCAATCCATTCATTGCCATTTGCGCCAAATCCGCAAACCTCAAATCGTATATTAGCATATTGATCTTTCGTTTTTATTTTTACGAACATACTCCTTTATTTTTCATACTTTTCAATCCGGCATTCATGTTCTTTTGTTTTTTCATTGTAGTTAATTCCCACCAGCAAAAGCTCCCCTGCATAGCATGCAACAGACTCCGGATATTTTCTGTCTCTGATCTGATCTAATGCTGCTCTGACACTTTTGTCCCATTTCAGTTCCACAACAAGCGCCGGGTAATAATTCTGAAACTCCGGCTTTGGAATAAACACAAAGTCTGCAAATCCACGACCCGCGGGAAATTCGCGGATTGGTTTGAAATAGTATTGCATGGAACTCAAATAGGCAATGGACAGAACACTGCTGAGTAAGTTTTCATTGTTATACTGAATCACAGAAGTATATTCCATGTGAATTTTTTCAATTTCTTTTGCTACTGCGTTTCCATTCATCTGAATTGTATCTTTCAGAAGCTGCTCTGATTCTTTTTGAAATACAATCAACTCATTCCATTTTTTCCTTTTCGTTGCCAGAATCAATTCCTGACGGATTTCCTCATTCGGAATAAAAGCAGTTCTAAATGTCCGGTCATAGGCCAGATATCCAAGGTGAATCAGATACGTCAGCACATCGTCTTTATTGGCGAAGCTAACGGTATCGTTCTGAAAAGAGGTAACATCAACCGGAACATGATCTCCTGAAAGCATTTCGATTACGGCACTTTTCAGGCCATCAAAATCCATATTGATTAGCGGAACAATCGCCTCATAGGATGCGGTTCCGGACCAGTAGCTCTGGAATTCGCCTTCGAGCATCAGGTTCACAACGGCATTTGGATTGTATACATGATATTTCCCAATCTGATAACCGTCGTACCATCGTTTGACTTCTTCAAACCTCTGACCATATACTTCACATAGTTTTTGAACTTCTGTTTCTGTAAAACCTACATATGGTGCAATCGGCCCGGCATGTAGCATCGAATAATCTTTGAAATTGTTCAGCGCCGACTGTGTCTTTTCTTTTTTTACAGGCAAAATACCTGTCAGATATGCCAATTGAATATATTTTGTCGGCTCCGTCCCTTTGAACATCGCCCGCAGAAAATTGATATATTCTTCCTGTGTTTTGAGATCCGCCGCCTCGTCACGAATCAGAACATCCCATTCGTCTATAATCACAATAAATTTTGTTCCGGATGCCGCGTTGATCCGCGACAGCGCCTCCGGCAGTGACCGGATTTCTTCTGGAAGTATATGGGGATAATATTCTTTTAACTCCGAAATCGTTTTTTCTGAGATATAGGAAACAATCCGCTCCGGTCCGCCTGCCGGTTCCATACACCATTGGATATCCCAGTGGAGCACATCATACTGATTCAGATGTTTTTCAAAATCCTTTGCCCTGCTGATTTCCAGCCCGGAAAACATTTCTTTCGAACTGCAGCCCTTGCTGTAATACGCGGTGAGCATGTTTGCCGTAATTGATTTTCCAAACCGCCGCGGGCGGCTGTTGCAGATATATCCCTGCAGAGTGTTCATGACTTTATTCGTATAAGTCAGCAGTCCTGTTTTATCAACATAAATCTCAGAATTTAATGCAACCGCAAATGCTTCATTTCCCGGATTCAGATAACTTCCCATGCAAATCCCTCCCGTCAACATTTTATATGACTCATTATACTTGATCCCTCTGACTATCACAAGGACAGGATTTTCCCACGCAGCTTCCGGTTTTTCACTTTCGTCCTCCTGTGAGAATCCCATACAATTCCGGTCTTCTGTTTTTCAGTCCGCATTTTTCCCGCTTTCTGCATTTCCTGCATTTCGTTGATACTAAAATCAGACATGTTATTATCCGTGAACCTCACATGACTAAAGTCACGTGCTTCCGGCCGCTTTAGGCGGCAGACCA
>ENA-ORRW01001985-ORRW01001985.1-human-gut-metagenome-genome-assembly--contig:-NODE-1985-length-17972-cov-5.190210_pt1 | contig 17972 bp, 14 predicted proteins | sample MGYA00242183_ERZ509150 | MGnify/ENA primary metagenome ERZ509150 (study PRJEB26280, sample SAMEA2338639) | human gut metagenome | biome: human gut; feature: human-associated habitat; material: faeces... | reverse complement strand
TTTCCCAGTTAACAACTGAGATTGATCGTGTATCTGAGACAACCAAGTTCAATGAAACTTATTTGTTAAAGGGATCTAAGGGCGAGAAAGATAAGATCCTTTCTGCTAAGGATGCTGGTGTTTCTGGAACATTAGTAGATGGAGCTACTACAGCGACACTTACTGTTTCTATTAAGACAGGAAGCTCTGTAACAATTGCTGGGCAGACATATACTATTAAATCTGCACAGACATCGAGTGCAACTGCTAAAGATTCACTTACTGAAATTCAAAAGACGGTTAGCAAATCAACTGCTGATATTACTATTAATGGCACAACATACAAATATAATACTACAGATAAAGTATATGATGCTGGTACAGGTACAACATATTCTTCACAGGAATTAGCTGCAAAAATTACAGCAGGAGATAAGGTTAAGATTGACACTGAGGATGAACAGGTTGCATTAGATTATACTGATACTAAGAACATTACTGCATCTGAAGCTGTAAAGAAAATTCAGGCGGCATTAGGTCAGGCGAATTCTATTGGAGCATCAAAAAACGCTGCAAAAGTTGAGGATGGACAACAAGGCACTGATAAATCACAGTGGTCATTCAAAATTACAAAAGGAAAGACTTCTGTAAAGAATGATCTTGCGTTTGATCTTCATGTAGGTGCTGACGCTGACATGACTAACAAGATTGGTGTTAACATCGCATCTATGGATTCTAAGGGACTTGGAATCAGCGGAATCAATGTAAAGGATGATTCTGGTGTAGCTGCTACATACGCTATTGATGCAATTGCTGATGCTATTTCAACTGTATCTGCACAGAGATCTGCTCTTGGTGCTGTTCAGAACAGATTAGAGCACACAATCAACAACCTGGATAACGTAGTAGAGAATACAACATCTGCTGAGTCTCGTATCCGTGATACAGATATGGCTGAAGAGATGGTTAACTACAGCAAGAATAACATTCTTGCTCAGGCAGGACAGTCAATGCTTGCTCAGGCTAACCAGTCTAATCAGGGTGTATTATCATTGTTACAGTAAAAGTAAATACTATCCATACAGATACAAAAGGGACCGAAGGGTTCCTTTATCTGTAATTACAGTTAAAATTTGCATGTGTATGAAGATTATAGAAAGTATTTGAGAAAAGGAGTGCAGAGATGACTGAAAAAAAGGTTGTATTGTCCATTGGATTGTTAGTGTCTAATCGAAAGGACACAATAAAGAGATGTCTGGATTCTCTGCAATCAATCCGGGAAGCTATTCCATGTCAGCTTATTATTACGGATACCGGATGTGATGCTGATTTGCGAATTACATTGGAACAGTATGCAGATACAATAAATGAATTTACTTGGTGCACAGATTTTGCAAAAGCAAGAAATGCAAATCTTAGTCAGGCAGTAGGAGAATGGTATCTGTATTTGGATGATGATGAATGGTTTGTTGATACAGAGGAACTGATCGATTTCTTCAAAAGTGGTGCATATAAAAAATTTGAAGGTGCGTGTTATGTGCAGCATAACTATCAAAATATGGAAGGAACGTTATATTCGGATGACTATGTATCCCGTATGATCCGATTGACGGAAGATACACATTTTGTCGGTAAGATACATGAATATTTAGTTCCTGTACCACAGAAAAATTGCCTGTTGAATTCCTGGGTAGATCATTACGGATATGCATTCAAGAATGAAGAAGAGACGCAGAAACACTACGAAAGAAATAGCAAACTTCTTTTGGAAATGATTAAAGAAGAACCAAATAATCAACGTTGGTGGACACACTTGGCACAGGAGTACATATCAATTCGTGATGGTGATAAGCTACGCCAGTTGGCAGAAGATGGGTTGCATTTGGTAGATCAGCTGGATGATATAGAGTCCACAATCAACCGTGGGACATTTTATATGTGTGCAATTGTTGCATACGAGTGTGATCATGACGATGAGAAAGAATGCGAAGCATGTGACCGGACACTTGCAGATCCGCGTAATACAAGACTTTGTATGGCATTTGCAAAGTGGTGGAAAGCCCATTGTTATATGCGGATGGGCAAATACAAAGAGGCAGAAAAATACCTAAAAGATTATTTCAAAGAATATCAATATTTTATTAAAAATGAAAATGAGCATATCATTCAAAAACAAGGATTAATTGTTGGACAATGTTATGATGATATAAAAGTTACAGAAGCGTATGAGATGCTGATTACGGCAGGGTTAAAACAGAATAATACATCCTACCTGAATCAGTATCTGAACAAGTTGCCTTGGAAAAAGGGAAACGGTTATCTCTATGAAGGATTTATGGAGGCAACGGTTGAGGCAATGATTAACATGAACGAAAAGAAAAATTTTGTTCAGATGATACGGATGATACATTCGAATGTGGATGTATGGGAGGCTTTCTGTAATGAAATAGGAATGTGGAAATTACAGGAGAGACCGCAGCTAGATAAAGTGCTGGAACTTTGTCAAGTTGCAGGTTATAAGAAAAGTGTTTCATATTTCCTGGAATGGAAAATGATAGAACATACATTTAAAAATGGTTTGAGTGCAATTTCGTATCCGGAATATAAGACATGGTTTATAGGATTCGCAGAAAATGTTTTGGAATTTTATAAAGATGCGTATGGACAGAAGTTTGAGGAACAAACGGAATTACCAGGGGCATGTCTGATGGCAATGATGATAGAAAATGCCATGGAATGTGAAGATAATAAGGATGAGTTTTTGAAAATTATGAAACAGTGTCCGGAAGTTTATCCGAAATTGACTAATCAGGTAAAAACATTGTTAGCACTTTATTTGCAAGAACCAATGCGCAAGGCACAGGAAGCAAAAAGGGAAATGAAGCAAATGAAGCAACAGATATTGGAACAGGTTAAAAAGATGAATAGTGCAGGACAATTTGATGAAGCAATTCAGACGTTACAACAGCTTAAGGCAATTGTACCGAATGATTTGGATATTGCAGAGTTAGGATTGGAGATCCGTTTAAATGAATTGAAACAGAATATTGATTGAAATATTATAAATAGCTTATTATTAAGTTTTGTGATATAATAGTGGTATAATTTTATATAGCAACAACAAAACGGAGTTTGTTAGGTACGAATGGAGTCGTCAAATTAAGAATGGATTATTATCCCCCTGCATTTGTATGTAGGGGGTATTATTTTATTTGAAAAAGAAAAAGGTGGAAAACGGTATGAAGGCGATTTTATTAGCGGCGGGAAAAGGAACACGTATTTCGCGAATGGTACAGGATGTACCGAAAAGTACTTTACCAATTAATGGAGTGCCTTTGATTCGCCATACAGTACAAATGCTTTTGGATGAGAGGATGGAAGTTGTTGTATGCATTGGATATCAAGGTAATGATGTCAAAAAGGCATTAGAAGGCCTTCATGTTACATACTATTTTAATCCTTTTTATGATATTACCAACAGTATAGCGAGTTTGTGGTTCGCAAAAAATGAAATTGATGATGACATGCTTATTATGAATGCAGATGTATATTTTTCAAAAGAACTTTTGCATAAAATGCTTGCGGATCAAAATGAGGTAGTTATGGCGATGGATACCGGCCGTATTGAGGTGGGAGATTATTTTTTTCAAGTAATCAATGGCTGTGTAAAGAAGTATGGTAAGGATCTGCCAAGATCGGTACGCAATTGTGAATATGTTGGTCTGGCGAAAATAGACAAAATATTTAACTCTAAATTTGTTTCACAAATGGATAAGCTGATCAATGCGCAACAGCATGGACTGTGGTGGGAGAATGTCTTGTATTCATTAACCGAGCAGGAGGATATACACACAATTGATGTTAAGGGAATCTTCTGGTCAGAGATCGATTACTTCGATGATTATGAACGAATTTTAGATTACCTGGATGGTAAGTTTGAGGGACAGGAAGTGTAATTATTATGTATGTAAATCCGTATTTGCAGAAAATAAAGAGAGTGAAAGATCATGAAGATCGTACTGGTTATCTGTGGCTGGATATGAATGAGAATCCTGAAGGATTGCCGGAGAAGTTTGTTAAACAGACGTTGGATAAGATCAATTCCCTTACGGTTTCCGGATATCCGCATAAGGAGGAACTGGTAGAACTTATTGCAAAAAAAGAGGGACTTTCAACGAATTCAGTTACCTTGACGAATGGTTCGGACGAAGGAATTAAGCTTATGTTCGAAACTTTTACAAGAGCAGGAGGTAAGGTTGTCGCAGTCACCCCGAGCTTTGAAATGTATCGGATTTACGCGGAGATGATGGGGGTAAAACTTGATACGATAGCTTATGATCAGACTTTTCAGATTCATGTAGATGATATTGTTAAAAAGATTGATGAAGAAACGAATGTTGTTGTATTGCTAAATCCGAACAGCCCAATTGGAACTGAGTATACGGAGTGCGAATATATTCAGATTATTGAGCGGGCGCGAGAGGTGGGCGCTCTTGTATTTGTTGATGAAGCGTATGTTCCGTTTGGTGTGGAATCACAGGTGGAGTTGACCAAGAAATATGATAATGTACTGATTCTGCGTACGTTTTCAAAATTGTACTCTATTGCAGGACTTCGTGTAGGTTATATACTTGGAAACCCCGAGTTGATTCAATATATAGAGAATGCCGAGGGTAGCTACAATGTCAATACCATAGGGATTTTGTTTGCTACGGAATTGCTGAAAAATCCGGAAATTCTGCACACACTTGCAGGTGTTCAGGAAGAAGGAAAATCGTTTTTGTGTGAACAACTCATGCGGTGCGGATATGAATATCTCGGAAATTATGGAAATTATGTATTGATCAAACCTCACACAGATCCCAAAGAATTAGCAGACAAGATGCGGGAGAAAAAAATTCTGATTAAGACATATAACAATCCGCTTCTTAAGGATTGGATACGTATCACTACAGGAAGTGTTAATGTGATGCAGCAATTCTGGAATGCATTTACTAAGATTGAGATGGAATAAGGAATAAATTGGATGGCAGAACAGGCATATGAGATTGAAGACAGTGAACTAAGACAATTACAGAGGATTGAGTTGGAAATGCTGATTGAGATGGATCGCATTTGCAGAAAATATGGAATTAAGTATTCTTTGGATGGTGGAACATTGCTTGGGGCCGTCCGCCACAAAGGGTTTATTCCTTGGGATGATGATATTGATGTTATCATGCTGCGGGAAGAATATGTGAAATTTCGCAAAGCATGTACCAGAGATCTTGACACTACGCGTTTCTTCTTTCAGGATTACCGTACCGATCTGGGGTACCGCTGGGGATACGCCAAGTTTCGCCGCAAGGGAACGAAATTTGTTCGTTTGGGACAGGAACATTTGAAACAGAATACGGGAGTTTTTATGGATATCTTTGTTGTAGATAATGTCCCGGATGGATTTATCAGCCGGAGACTCCATCATTTTGCCTGTTTTCTTGTACGCAAAGCGCTATATTCGGAAGTGGGAAAGCAGAATGAGTCCAATCCGATTCTGCGATGCGTTTACCGGGGACTCAGTAAGATACCGAGAAATCTGGTTTTTCATATTCGTAATTGCCTGGCAGCGCCACTTAGCCGGACCAGAACCGAATTGATCAGTCACTACACATTGGAATATCCGAAACATTGTCGTTACGGTCTGCCAAGAGAGTGCTTCGATGAAATGACAGAACTGGAATTTGAAGGGTACAAATTTCCGTGTTTTAAAAAATATGATTTGTATTTATCGACTTACTATGGAGACTATATGACGCTGCCACCAAAGGAAAAACAGGTTCCACATTTGACCGTGTCAACCTTGCAATTGGTTGAGCCGGAGTTAGAGAAGGAAATGAAGTAATCTATGAAGCAACAAATGCAACCGACGGTTTCGATTATCATTCCGGTATATAACGGAAGTAATTATTTACAAGAAGCGATAGACAGTGCATTAGCGCAGACGTATCCAAACTGTGAAATACTGGTTATCAATGATGGTTCCTGTGATGAGGGTAAGACGGAGGCCATCGCATTATCATACGGAGATCGGATCCGATACTTTAAAAAGGAAAACGGTGGAGTAGCGAGTGCGTTAAATATGGGAATCCGTCAGATGACGGGGGAATATTTCTCGTGGCTTTCGCATGATGATGTCTATTATCCGAATAAGGTGAAGCGGGAAGTACAGGCAATCCTCGCATCCGGGGATCCGACGAAGCTGGTTCAGTGTGAATATGACTTCTACGACGAAGATACCGGAACCTATACACCGACGGATTTCAGTAAGACCTATACCATTGGGCAGTTAACGAATTCTGTGTTTAGTGTATTGCAGCTGCAGATCCATGCATGCTGCGCGTTGATCCATAAGTCACATTTTGACAGGGTGGGGATGTTTGATGAAGGTTTAAAGACGGTGCAGGATATTGAAATGTGGTTTCGGTTATTTCGGGGACAGAGATCCTTGTTTGTGCCGGAACGATTATACAAAGTTCGTGAGCATGCTGAGGCCGGAAATCATACGATTCCTTCTTATTATTCGGAAACCTGTCGGTTGTACAAAAATTTAATCGGGCAGATGTCTGATCAGGAGGTTACTTCCATCTGGGGATCAACATTTTGCTTTTATACAAGAATGAATGGATTCTTAAGGAGTTATGGATTAGAAGATGAGGAAATAGAATCGCATGTTTTAGCCAAAGAAAAAAGTGAAACAGATATTAAGAATGAAAGTTATTTGAAACAGATATTTCAATCGAAGAAGATTTATATATTCGGAGCCGGACAATATGGCATGCGAGTGCTGTATGAATTGAAAGTGCGGGGAATTCAGGTTGATGGATTTCTTGATAATAATCCTCAAAGAGAAGGTCAAAGGATTCAAGGCGTATCATGTTATATGCCTGAAAAAGAGCTGGAGAGTAATGGGGATGCGGCTGTTATTGTGGCAGTCAGAAATTGTAAGACTATTTTGTCACAGTTAGATAAACTACATGTGGCAGATGTGTTTTTGAAAAGTGATATCGAGAAAATTATGTATGAAGAGGAAATAACAAATGTTTAACTGCTTAATTTGGGGTAGTGGAAAAGTATTTACAAATGAATTACAAGGAATACGGTATCTGGAATTGACAAAGCAGATAAAGGTATGTGGAATTACATCGCATGTGGACTGCTTCTCAACAATTGCCGGATATCCGTATGTGCCAAAGGATGATTTGCAGTCTGAGCAGTATGATATTGTATTTATTATGGCTGATGGAAGTGTATTTAGTAGCATTGTGGCAGAGGCTGTAAGCAGAGGCTTTGATGAAGATATTCTTGTCCATCATAGAGTGATTCACATTATAAATAACAATTTGGACAAATATCTGGAAATTAAAAAGCGGCATGTGACGATATTTGCAAATAATTGTTGGGGAGGATTTACATATCATAAGTTGGGACTTGAATTTTTGTCCCCACTGATTAATATGGCAATTCCGGATGAGGATTATATTAAATTTCTTGAAAATCCACGACAATATATAGATAGTGAATTATATTATATGGGCAATATGGATGATGAAAATATCTCTTTCCCAACAGCAAAATGCGAAGATGTAGATTTGTATTTAATTCATTATGAAACATTTGAAGAGGCAAAAACTATTTGGAACAAAAGAAAAAACAGAATTAATTGGGAAAATATGATGGTTGTATTTAGTACCGAAAATTTGGACTTGGCTAAGCGTTTTTTAGATTTGAAGTATGAACATAAAATTTGCTTTTCACCATTTGAACTGGAGGAAAAGGAATGTGTGCAGATAGACTTATTTAAAGGGAGAATGATGAAAGAAAATTATTCTTTTGCAGCAATGGCTGCAAATTTGGCAAGTGAACAATATCAATATATAGATTTAATTGATCTACTGTATGATGGCACAATTACAAAACTATCACAAGAGTAAAATGAGGAGAGAAACAAATGAAGTGGACAAATAAAGGGCACGAATTTGATGGCGTTTATGAAAATTTAAAAACCAAAAAGAAATTCTATCTTTTTGGTGTGGGAATGTACGGAAAGGCAGTATACGAAGAACTGAAAAAGATGGGGGAAACAGTAATCGGATTTATTGACAATGATTCATGCAAGCAGCATACAAAATATGATGGCTTGACAATTTACCCGTTAGAAGAAGTACAGGTTAAAGAAGACGAGGCAATTGTATTGTGTATTTCGGCACATGATCGACGCAAATTATTTCAACAATTGTTTGCAGCTGGGTATAAGTACAATGAAAATCTGTATACGATGGAGATTTTTATGTCTTTGAAATTTGTATACGGCTTAGATAAGATGTATGTCCCAGCTGCTGCAATTTTACCAAGTTCCTGTTGTAATTTGAACTGTAAAGCATGTTTGAATTTTACACCATATATTAAACAACATCGCGTTCTCAACTTTGAGAGTGTAAAGGCAGATATTGATGAGTTTTTCTCGGTAGTGGATTATACAATGCTATTTATGGTTACGGGAGGAGAGCCATTTATCTATCCTGATTTAGCGAAGGTATTGGAATATGTTGGTGAGAATTACCGCAATAAAATGCACTTCTTCCAGACTATTACCAATGGAACTATTGATATTTCAGATGATATGATGCAGTTGTTAGCAAAATATGATATCAGAGTTACAGTAGACGATTACAGGGACGCGTTGCCGGAAACGGGTGAAACTTATCGTAAAGTGACAGAAGGATTCCAAAAATATGGAATCGAATATGATGAGAATAAAGTCGATTATTGGATTGACTTAGCGCCAACAACTACGGATCATTCCGATTGGGATGAAGAACGATTACAGAAATATTTTCAGGGGTGTAATATTCCGTGGCAGGATTTTCAGCATGGCAGACTTTATGCCTGTAGTTATGCCTGCTATGCACAAGTGCCTGGGTTTGCGGAAGAAAGAGAGGATGAAGCGTTCTATTTTAAGGACTATACACCGGAAAAAAAGAAAGAATTGATGGAGTTCCGTTTGGGATACAATGCGAAAGGTTATACAGAATTTTGTAAACATTGCGCAGGTTTTATGGCGATTAATGACAATATAGTCACCCCGGCAATACAGATAAAAAGGAGTGACAATGTTTAATGTTTTGGTATCGGTTATTATTCCAATCTATAATACAGAAAAATACATCCAACGAGCAGTCGATTCTGTTTTGAGTCAAACATATCAGAATTTTGAAATCTTATTGATTAATGATGGGTCAAGTGACGGATCATCAGGTATATGTGAGAATCTATCAAATCAAGATAAACGAATACGATACTTTTATCAGAAGAATCAAGGAGTATCTGTGGCTAGAAATCTTGGTCTTAAGAAGGCAAAGGGCGATTATATTTTTTTCTTGGATTCGGACGATGAATGGAAAAATAATTTGGTTGAAAAAGTAGTGGAGTGTTTTCAAAATTCAGATTGTGACATGGTACGTTTCGGATTTCATAGTCATGCCCCAGAGGTAGTGCAGAATGATAGAATAGAAAATGCTATATATATACAAAAAGAACTCATCTGTAAATATTTTGATGACGGTATTATATATCGTAATTTTTCGGCCTGTTGGAGTGGCGCATATAAAAAGAAATTAATCGATAATGGTGGGCTGCTATTTGATAAAAGCCTAGCCATCGGAGAGGATGGAAAATTTGTTTTACAATATACACTTTGTTGTGAACAAATACAAATGATTGACGAATACTTATATGAGTATTATCCGATATTTGAGAACAGAGCGAATGCTACTTCTAGGGATACCAAAGCAATTTATGATGAATATGAATTATGTCTGTTAGAATATGAACTGATATATAAAAACTGGAATGGTTTGTTATCTGAGACAGAAAAGAAACAGATATATGGAAGTTTTATAGATCGAACAATTGGAAGACTTGTTCGTTTGGCTGCATATACACCTATGAACAAATTGTCAGAAAATTTTAATTCATTAAAAAAGTTTGTTGCAAATCGAGAAGTGCAAGAGGCAATTCGATTTTATGTGCCAAAGAGAGCAACGGATAGTAAAATAACACCGTGGGCTATAAAAACTAAGAATATGCCTTTATTGTGGTGTGCTTTGAAAAGCAGAAAAGGAAAGTATTTTAAAGTCTACGGTAGAAAAAGAGAGGCTCGTTCAATCTGGAATGGAAGGCCTGTGGTAAAATGTTGAAATTATTGTAGAAGAAATCATAAGGAATTAAATCATGGCAAAGATACATAAGTGTTCATTTGGTCAGTTTGTGAAAGATTTACAAAATGAAAATTTATCTGTATGGTTATTTGGTTGCGGAGAAAAAGGGCAAAACTTTGTCCTAAAATACAGAACAACGGGAATAGTTTCGCATATTAAAGGGTTTATCGATAATAACCCTAATCAGCAGGGAAAAATGCTTGCAATAGAATCTGGCAAATTTCCGGTGATTTCACTACAACAATTTGTAAATAGTAAAACAGAGAAAGATGCTATTTTGATTACAAGCTCGTATGTCCTTGAAATATTGGATCAATTGCAACAAATAGAAGAATTGCAAAATATGCCCTGTTATATAGATTATTTATTGGAAGAGCTATACGAACCACAAGTTTTTTTAATAGAAGCAAGCAAAAAGCAAATTATTCCTAAGCAAATTCATTATTGCTGGTTTGGCAAGGGAGAAATTCCGGAACAGTTCAGATTGTACATGGAGTCATGGAAAAAATATTGTCCGGATTATAAAGTGATTCGGTGGGATGAAACGAACTATGATGTAAGAAAATGCCAATATGCTAAAGAAGCGTATGAAAATGGAAAGTGGGCGTTTGTGTCAGACTACGCAAGAATTGATATTTTAAATGAATATGGTGGAATATATCTGGACACAGATGTTGAACTTATAAAGAATTTAGATGTGCTTCTATCATATGACTTCTTCTGTGGGTTTGAAAGAAATAATTATATCAATTTTGGATTAGGATTTGGCTCAGTGGCACATCATCCAATACTCGAATATTTAATCAATATCTATAACGGTCTTCATTTTTTAGATGGAAAAGAGATGAATCTTACGCCGTGCGCGGTTTATCAGTTAGATGCTATTTTGAAATACGGGTTTAAACATGACAATAGATACCAGGTAATCAATAACACTGCGATTTTCCCAAGTGAAGTGTTTGCACCAGAAAATACTTTGCAAATTGAAAGTACAGTAACGGCACAGACGCGTTCAATCCATCATTATTCATCAACGTGGTGGGATAAGGGCGGGAAAAGTGAATTGGCGAAAATGAGGGAAAAAGTTGTTTGCAGCTTGACATACAAATCTTAATAATGGAGGGAGATTAATACGATGAAGAAATGCCCAAAAGTAACAATTGTAATTCCTATTTATAATGGTGAAAATTATATGCGTGAGGCAATCGACAGTGCATTAGGACAGACATATCCAAATATTGAAATTATCGTTATTAATGACGGATCTACAGATAATACAGAAAAAATTGCATTGTCATATGGAAATAGAATTAGATACTTTGCAAAAGAAAATGGAGGAGTATCGAGTGCGTTAAATATTGGCCTCGAAAAAATGACAGGAGAGTATTTTCAGTTTTTACCACATGATGATTTATTACATCCTCAAAAGATTGAAAAGCAGATTGCTGCGATACAAGCGTCGGGACAGCCGGATTCAATTGTATGGTCTGGATGGAGCCTTTATCTGCAAGAAGAAAAAAAACTTAAGCGGGTGATGTTCCCATATGAACATGATGACGTAAAAATGATTACGAAGGGAATTTATCCGTTATTGTATAGCTTAATAACGGTTGTTACGGTATTATTTCCTAAAAAGTTTATTGACGAGGTAGGAACATTTAATTTGGAACTCGCAACATCACAGGATTATGATATGATGTTTCGAACTTTTATGGAAAGGGACACAATATATCTTGATGAAGATTTGGTTCATTATCGTTGGCACAAAGAGATGGGGACAAGGATAGACCCGTCTTTTGCGCAAAACTGCATTGACATAGGACGTTATATGGTTGATCATACTTCAGAGCAAGAGATGATTCATTTATTTGGGAGTAAATATGCATTTTATTTATATATGCTTGACCGGTATATGCTTGCAGGCTGGAAGCGAGAGTTTGAAGAGTTACTTCCAAAATTTATGAGTGAAGATGAGCCTAGTGATTTGATGGATCCGGCACCTTTGATAACTGATATGCTATCTTTGGAAAATAAAAAACTAGTTTTATATGGTGCGGGTAAGAATGCAAAAAGATTAATGCACTATTTGAGACAACGCGGAATACATATAGACTATTTATGCGATAGAAATGAAGCAGTTCATGGCATGCTAATAGATGGAGTGCCTTGTGTACCGCTTAATAAAGTCGATAAGACAGATTCTGTTATGATAGTTACGGTTGATAATCCACATGATATTGTAGAAGAATTAAGAAAAGAGGAATTTCAAAATGTTTTTTCATTCATGGAAATTGGAACAAGCATTTTTCAAATTATACCAAGAAAAAAAACGGCTTTAGAAAGTTGGAATATACAAGAACGAACTAAAGTAGATGTGAGTGGGAAGAACTTTGAAAAAAAGATAATAGAGAGTATAAAAATTTGCAGATTTATTTATGCACATTTAGAGGATGGAATATCAAGAGAGCTATTTCGGTTAAGAATTCTCGATTCGATGACTGGCTCTGGAGAGGGGTTAGTAGAAAAACTTTTATGCAGTCAACCGTATACGGAGAAGATGATAGGATCTCTTCTTGGAACGCATAAGAATTATGTTTACGGGGCGGGAAAAGAAGGATACTGGCTCACTAAACAGTTACCGGGTCATTGGAAAGCCTTTATTGATAGTGCGGCAAAGAAGCAGGGAACCGAAATAGAGGGGCTGAAAGTATTTAGCCCTGCCATTTTGGAAAAGGATAGAGATTATGACTATGTAGTTGTTACACCAACGGAATATGCAGAGGAAATTGTATCTCAATTAATAAAGCAAGGTGTGCCAGAGAATAAAATTATTAATTGGGGTACGCAGGCTAAACACATTTGCGCTGCACAATATTTTGACTTGCCTTTTTTGTATCATGAAGAGGACGAGGTATTTGTCGATGCCGGAGGATATGATGGAATGACGTCTATTCGTTTCGCAGAATGGGCAAAGACATTTAAGCATATTTACATTTTTGAACCAGACCAAAACAATTTTATATTATGTAAAAATAATATAGAAAAAGAAAATTTGGCGGACGTTGTTACGATGTATAATAAGGGGTGCTGGTCCAAAAGCGCAACATTACATTTTAATTCATATGGAAATCAGCTATCTTATGTATGTGAAGATGAAGATGCTGGCAGCGAACAAATAGAGGTTGTTGGAATTGATGAAATATTAAACGGGGAGAGGGCAACTTTTATTAAGATGGATATTGAGGGAACCGAGTTAGAAGCATTAAAAGGCGCGGAAAAAACTATTAGAATGTGGAAACCGAAATTGGCTATTTGTGTGTATCATAAACCTGAAGATATAATTATGATTTCGAAATTAATTTTAGATTTTAACCCAGCGTATAAATTGTATCTGAGACATTATTCATATCTTGATTTTGCGGAATCAGTATTGTACGCTATCTAATTATTTTGCACATGTAAGATTACATTGAAAGTTGGAGGAATACATGGAATATAGTGGCACATGGAAGGAAATATGGACTCAGAAGGGAGCAATGGAAGGAACGAAGGAAGATATCCGTGTTTTTGATGGTTGGGAAAAATCTACTGCAGATATGAAAGAGACAGCAGATAGAATTATGGAAATATTAGATATAAAGCCTACGGATCGAGTCCTTGAAGTTGGATGCGGGGCTGGTGGTCTAGCTCAATACATGGATTGCGAGTACATAGGAATTGATTTTTCCAAGACGTTGGTGAACCGATGCATGGAGTTTTATCAGAAGAGTGCTGTATATTCTGAGGCAAATGATATTCCGTTTAAGGACAAGTATTTTGATAAATGCTTTTCGTGGGGAGTATTTTTGTATTTCCCATCACGGGAATATGTAGATCAGGTTATTAGTGAAATGAAACGTGTAACCAAAAACAGAATTTTTATTGGGGAATTGCCAATGGTTTCACATGATTCTAAACATATGCTGTATCAGCCGGAGCAATTTCAAAAAAGTGGATTTGAAACAATGCGTGGCTGGTCAGAACCATATTGTGATATTCGATTTAATGCACTGTGGGGAGGAAAATAAATGAAGCTGTTGATTGCAGGAGCCGGTATCAGAGGCAAGAGAATTCAAAAGGAATTGCAATTATACGATTTAAAAGCAGAGGCTTTTATTGATAGCGATGAGAGCAAATGGGAAAAGAAGATAGACGGAATCATGTGTTATCCGTTAGATTATTTCGTGTCACAGGAACAAGCGTGCGTGGTGCTGGTTTCACCGGAACATCCGGATGATTTGTATATAACTTTATGTCAGCATTATAGTAATGTCTTGAAACCGGAAGTGACAGAATTAATACTTAATAGCTTTTATAATGCAGGTTATGAACATTTTTTCCCAATCGCACATTTTTATAGTTTGTATCCAAATGCCAGTGATATTTGTAAATTGCCGGATTATGCACGAATGGATGAAATGGGAAAAGTAAATATTCCAGGGATTGATTTAAATCTTAATGTTCAAAAAAGCTATTTGGATCAAATGATGAAATTATATCCTAAAGTTCCAAAATGGAAAAATATAGATGAATCCTCTGAATATAGATTCCGTATGGATAATACTTCGTTTGCAGATGGAGATGCAGTTGCGTTATTCTGTATGCTTAACATTTTAAGACCTAGGCATTGGATTGAAGTTGGAAGCGGATGGACTTCTGCACTTACTTTAGATGTAAATGAATACTGTTTAGATAATGCTGTCGAGTTAACTTTTATTGAACCATATGCAGACACCTTAAGAGAGGTGATAAAGACGTCGGATCACATTCATCTGATGGAAAAAGGACTTCAGGAAATTGAAATAGATTTTTTTGATCAATTAGAGGCTGGGGATGTTCTGTTTATCGATTCAACACATGTATCAAAAGCACAGTCGGATGTAAATTATTTGTTCTTTCATATTCTTCCCCGGCTGAAATCCGGTGTGATCATTCATTTACATGATATTTTCTTCCCGTTTGAATATCCGCATGAATGGACAAAGAGTGGATTCGTGTTGAATGAGTTATTTTTGCTAAGAAGCTTTCTGCAGTATAATGATCAATTTGAGATATTGTATTTCCAGAACCAAATGGAAAAGTTATATCGGACAGAAATGGAAAGTGCCTGGCCGTTTGAAGGTGGCTCGATTCATGGTGGAAGCTTTTGGATGCGGAAAAAGTAATTGGAGTAGTAGAAGGGGAAAAAGATGCAGAATATTCTATTAGTTGGTGCACATTATGACGATACAGATCTGGGCGTCGGCGGGACAGCAGCTCGATTGTCTGCGGAAGGGAAAAATGTATATAAATTAGTTTTGACAGATAACTATGTAAAAGAGTCAAAATTTAATAAATATACTGCGGTTGATACGAGTCTGGAGGAAAATAAGAGAGTCTGTGAAATCCTAGGTATTACGGATATTTCAGATTTCGAAAAGCTTCCAAACTGCAATTTAGAATACACAACAGCAATTATGCAGCGTATAGAGTCTGTAATTACAGATTTGAATATAGACACCGTATTTATGCATTCGGAATATGATATGAATCATGATCATATTAAATCTGCGGAGTTGTGTAAAGTGGCTGCAAGACATGTTCAGAATTTGTATGTTTACAGAAGCAATATATATATCACAGAGACTTGCTATAACCCAAGAGTTTTTTTTGATATTTCAGAGTATGTGGACAAGAAAAAAGAAGCTCTTGCTGCATATGGTGTGGAACATCAGAGGATGATGGCTGGTGGAGAAAATCGATTGTTTGAAAATGTGATTATGCAGAATAAGATATGGGGCTACTGTATAGACACTATGTATGCAGAAGGATTTGAAGTGATTAAGGAAGTTAGATAGGGGAAAATGTATGATTAAATTTGAAGATGAAATATCGACTAGGCTGTATGAGAAGCTTATAAATTTATCCCAAACGAAAGATCTACGTTATCTGAATGACGCAATCAGGTTATGTGGCATTGAGCCGGATCCCGCATATCAGCAATATGTCGATATGATGGAGACTGTGGCATGGGGAGGCAAGCTTGTGCTATATGGGGTTGGCCAAAATGCAAAAAAATATTATGAGCTAGAACAGCAGCGAAAAGGTACGGTGGGATACCTATATGTTCCATTCTTTGGAGATATTAGCTGGCATGCAATTGGTGATAGAAAACCTCAAAATATTGAAATGCTATATCCTCAAATTCCTAAATATACATGGGAAAAGATGATAGCGGAGGATGATGACAAAACAATTTATTATATTGCAACGCCTGATTATTATGATGAAATCAAAAAGGATATGATAGATGTGGGGATTCCAGAATCAAGAATTAGAGAATATCGATACATCAATACTATATGCTATGAAGATAAACAATATTTTGATGATTTCTTAATGCCTTTAAATGAGGGAATAGTGATTGATGGAGGTTGTTTCCGTTGTGATTCCTTGGAACGCTTTGTTACGTGGAATAAAGATAAAGGCTATAAAAAGATAATTAGTTTTGAACCGGATAAAAGAAATTATGAGATTTGTCATGATATCATAGAAAGCAAACAATGGCCCAATGTGGAACTAGTAAATGCGGGGCTTTCAGATCATAACATGGAAATAGGAATTGTATCGAATGGAGATGATACAACTTACCTGACTGAAGACGAATGTGAAAATAAAATCACAACGGTAGGAATTGATGAATTCCTTGGGGATAATGGAGAAAAAGTTTCATTTATTAAATTAGATGTAGAGGGATTTGAATTGAAAACTTTGCAAGGAGCAGAGCAGATTATTCGTAAGGATCATCCACGCATGGCAATTTCGTTATACCATAAGGATGAGGACTTGTATGAGATTCCTACATTTATTCAATCAATAAGTGATGATTACAGATTTTACTTACGGATGTATAGTAACGCATATTTAGAAATTGTTCTTTACGCGGTATAGGAAAGTGTTATAAAACGGAGAGATTATATGAGAGACTATGAGAAAAAACGATATAAAGATGGCCTTACAATCATAAAGAAGATATGTTCAAAATTGAATACCGTCGAGATGGATTGTGCTCAGGAAATATTGTTGGAGTGTCAACAATATTTAATGACATTAGAAGCTGAACTAGAGAAGGAGCTGCAGAGAGAAGATGTTTCAAGTCTGTTATCTGAACTTGACCAATTAGTTCGTATCGTATCGAAAGATATAGTTTCAGATAAATGTATCCAACGATTAAGTGATGGCATTTGCGGAGTTATTAAACAGTTAGATGAGATCCCGTGCAGAAAGATTATTGTATTTTTACCATATAAAGCCTCTATGTGGGATGCATTTGATAGCGTTTATCAGGCTGCCAGATCGGATCAAAGAGTGAATGTACTTGTTATGCCTATACCATATAGAAGCTATGATAAGCAAAGTGATTGCTGGCATGAGCATTATGAGGGAGAGAGTTTTCCTTCTGATATAAAAGTTATAGATTATAAGAATTATAATTTGGCAGATATGGAGCCGGATTATATTTTTATACATAATCCTTATGACCAATATAATTATGTTACCAGAGTGCATGAAGAGTTTTTTAGCACAAAATTGGTGGAGTATACAGAACATCTTGTGTACATTCCGTATGATGTTGTGCTTGGAACAAAAATAGATGAAAATTTTTGCAAAATGCCGGGCGTACAGAATGCCTGGAGAGTTATTGTGCAATCGGAAGAG
>ENA-ORRW01001982-ORRW01001982.1-human-gut-metagenome-genome-assembly--contig:-NODE-1982-length-18002-cov-10.811445_pt1 | contig 18002 bp, 12 predicted proteins | sample MGYA00242183_ERZ509150 | MGnify/ENA primary metagenome ERZ509150 (study PRJEB26280, sample SAMEA2338639) | human gut metagenome | biome: human gut; feature: human-associated habitat; material: faeces... | reverse complement strand
AGCCGCCGGAGCGGTGCTTGAGCCGTTAGGCGGGAATTGTGCGGTATTGCCTTTACGGAAAAGAGCTTCCTGCCATGGCGATAAAACGCGTTTTTCAAAAAGAGCCTGTTCTAAGCATTACTGCCTGTCTGGCTTTGGTTTCATCCTGCTTCGTTCTTCCGGATGCAGAATATCTTGGTTATATTGATTTTCGCACGCTTGCGATCCTGTTCTCACTCATGACCGTCATGGCCGGGCTGCGGGGGCAGGGCGTTTTCGATCGGCTTGGGCGCGCGCTGCTGTCCCATACTCGCACAACGCTTCAGCTGACCGCTGTTCTGGTGGGGCTGTGCTTTTTCTCAAGCATGGTGATCACTAATGATGTATCGCTGCTTACCTTTGTTCCGTTCACATTTGTTGTTGTAAACAGCTTGGATGCTGCCGTTCGGGATAAGCTGCTGCTTCCCATCGTCTGCATGCAGACGATAGCCGCAAACCTCGGCAGTATGCTAACACCTCTTGGTAATCCGCAAAACCTGTACCTGTATGGAAAAAGCGGAATGGATATGGGTTCTTTTGTTTTGCTGATGCTCCCCTACTCCATCCTGTCGCTGGCACTTCTTGCGCTATGGGCGGTGGGGCTGTGCCGCCGTGGCGCAAAGATCTCCATGGCTCATTCTGCGGCTGCTGCAAGCCCGAACAAGGCACTATTATCGCTATACAGTATTTTATTCGTGCTCTGTCTGTTGGTGGTACTGCGTGTTCTGCCCTATGGTATCGCGTTTGCTGCGGTTCTGGCCTGTGTGCTTTTGGCAGACCGGAACACATTATGCCGTGTGGACTATTCGCTGATCCTTACCTTTGTTACGCTCTTTATCTTTATTGGCAATCTGGGGCGTTTTGCCGCCTTTTCCGGATGGCTGCAGCATATTCTTACCGGCCACGAGGTATGGGTTTCTGTGCTTGCCTCACAGGTAACCAGCAATGTGCCTGCGGCGATCCTGCTTTCGGGATTTACAGAGAATATCCGCTCCCTGATCATCGGCACAAATCTTGGCGGCCTTGGCACGCTGATTGCCTCAATGGCCAGCCTGATCTCGTATCGCGAAATTGCAAGGGAGTTGCCGTTACAAAAAGGCCGGTATTTTGCGTTGTTCACAGTTTCCAACATCCTGTTTGTGACGGTTCTTATGGGCGCGTGGGCGTTAGCTGGATAAAAGAATCACCACACAATTCTAAACACAGCCGCAGCGGCTCTTAGAATTGTGTGGTGATTCTTTTATAAGCAATTTAGATTACGGAATAGCTGTTTGAGCTAACTAATCAGTGCACAAAACTTCGCAAATTTCCTACGATGTCTCTTGCGATACATATGTCATGTAGTATGCCGCACCCACAAAACTTTATATCCCATTATGCTGCATCTTTCATGGGTCATATTCTCTGCTCAATAGCCACTGAAGTCCTGCCGCTGTTCGCTGTACCACATCTTTAAAGTGATTGCCGGGATTTAATTGGAAGGTCGTATCTATTCCCTGCTCGTGGTAATATCTTTCGATGGATTCGGTATTCTGCTGAACACATCTTAGAAGCGAATTCTGGGTGCGGCACTCCCGGTCGCCCAGCGAAAAGAAGATATCGGCAGGTTTTTTCACGGGTGTACGGGAAACGACATACTCTTTAATTCCCGGAAACCACAGCGAGCCGGAGACACTCGCAACTCGCGAAAAGGCGTCCGTCTGATAAATAGAATACAGTGCAAACAGTCCGGCCAGTGAATATCCCGCAATTCCCCGCCAGGCGGAGGTCCCCTGCAACAGACTTTCTGCTTTCGGTATAATTTGGTTTATCAGAAGGCGCAGGTACTCATCGGCTCCGCTGGTATATGATGCACCATTTTTGAATATGGGCGGAATATCCCATGGCACCATATCATGATTCCATTCCAGCTTACTGACTGCAACCAGCGAAAAATCCTGACAGCCGATGTCTGTCAAATACTGAAAGATCTGCGCTCCCTCGCGCCCATAGGTATTCAGATAAATCACCGGCTTGTTTGGCGCGGCACTTTCGAATACATCTACTCTTTTTTGCTCTACCGAAAAAGAATTCATTCTGCCGCCTCCCCACCATTGGCGAATGCTCCGCAAGCCGCGCGGGTCAGAATCTCCTGCACCTGTGCCGAGCTACTTATATTCACCACTGGTACCACCATACTTTTGTGCCTATATCGTATTCGAAATCAGCACAAAAGTCAACTTTTGCTTTATCAATTTTGACGCAAGCAGCCTCCCTGCATTTTCTCCGATTCTCCGTCTTTTTATCTGGGATATTTTGGCGGATAGTGCTATACTGGTAAAAAGTGTGCGTCTGTGCAGGACAGAGCCAGCCATTTTCAAGGAGGACATCATCATGTCAAAGATCGTCAACGAGGCAAAGATTGGCCACCTTCGTTCTGGGCTTCTTCCACTGCTTACACAGGAGGAGATTTTCCGCTTGGCCGTCTCGCTTGTCATGTTCAGAAGATGCAGCTGGATGATCCGCCTGTGACCGGCACAGCAGCACGCCGAGTGCCTTCCTCACACAAGCAGTATTGCACAGTTTCAGCCGCTTGCTTTTGGCGGTCTTGCAAAAAACAACAACACGCCCGGACAGCTGCACAAGTGCAAACTGTCCGGGCGTGTTTTACGCTTTCTGAGCGGGCAAACGCATCATCACTGCGCTCAGGTGATTCCTGTAGAAGATAAGAGACGTCGTCTTAATCGCTGGTTGGGAAAATGACCTTGTTGACGAAAAAGAAGATTACCATGGAAACACCGCCGTTCAATACCGTTGTACCAATATTGTAAATAAAATCCGGCACATATCGCGCAGCTGTTGCGACCCAAATGCAGTTTATAGAATTTACAATACAGGTTATTACGCAAAATGCAACCGCATACCAAACGATCTGCCAGGTAAGATTCCCCTTGCTGCGGAAAACGACATTTCTTTGTATTGGGAAATTGATTACCTCACCCAGTATCATGGCTATCATATAAGCGCAAAAATAAGGCAAACCACCATGTTCTGCGTCATAGCCCAAAATGTTCCATTTGAAGGTTGCTCCCAGCATGGTCACTTCGATTCCCGGCCAGCCAAAATCCACCTTGGGCATATTTGCAAAAGCAGCAGGCAGGAACTGCAGCAATATGTACTTAAACACCGTAATGAGGTTGCATACAATTACGAACAAGCCACCCTCACGGATCCACTGCATTATATCCTGATTGGCTGTTTTTGCTGTATTCCTTTTATCTTTCATAAGACATCTTATTGCTCAGTATCCTCGTCCTCTTTTTTTGCCTTGCGGTATTTGCGGATTGCGCAGATTTCCCAAGCGACAAGGATGATTGCAACAACTGCATCCACTGCGTAGGTCGTCTTTACCCACTTCGGCACAGATACCGCACGCGTCACAGCGAAGGAGTTTGCCAATGCATACAGCGTGCCGTGCGCCGCATTGCGCATAGCCGTTACCGTACCGACAGAGTTCAAATCACGGTAGAACTCATTCGTAATGTTAAACGCCAGCATCTTCGTGCCGCCGGTACGAATTGCCAGATTACCGTCCATATACCATGCGCTGACGACTGCGTCTGTAATGACAGCGCCATGGAAGCCCCATTCATCACGCAGAATGTTCGTCAAAAGAGCCTTACAGCCACCGGCCCAGACAGGACCGACCGCATTCATAGAGGTCATAACGCCCATGCCGCCTGCCTTGATCGGCTGTTCAAATGCCTTGAGGTAAATTTCGCGGGCAGACTGTTCATTCAGCCATGTGCAGATGTTATTCTGACGATAGTTGTCCTGATCGTTGAAGGCAAAATGCTTCACATAGCAAATCAGACCATTTTCGGTTGCGCCGGACACCTCTGCAGCTGCGGTCAGCCCGGAGAGAACGCCGCACTCGGAATAGTATTCAAAGTTACGCCCGCCGAATGCGCTGCGGTGGATATTCATTGCAGGTGCATACCAGCCTGTACAGTTGATTTCAGCACATTCCTTTGCAATCTGTTCACCGCGCGCCTTGGCCAGCGGCTGGTTCCAGGTGCATGCCAGCATCACAGTACCAGGATAGCTCGGACCTGCGGCAGGATTGTAGTTGCTGTGCACACCTGTCGGGCCGTCACAGTCCTCCGTTGCGGACAGGCCGATGGATTCAACACCAACGGTATGGTAACCACCGTCTGCCGTAAGGCTGAACAAGTCATTGACCGTGAGTTCATCGAGAAGCTGCTCCCACTTGGGGTCATCGTAAGCAACGCCGGTCAGATCAGCAAGTTTCAACCCGTTATTCGCCCCAGTGGTCGGCATCACAGCATTGGGGTCATCGTATTTTGCCGCATCAAAGGTTGCTGCACTTGCATAGTCTGCCAGTGCCTGTGCACTCAGGCTATAGTTTGCAGGCGCAGCGGTAGCCTCTGCATAGTTGGCAAAGCCATCGGCACGGCTGAGATAGGTCACATCTCCCTGCGCAAAGGTGAGCTGGTTTGTAGCAGCCACCTGATCTGTGGAGCGAGCGCCATCATGTGCATCGTCATAGATGACGTCCTTGTCCACCTTGGCAACATAGGTATCCAGGATCGTATGAGAATCCGAGCAGAGATTGATCTTATAGTCGCCTGCCTCGAGTACATACGCACCATTCGCACTCTTGATGCCGTTCGAATCATAGGAGGCCATATCCTCATAACGGAAGGTGATCTTCAGGGTCTGTGCTTCGCCGGGCTGCAGGATTTCCGTCTTGGAGTACTGCACAAGATTTGCTGCTGCCTTTTCGATGCCACCGTTATAATACGGCGGCTCATAGAAAATTTCTGCAACATATTTTCCTGCTGTATCGCCGGTATTTTTAACTGCTACATCCAGCGTGATTTTCTCGCCATCATCCTCGACAGCTGCAATTGACGAATCAAAGGTAGTGTAGCTTAAGCCATAGCCGAACGGATACTGAACCACCTTATCATAATCAATAAGGCCCTCTGCAGCAGCCGTTTCATAGAATTTGTAGCCAACATAGATGCCCTCGCAGTAGTTGACAAACATGGCACGGTTGTCCTGGCTCCCCGTAACCTCTGCATAGTTATCATACGCAAAGCCGCCGAAGTTGTTGACCGTGGGCGTTGCGAGCAGATCGTAAACATAGGTATCCGCCAGATGTCCGGACGGATTCACTTCACCGCTCAGGATCTTTCCGAGGGAATCAAAGCCAAGCTCGCCGGGCGCACCGCACAGAACGGCTGCCTTAATGCTGTCATACTGATCCAGCCAGCCAAGCTCCATAGCATTGGAGGAGTTGACCACAACGATAACATTCTTGAACTCTTTACAAACGCGATCTACCATTGCAATCTCGCGGTTACTTAATTCCAGGTAACTCTTGCCGGCATCGAGGTCTTCTGCCTGCGTTGTAAAATCATAGAACTGTGCGAGCCCGCCGTACTGTGCATTGTATTCATCCGGGCCAGTGATGCTCTGCGGGACATCAAAGCCCTCGCCGCCGGTACGGCTGACAACAACCACCGCTGTATCCGAGTAAGCGACCGCATCCTCAAAAATGTTAGCGTTCTCGTACTCTGCAATGGTAGGCTCCGGAACGGTGAAATCGCCGCGCTTGCTGCCGATCTCACGCAGACGGATCGTACCGACAGGACGCTCTGTACGGAAATTCTCATAGAATTTCACAAGCTCCTCATTGACTTCAAAGCCCGCATGCTTAAGGCCGTCAATCAGAGAAACCGCATTGCTTGTATCACTGTCACCGGAGCCGGTGCCGCCATACAACGGGCGAACACTCGACCAGCCAAACAAGTTGAGCTTTGTACCGGCGCTCAACGGCAGCGCCTTGTCATCATTCTTCAGCAGAACGATGCCCTCGGATGCAATCTGGTCTGCAATCGCACGGCCGGATGCCATTGTTTCGTCCGAAACCTTGACATCCTCAGCAAAAACACTGTTCACCACCGAGTATTCTACGCCGAGAATAACCCAGTTGACGGAAAGCGTGATAGCCAGCAAAATTGCAATCGGGGCCTGTGCACGCACCAGCGCGCGCTTCGGCTGTTTTAGCTTTCCGGCTGCGACCACTACGATGAGCGCCGCGATCAGTACAACAACAATAAAGATAATAGCCGGGCTACAAGCAATAATGCCGTTCTTCAAATCCTCGGTCGTAACTGCCAGGGAGCCGCCAAACATCAAATCGTACAGTTTTTTCCCTATTACTGCCAATGCCGCAATGATAACTGCAGCAATCAGCCACGGCACAAGCCTCTTCTTATTTTTCATTTCTTTTCTCCTTCAAAAGTAAATGGGTATGCGGTTTAAAGCGTATTTATTGCAATTCAAACCAGTGGAAATTCATTTTCCCACTACCCGTAAAACGGAAATACAATGGATAGGTTCCATCAGGGATCGTAAGGGACACCTTCTCCCCCACCTGACTGCCGTTTTTTATGAAAATATCGGCACACAGCGTGGAAAAATCCGGTGCGGTTGACACCTGAAGGCGTCCGTTTGCAGAGCCGGTACAATGTACCTTTATCTCAGCAGCATCTTTAAAGGCAAAGTACTTGAATCCTGCCACTGCACCATCGCGCATATTGGCAATGTACTGATTGCCGCTGTCCTCTCTGTCCGGCCCGTCCTGCGTGAAATAGGGGTGATTGCGCAGCCGCCATTTCGGGAAAAGTCCGTCATAGCGTCCGGTACCATCCTTCCCCCAGAGGTTGCAGGCAATACGCGCCTCATAACGGCCTTTTCCCTTTAAGGGTCCATCGTTTAGGCCGCAGCTTGTGACCTCTGCCTGCAGAAACGCTCCGTTTTCGTTACGCCGAAGCTTCTCGGCACAAGCCTGCCGGGAATACGAATGACGGTTGGTTTGCCTATGATAGAAAACATACCATTTGTCCTCTAGCTTGAGCAGCCCGCCATGTGTATTGCCCAAATAGTTAGCTGCGTGCTTTTCGGACAGGTTGCTGTCCAGGAAGATATCACCCTGACTAACCAGAGTGCCGCCGTAAGAGAAATCTCTGTCAGGGCTTTGGCTGGTAGCGTAGCATAGCTCATGGTTATGACGAGAGGAGTATACGAAGATATAGGTTTTTCCTTCCTTGCGTATCGAGCTTGCTTCAAAAAACTCATGTCCTTGAAAAGCTCCCGGCCCTTTTTTAGGGAAAATCACGCGCGGCTCCGTTTTTATCGTCACCATATCTTTTTCAAGTTCCAGAACTGTACCGCCGTCGCATCTAAGCTTGTGTCCACCTGTCAGAATAGCAGGCACTGCATTATAAAAGCCGGAATACAGCCACACGCGCCCGTCATCGTCCACCAAAACTCCGGGATCAAACGGAAGCTGATCTCCCCTTCTTCGTCCCCAGAGTGTGCCGTCTGCATAGTGAATATGACCCAAAAATTTATATTCTCCCGCAGGTGTATCGCAGACCGCCACGCTCATAATGCCTAAAAAGTCAAACGCATAGTAGAGGTAGTACCGGCCGTCCGGGCCTTGGCAGACATCCGGTGCAAAAAGCAGATGGTATCCCAATGGATTTTTGGGGTCCTGTTTTTTGCGGTAGATAACTCCCTCGTACCGCCATTCGGAAAGATCTTCCACCGGCGCCGACCAGCAAACGTAGTCATTCACACAGAAGATCGGTGCGTTGAAGCGGTCATGTGAGCCATAGACATACACTCTACCATTGAACACATGCGGTTCCCCATCCGGAATATATTCCCACGATGGCAAATATGGGTTCACTGCTTGTCTGTTCACAGTTTTCACCTCCTTCCTTTCTGCTGTTACGTTTTAAGTGTAGCACAACTCCTTCTTTTTTCGGGGGATTTTGGCATAACCCGTCTCCACAGTGGCACAACTTGCATTCTTGAACATTTTTTTCGGGCATATATGTTTCCTTTTATGCATTCCACAAAAAAGCGGTGCAGATCAACTCTGCACCGCTCCCACATGCTTAAAACTGTTTTTGTCTGCGCGCTGGCCGGCTGTATTTCTAAGGCAATACCGCACAGCCGTTCTGTATAGGATCAGGCTTTTTCCGGCAATGGAAGGAGAACGCTCAGATGGAACCAGTTATCTGAACAATCTGCCGAAACCGATCCGCCATACTTCTCTGCTGTATATCGGATGCTTTTTATCCCGTAGCCATGCATATCCTTATCATGCTTCGTTGTGCGATACTCTCCGTCCACAACAGAAAGTTGCGCTGTACAGTAGTTTTCCACCCGGATGATCAAAAACACATTCTGCGTATAGACAGCCACCCGGATAAGGCGCTGCTGCGGGTCAGCCAGCTTTTCCACACCCTCTATTGCATTGTCAAGCGCATTGCCGAATATGCTGCAGATGTCCATCGTTTCAATAAAATCCAACCTTGCACCGTCCGCAACGATCGTCAGCGTGATCTGATGCTGACTGCAATACAGTTGCTTATCTGACAGGATCGTATCCAGCACATCATTTCCGGTATGCTGATTCACACCCAGGCTCTGCATTCCTTTTTCCAGTTGCGAAAGGTATTCCTCTCTTCTGGCCGCATCTGACTCCATCCGAATGACCTGTATCTGATGCTTTAAGTCGTGGTATTTGCGGTTGATTGCTTCACTGTTATCACGACTGATGCGGTATTGCTCATACTGCCGCTTTAAAAGTGTCTGGATTGCCGTTAATTCGTGTTGGGTCTGCATGTCCTGCCACCTATCCTGCATGGAAAGCAGCACAGCCACGCCCGCGAAATCCACCAGCGTTCGTATCCAGAATATTTCCGTGGTCATACGCCCGCTGAACGGCGTATTGGTCGTCACATAGCTGATATTGCTGATTAAAAATGTGCCGATCGCTATAACGGCCGCCGATATGCTTTCACGCCTTGTCATATGCAGTGGCGCTTTATCTCTCAGCCTTTTCTGCTCAAGTCGCAGAAAAACGCCAAAGCCGCCGCCATAAAAAGCCAGCAAGAACAGTCCCTGTATCCACCAACTGCCCGGCATCTTTGATGCGCCGAATGAATAGAGCTGCCACTCCAGCGACGCAACAAACTCTGCCAGCGTGAACGCCAGCGCCCACCAAAAACCCGTATCACAAAAGTTCAAGCGGCAGCACAACCAGATTGTAGCGTACATCAAAACCAAAGCCACGATCATGCCGGGAATCCAAAGGCTTAGCGGAACAATGCCGATCAACCACTGCACCAAGCCGAATAAAGGCAGCGCTGCTGCCAGGATCCCGGCCGTTTTTGCTGCATTATAACGCTGGGGCAGCAGCCTTACAAACAGCACACATGCCAACCATTCCGCCAGCGCAGTATACAATTTCGGAATATCCTGTATCACGCCTGTTATTCGCCTCCCATATATGCAGCAAGGGCTTCCATAAAGCTTTTCTTCCGTGCACGGCTAATTTGCAGAGCCTGCCCTTTTACGGTTACGACCAGCTGATTCACACGCTCCACATGCGCCAGATTTACCAAATAGCAGTTGTTGCACTTATAGTAATGCCTCTGCGCGAGCTTTTCCTCGGCGCTTTTCAGTGATCCTCTCTCTGCATACTCACCGATCTCGGTATGGTAGATAATTGTATGTCCGCGGCTTTCAATATACAGTATCTGGTCTGCATCCAGCCGGATCATCTTGCTCTCCTGTATCAGATGTATATAGAACTTGGATTTTCCATGTACTTTTTTAACCGCATTATGCAGCACCTGGGAGAAGGCAAAGTATTGAATGGGCTTCAATACATAGTCTAATGCCTCGACCTTATATCCCTGCACAGCAAATTGCGCAGAATTTGTAATAAATATAATGATGACATTTTTATCCATATCCCGTATGCGCATGGCCGCCTGCATACCGTCCATATGCTTCATTTGGATATCCATCAGGATTATGTCATACTCGGATTTATATTTTTCGACAATTTCCAATCCGTCTGAAAATTCAGATACACTGACCGTTTCCGAAAAATCGCTTTGATACTGATCAATGTACTTTCCGAGTTGACTGCGATACCCTGTATCATCCTCTACGATTGCGATGCGTATCATGGTAAATCCCCGTTTCGTGATCCGATGCAGCTTACCCGCCAAATATGGCAATCGCCTTGCATCAACTGATATTGTGCGTTTCTGTCTTGCCTTACCGTATATTTCCTATGCCGATTGTTCAGATTATACTCTTTCTGCCTTCCTTTTGTAAAGCTACAGAACGGTGCAGACATATTGCTCTTTTTTCCTGCGGGCAGGTTTATTTGCCTTATTGCAGCCCACCCCGCCAATACCTTTTCTGAATGAACGCTCAGGTTGTTTGGGGTCGTTCCACCACAAAACGGGGGCCTTCCTCCCCTGTTTTCCCGTTTGGCACAAAGCCGCATTTTTCCAATGCCCGGCAACAAGGGTGATTATGACAACCTGCTGCAGGGCATCGACAGCGGCGCAGTGACACTGGAGCAGGTAAAAATCAATGCCTCCCGCGTGGTCAGAACGGTCCGGGCGCTGACACAAGAATAAAACACAAAAACCTCTGCCAGACTGGATGTTTGCCTGGCAGAGGTTTTTTAATAAGTATTTAGGCAACACCGCACAATTCCCGCCTTACGGCTTAAGCACCGCTTCGGCGGCTGCGGCACTTAGAATTATGCGGTATTGCCTTTACTTTTCACGGTACTCCATTGGGGTTTGGCCAGTGACCTCCTGAAAAATCCGGCTGAAATAGTTGCGTGTGCTAAAAGAAAGTGCAGCGGCAATGTCCTGCACGATCTGGTTGGTGCTTTTCAGCAAAACCTTGGCGCGCTCAATCTTGGCAAATTTTATGTAATCTGTCACGCTCAAGCCCGTTTCTTTCTTGAATTTGTGGGTCATATAATATTCCGTATAGCCCACCAGCGCTGCAATATCTGCAGCGCGTATTTTTTTATCGAGATTCATCTCAATATAGTCCACGCACTTTTGCACCTGCTGGCTGAGATGCGGGTTGGTGCGGCATTTATGCACGCGCCGGACAAAGTCGTCATACATCATAAGGCCGAGCGGTTCAAGATCATCCAATGTTTTTGCATTTTCAGCGGATTGGATGTAGCTGTCCCCCAGCGCGTAGGCTTCCTCCGGCGAAAGCCCGCCCTCGATGGCGGCACGGCATACCAGCGAGGTAAACACGATGATGTTGGTCTTGCTCTGGCGCAAAGCGTCATCGCTGCGCACCGGCACACCCGCGCTGATTCCCATACTGGCGGAAAGGGCCTGCCTGTAGTTCAAGTCACCGGTGCGCACCATCTGCAGAAGTCCCTGCTCTGCCATCCAGACCTTGTGGCGATCGTGAGCGGGCTGCTGCACTGTATTGCGCACCTGCGCCAAAAACTCGCTGTTGATGTCGCTGATCGCAAGGTGGTTGCCGGTCAGACAATAGTGCATCATCAGCGCGTAGCGGTGCAAGACCGTGCATTGCAGCACAGGGACGGTTTTCAACACCTCGTACAGCTGCATGGTCCATGCCACGCTCGTTTCCAGACGGTTATAGTATTGCAGCCCCTGCTCAATCCCGCGCAGCGAAACATCCTGATAAAACACCGGCCCGATGACCCAGGCGCGTTTCAGCACACTGCCGTCCTTTTCAAAGGCAGCTGCCCATGTCATGCCAATGGCCGTGCCGAGCGTGACCGGCGTTGTGTGCCGGCTGCCGTAGTCCAGCATTTTTTTCTTGCAGCCGAATATCTCAAATGCGCCGGAGAGGAACCCCGCCTCCGGGCAGTTACTCTGCAGCAGACTGCCATCGGCATTATAGCACCATGTATAAATGTTGCCGCCGCACTGGATCAGCTCAGAAAACAGCTCCATATTTTGAAAAACATCCATCGAATCACCCTCATTTTATGCCAGTATACCAAAAAAAGTGGCTGCCGTACAGACAACCACTGATATTTTTATGCGTTGGCGTATCCGCCCAGCGCCGCAAGGCTGGGCTTCGGGGTGCGCCCCATCGTTTCGCGATTTACGGCAATCAGGCCAAAGTTCATAGCATAGCCCTTCTGCCACTCAAAGTTATCCATCAGGCTCCAGTGGAAGTATCCCTTGACCGGAATACCATCAGCGATGCAGTTTTGCACACCAGCCAATGCGGCCTCGATAAACGCCACGCGGCGGGTATCATCGGCGGTGGCAATGCCGTTTTCGGTCACGATCAGATCACCGTGGAAATCCTGCGCCACCTTGCGGATTACATTTTCCAGTGCCTGCGGATAAAACTCGTAGTCCATCTGGGTCAGCTCGGCCCCCTGCGGTGCGGGCAACTGCCCATGCGCACCGTACAGCGTGCGAGTGTAGTTCTGCACGCCGAGGAAGTCATCCTCCTTAATATAAGGAAGATAGTGGGTGAACTCTTCCTCCCACGCAGCGGCGGCAAAGGCTTCACCGCCCGGCTGGGCCTGCAGGTCATGCAGCGAGAGGGTCAGACCGACCTTAACCTCAGGACAGATTGTCTTGATGGCCTCCCGCGCGGCGGCGTGAGCGCGTAGAACCAGCAGATCGCCCTCCGGCGTGCGCTCGCTGACGAAAATTTTCGGCTGCGGCGTACCGAACACGGCGGCGTTTTCAGCGGCAGCGTACTTCATATTCTCCATCATCTTCTGGAAGTTCATGCCCACCTGCACGCTGCCTTCGGCGGATTTGCCTGCATTGGCGGCAGCCTTGGCGGCCTGCTCTGCCATCAGGCGGAACCGCTTGGAGATAGCCGCCAGCTGCAGCCCCATATTCGCCTCATTGATGGTGCAGACGATGTGAAGCTCCCTGCCCAACTGCTCCATCACATAGCTGACATAGCGCTTGAAATATTCGACCGTGCTTTCAGCCTCACAGCCGCCCTTGGCAATCAGCCATTTGGGGCTGGTGAAATGCAGCAGCGTCACAACGGGTTCCACACCGTGCGCCTTGCAGCAGGCAATGACCTTGCGGTAATGCTCGATCTCGGCAGGGTCAAACTTGCCCTCCTCCGGCTCGATGCGCGCCCACTCGATGGAGAAGCGGTAGGCGTTCAGGCCCGCATCGGCCAGCAGTTTAATGTCCTCCTCATACTTATTATAATGGTCGCAGGCAATGCCGCTCGGCTCGGTAAAGCTGGTGTGGGGCAGCTGCTCCTGCGCCCAGTAGTCGGAATGGATATTGTTACCCTCGACCTGATGGGCGGCAGTGGCCGCGCCGACAAAGAAACCTTTTTCAAATTTCTGCATAATTTTCTCCTTACCTGTGCTGTCTAAAGCCAATCAAGAAACTTCTGTACCTGTATCATAACATAACAAGCGCAAGCCATGAGGGCATTATTTAGTAAAGCAGGATAATATTTCGTGTTATTTGAAATAACGCGTGAATTTTTGTTCCTCATCTGCTGATTTTTATCCCCTGCTGCCGTTTTGCTTCTGGTATAGTGGTGTCAGTGAGAAAAATCACTGCGGAATTTTTAGGAGGAAAACAAAATGTTCAAAAAGAAACCCACTGCTTCAGAAGTTGACGGCGTACAATACCGCCGCGCCAAGCTTTGGCAAATCATCTGCTATGCCTGCAACGGTCTTGTCGGTATGAGCGTCTATTCCCTCATCGGCATGGCGAGTTATTCCGCCAGCATCGGCTACGGCATCACGACCGCTGCCGTTGGCATTATTCTGACCTGCTCCCGTATTCTGGACGGCATCACCGATCCCCTGCTTGCCTTTGTCTATGACCGCGTCAACACCAAGTTCGGCAAGCTGCGCATCCTGATGGTTGCCGGCTTCCTGATTGAGGCGCTCGCCCTGTACGGAATGTTCACCGGCTTCTCGTCCAAGGGGCTGGGGCTGCCGGTGTTTGCCCTGCTGTACATTGTCTACATCATCGGCTACACCATCACCAACATGACTGCGCAGACCATTCCCGCCATCATGACGAATGATCCGCGCCAGCGCCCGACCATCGGCGTATGGACAACCGCCTTCAACTATCTGGTGCCGATGGCAATGTCGATGATTTTCAATGTTGTGCTGCTGCCCAAATGCGGCGGCACCTACAACCAGGCCTTCCTGTCCGCTGCCTGCAATATGACGCTGCTTGCCGCGGGTATCGGCACCGCTTTGGTCTGTCTGGGCGTTTCTGCCTACGATAAGCCGGAAACCTTTGTCGGCACCAAAAAGTCCGAACCGCTGAAAATGTCCGACATTATCGAGGTTCTCAAGCACAACAGACCCTTGCAGTGCTACATTGCCTCCAACGCTTCTGACAAGCTGGCACAGCAGGTGGCCAGCCAAGCCATCATCAACACGCTGTTCAACGGTATTTTGATCGGCAATATGGGTCTGGCCACCATTCTGACCGTCATCAGCATGGTTCCCTCCATCTTCTTTGCGGCGTTCGGTGCCAAGTATGTCGGCAAGCACGGCAGCAAAAAGGGCATCGTCACTTGGACCTATGTCAGTATGACCATCACCGCCGCGCTGGTTCTGTTCTTTATCTTTGGCGACCCCACGCAAATCGGCGTTATGGGCAGCCCCTCCATGATTCTCTATGTGGTGCTGACCCTTTTGCAGAACGGTTCCAATATGTGCATCACTACCTCCAACACCTCGTATATGGCGGATGCCATTGACTTTGAGCTGGACCGTAGCGGACGTTATATCCCCGCCGTTGTTTCCGGCACCTACAGCCTGGTCGATAAGCTCATCACCTCTTTTGCCGCCGTCATCGCAACCGGCGCTGTGGCGCTGCTGGGCTACACCACCACGATGCCTCAGCCCACCGACCCTTGCACAAGCGCGATTTTCTGGATGACGCTGAGCCTAAAGTTCGGCCTGCCGCTCATCGGCTGGGTCATTACGCTGGTTGCCATGCGCGAATGCCCGCTGACCAAGGAGGAAATGGTCAACGTCCAAAAGCGCATTGCCGAGAAAAAGGCTGCTGCGCAGTCTGAGTTCTATAAAAAACAGCTTCAGTAAGCCCATTAACCAAAGCCGAAAGGGTTTGCAGCCTTTTCGGTTCTTTGAAGTTAAAACCACCCATAAGGAGTCATTCTATGAGCAAAGCAATTCTGTTGAACACCGGTTGGACTTTTACCAAGGAAGGTCATGACGAGCCGGTCACCCTTCCCCACACTTGGAACGCTGTAGACGGTCAGGACGGCGGCAACGACTACTACCGCGGCACCTGCAGCTACACCCGTAAACTGGAGAAACCGGAGCTGTCCGATGGTGACCGCGCGGTTTTGCAGTTTGACGGCGTTGCTATGACTGCAGTTGTCAGCCTGAACGGGGAGAAAGTGGCCGAGCACAAGGGCGGCTACTCCACCTTCCGTGTGGACATCACCGATGCCCTGCACGATGGTGCAAATGAGTTGATTGTTTCTGTTGACAACAGCGACAACGACACCGTCTACCCCCAGAAGGCCGACTTCACCTTCTACGGCGGCATTTACCGCGATGTAACGCTGCATGTTGTGCCTGCTGCACACTTTGCCCTTGCCGAAAACGGCGCGGTGCCCGTCAAGGTCACGCCTGCTGTGACTGACCTTGCCGAGCGCCGCTGTGAGGTGACTGTTGAGGCGTTCGTTGTCGGCGCGCAGAACGTCAACTTCACGCTTGACGGCCAGCAGACGAGCGCCGCCGTCAAGGACGGCACCGCCAAAGCCGTGTTCACGCTGGAGCACGCCCGCCTGTGGGACGGTCTTGATGACCCGTATCTCTACACCGTAACTGCGCGGCTGGACAATGGCGAGACCGAGACCACCCGCTTCGGCTGCCGCAAGTTTGAGATTGACCCGCAGAAGGGCTTCATTTTGAACGGCCGCCCCTATCCCCTGCGCGGTGTCTCCCGCCATCAGGACCGCAAGGGTGCGGGTGTAGCCATCACCAAAGAGATGATGGAAGAGGATATGGCGCTGATTCTGGAGATGGGCGCCAATACCATCCGCCTTGCCCACTACCAGCACGCGCAGGCATTCTATGACCTGTGCGACGAAAAGGGTCTTGTCATCTGGGCCGAGATCCCCTACATCACGATGCATATGCACAACGGGCGCGCCAACACGCTGACCCAGATGGAAGAACTGATTGTTCAGAACTACAACCATCCCTGTATTGCCGTTTGGGGGCTGTCCAACGAAATTACTGCCGCATCGGCTGTCAATGAGGAGCTGCTGGAAAACCACCGCGCCCTGAATGATTTGGCGCACAAGCTCGACCCGACCCGCCCGACCACGATGGCGAATGTCTTTATGCTGGAGATTACCAGCCCGATTCTGGAAATCCCCGATGTGAACAGCTACAACCTGTATTTTGGCTGGTATCTGGGTGAACTGGACCAGAACGACGACTTTTTTGATACCTACCACGCCAAATATCCCGACCGCTGCATCGGTTTTTCGGAGTACGGCGCGGACGCAAACCCCGCCTACCAGAGCGCCCACCCCGAAAAGGGCGACTATACCGAAACCTACCAGTGCGTCTACCACGAGCACATGGCAAAAATGATTGCCGACCGCCCGTGGCTGTGGGCGACCCATGTCTGGAATATGTTCGACTTTGCTGCCGATGGCCGCGATGAGGGCGGCAAAAACGGCGAGAACCAGAAAGGACTTGTCACCTTTGACCGCAAAATCAAGAAGGACGCCTTCTACCTGTACAAGGCCTACTGGAGCAAGCAGCCCTTTGTACATACCTGCGGCAGCCGCTATGTGGACCGCACGGAGGATGTGACCGAGGTCAGAGTATACTCCAACCTGCCGGAGGTTTCTCTGTACAAGGACGGGCACCTTGTCGAAACAAAAAAAGGCGACAAAGTGTTTGTTTTCAATGTGCCCATCACTGGCAAGCACAGCATTGAGGCCCGCGCGGGGGCGTATTCCAGCGTGATTCTGGTCAACAAGGTTACAGAGCCGAACCCCGCCTACGCGATGTCCAACCGTCAGGTCGTGAACAACTGGTTTGACGGCGAGCTGGACGAAACCTGCTGGAGCGTCAAGGACAATATGGCCGCTGCCATGGCGGACGCCAAGGTGGGGCCTGTCTTGAAGGCCATCACCGACAAGGCGGCTGCCGCCCGCGGTGATGTAGCTGCCGCCGTCAAGGATAACCCGGCGCTGGTTGCCATGATGGAGCGCGCCATGCAGCGCATGACCGTGGAGGGAATGCTCAAGCAGGCCGGCGCAGATGCCGAGAGCATCAAGCAGCTGAACCGCGTTTTGCAGGGCATCAAAAAGGATGTGTAATACAGTGAAAACCTACTGCAACCCCTTGGATCTGGGCTACCGCTACCAGCACATGAAGGAGGGTGAGCGCGCCGCGGGCTTCCGCGAAGGCGCCGACCCGACGCTGGTGTACTTCAAGGGCAAATACTACCTGTTTGTTTCTATGTCGGCAGGGTTCTGGTACTCGGACGATCTGCTGCACTGGGACTTCCACGCCGACCCCAATCTGCTGATTTACGACTACGCACCCGATGTGCGCCAAGTCGGCGACTACCTGTATTTTTCTGCCAGCCGCAAGGGGCGCAACTGTCCTATTCTGCGCACCGCCGACCCACTGATCGAGCCGTTTACCGAGGTCAGCGCCCCGTTCGCCTTTTGGGATCCTGATATGTTCTGCGATGATGACGGGCGTGTATATTTTTACTGGGGCTGCTCCAACACCTCGCCCATCTGGGGCGTGGAGCTTGACCCCGATACCATGACGCCCATCGGAGAAAAGAAAGAACTGATTTTCGGGCGCGAAGAAGAACTTGGCTATGAGCGCCCCGGTAACAACGGGATTGTGGATAAAGAGGAAAGCGTGCTTTACAAAGCCATGAAGCCTTTCTATAACGAGGCAACCGGCAAGCTGGAGCTGCCGCCCCAGATGACGCAGATGCCGGGGCTGAACGCCGAGGCGCTGACCGCTATGTTCAACGCCGTCGGCAAGCCCTACATTGAGGGCGCGTTTATGACAAAGCACAACGGTACGTATTATCTGCAATACGCCT